>Ga0214544_1000727_pt1 | contig 63398 bp, 27 predicted proteins | sample CNSS3metaG_FD_160074 | JGI IMG/M metagenome (GOLD analysis project Ga0214544, IMG submission 160074) | Root nodule microbial communities from cowpea collected in UCLA plant growth center, Los Angeles, California, USA - CNSS3 | ecosystem: Host-associated > Plants > Roots > Nodule | place: USA... | reverse complement strand
TATAATATATATATATATATATATATATATATATATATATATATATATATATATATATATATATATATATATATATATGTATGTATATGCAAATTTATATAAATTCTTTTTTTATACCTAACATGTAAAATTCTAACAAATGATATTTTAGAAATTATAGTTAATATAGCGACAATTATTTTGATAAGAACAGATTTTAACATAAATAATTTTGTTTTTATTTACACTTTTGAATTAATTTTTTATTTTATATATAAAGAATTAAATACCATTTGAATTTAATTTTTTATTTTAACATAAATAGTTTTTTCTTCAATATGTTACTAAACTAACTTAAACCTCCGAGTACTTTCATCCTATCTTAAAAAATAAGAGAAAATATAAATTAAGATGGTGAAAATTACAGGTTATAATTCACAATCTATTCACCTTGTTAAAGATCAAGCATTAGTCTATGAGAATTTTCATTCTAGCAATTACATGGTTAAAAGAGTGGATAGAAAACAAGCAAAAGTTTAAAATCGAGTTACTATTGATAATGTACCTAATTTTTTTAATTACCATGCATAAGGGGCAAACCGATACATGAAACAAGTTGGCAATTGAAAAGAGAAAACAATAATATATCGATCCAACGATAGATTATTTGGAAGGTAAACATGGAACAAAATAACATAATCCATTTACCAAAATCATTTAATTTTTAATTATTTCTTCTATCAGTTGTGGAAATAAAGTAATATTTATTTTTCAGTTATTAAAAGAGAATTTTAATATTTTGTTTCCAGTAATGCCGTGGCCTTTTAATTTGGTACAATATTCTTTATTTTGATTATTATTTACTTCCAGTTTTATTGCATTTTTCTCCTCTATGTATTAAGAGCCTAGAACTTATGAAATCTGGAAGAATTTTAGTGCATTTTGGGGTTTCTCTTTCTACTGGTTACTTACTTAAAATATCAGAGGCCACTTATTCAAATTTTGTGCATTTTGTCACTACTCTGTTTAATGTTTACTAAAAACTATTAGACCATGTTTCTGTTCTTACTATAAAAAAAAATATCTTAAGCAATTGTTAAATCCAGAACTCAATAAAACCCGGCTGCTGATACAAATACACAAAAGATAGGATTTGAGGTAAGAAAATTCAAAGACTTGGAAAACCAAAATATTATCTTTTTCATCCTATTCAATGGTCCAATCTTGGAGAGTATTGCAAATATAGTCAGAAGAACATTTAAAATTGGAAAGAAAATGGCAGATCATTGATAGTGTGAAATGAAATGTGTACAGCTTCAAATATTGAGGAAAGATTTCGAAGTTTTCCGAAAGATGTATATGGAGATTGTTAACAAAATTTGATGTCACAGAAAAAAAAATGAATAATTAAGTGTAGTAAAAAAATTCTACATCCGCATTTGGATCATGTTTAAATTTAAATTATTAAAACTAAACTCTGATAAAAGTCCTGAGGGATAACTATCTAAAAAAAACAAGAAACAAAAAAACATATCCAGTAAATAATTAGCAGCTTTCTAATACACGAAGCAAAATTCAGAACTTTCAAAAGCCTTTAACAATAGTGTCTGCATGTAATCCTCAACTATGTTCGAGAAACCATAACAAATAAAATAAAAGTTTGATATGAAACTAAGCAAAAATTTCGAAATGGCACAATTCTACTCGACATGGAAATAAAAACATAAACACTCCAGTAATATAGTAGAAGCTTAAAGCCTTCTACCCCTCCTTCCACTCTTTCTACGGGTGCTGTCGGAAGGAATGGGAGTCACATCCTCTGCAGAAAAAAAAATAATAATAATTAACATCTAGCATGTAGCATACAATACAAATACAAATAACATACAGATGAAATCAACCAGAAAAGAAAACAGGAAAATAAAATGAATTCAACTAAACTAATTTAAAAAACCAGTTAGCTAGATACTATTTGACTTGAACAACAAATGAAAAAGGACAACTAGACATTTGAGTACGAGGCAATCAAATTGAACTTGAGGTTTTATCTTAAAAAGGCAAATACCTATGCGACCAATTTTCATTCCTGAACGAGCAAGGGCTCTGAGAGCTGATTGAGCGCCAGGACCAGGTGTCTTTGTCTTGTTTCCACCAGTGGCGCGGAGCCTGATATGAAGAGCAGTTATGCCCAGTTCCTGATCAAAAATAATTTGAAACAATACATTAAGTTAGGCAGCTTCAAAGAAACAAAAAATGGAATCCTAATAACAATAGATTCAAAGAGCATGAACAGCAAAAAATCAGTGAAAGAACAAAAAGCTAGCGAGAACAATGGACCAGTGATATTGGCTTAGCAAACAGGGTGATAAAATAGTAATTCTATAAATTTATAAGAGCTGCATGATAATCACAAAAAGTGAACATGGTCAGAAGAGAAAAAATGACTGTACTAATGAATCCCACCGACCTTGCATCTGGCAGCAACATCCTGTGCTGCAAGCATAGCAGCATAGGGAGATGATTCATCTCTATCAGCTTTAACCTTCATCCCACCTGAAATTAAAAAGCAATGACATACAAGTAAAGCACATGAGAAGGCAAAGTCATAAAATGCGTAAAGAACAGTTGTTTTCCTATATCTGCTAAAAAAGAAAACACTCAACCAAAATTTTTCTAATGGCAAAGAATTATAGCTTGGTCGTATAGAAATAAATTTCAGCAGTACTGTCAATACAAAAACTCGATAGTAAGACATGGAAATACTAGTGTCATAAATCATTAACACTCTAACAAGGCACATATATCAACACTCTAACCTAATAAAATCCGCTGAATTTGGATATGGGTAATTTCATTATCAATATTATAACATCGCAAAAAAAAAATGATAAATAAAAACGGGAAAAATAGTATCAGCAACATAATAGCCAACAAAATTGGGTATGGAACAATTGCATAATTCCTATAGTGAGAATAAAAGCAATCATACCAGTGATGCGGACAAGTGTTTCCCTCCCGGACAAATCAGTAACGTGCTGTAACCATAAAAATCATAAATCATAGATCAAACTTAAGCAATTGAAAATTGAAACAACACACTATATAGAAACGCAAATACTTACAATGAAGGTGTCGTTGAAGGAAGCAAAGATGCGAGCGACACCAAAGACATGTTCACCGTCTCTAACGGCTGGACCCAGAGTCACATTTTCTTCTTTTGGCTCTCTAACCTTTCTCCTCGACTGCACAATAACAACAAGACAAACCCTATAAGAATAAGAATAGCTATCATAACATTCTTTAATACACCACTGAATAAGAAAACCTAGGGTTCATGACATTGATTAAACGATGTACGAACCATGTTTGTTGCAACGCAGTGTAGAGATTGAGAGATCAGATGAACCTGCCGTTTGAATTTGTTGTTGCTGCTGCTGCAAAGTAAACGAAAGAGGCACTCTTTGTTTCGATTTTATATATGAGAAAACTAGGGTTTTGCAGGGTGAGAGTAATTCAATTTACAATCTTACCCCTGGTCTTTTTTTTTGGACACGGTTCTGTCATTTTAATTTGTTGATTATTATAATTATAATAAATACAAGTAATTGCATTTTATTATGTACGGAATTTTAAAAATTATATTATACTTATTATATTAATTTAAATTTATAAAAATATAATTATAATTTAATATAAATATTTTATGCTGTAAAATTAAATAATAATGTTGTAATTATTTGTATGATGAAAATATATTGAAGTTATTTACATATAATTTAAAAAAATATATTGTATATAATTACTAAGAATTTAACTTTAATTTTAAATAGAATATTGTTTAGAAAAAAAAAAAAAAAAACATAAATGGTACATATCGAATAATAAAAATGATTAATAATACAAAAATTATCCATAAGACAATGTAAAAGTATAAAAATTAGATAATACAAAAATAAATACGAAGAATAGATCATATAATACTATAGATAAGAGATTATATAGAAAAATATAAAAAATAAACTTTATAAAAATATAAATGTTAGATAATATAAAAAATATATAAATAATAAATCATTTAATACTTTAAAGAATAAATCATGCTAACATATATAAAAAAAAAACTATAAAAATATAAATATTAAACATATGGTGGACTCGATTAACTAATCTAACGGCGTCATGTGTTATAATATATTATTATATGATTAAAAATCATAAAATATTTTGAGCTCTTAATCATATAAATTTTGTTTTCATTTAAATGTGTTGAATGCATCAAAAAATCCAATAGTTTATTTTTTATTTACGACATTTTTATTTTAAATTTTAAATTTAAATTTGTTAATAAATTTTACCATTTTTGTGATTTTGAATTTTAAATTTAATGACATAAAATTTAGTTTTAGAAAAAATTAAAATTAAAATGGTAAGTTTCTTGTAAATTTAAATAATTTATAATTTATATCTTTTAATAATCTACTTATATTTAAGTTATTGAAATATTTTTTAAAATTTGACTTGTAATTTTGAGTAAAGTATTATTTTTCATATTTTGTTATTTAGTTTATTAATGATGTCATTTTCATTATTTATTTATTGTTTTATATTATATTTTATATTTAAATTTATATTAGTATTATTATTTTATTTATTATTATATCCCTAAATATTATTGTGAATTATACTAAGCGGCTAAGAATTACTGTAATTTTTATAACTCTTTATCTTTTCATTATTCAAAATTTTCATATTACATAAAATTTTTCTTTAAAAAAAAATCTTTTTTCTGCTATTTTTTTTTTAATCTTAATTAGCAAGTAATTCCTTCGTGAATAATTATTTTCTACAAAATTATAAAATTTGCAAGTATTTCTTACAAAATTTATTGTGAAAAGTGTTTTATACAAAATATTTTGCAGAAATATTGATAGCAAATTTCTGTAATTTTATTTTAAAACAAAATTTATAAATATTTTTATGAAAAAAAAAAATCAAAACAAAATTGACAAGAAATGTAAGTTTTGTTAGTAATTTACATTATGTTATTGTGCTCACTTGAAAATATTTATTGTTTAGAGGAAATAAAGAGATATTATTTGAGAGTAAAAAATTGTGTTCATTTGTTGGTATTTGAGAACAAGAAAAATAGAATGAAACATAGGCTGATTTAAGAGTGGTTAAAGGTAAAATACCATTATACCTTTAATTCATTTGTAGTTTTTATTTGCTTTGTGTACACTTATGACAATAATTAATATCCAAATTTCTAAATTGTTTACTAGAAAAAACAATATGTAAATATATTGTATTTTTATTTTTTTTCCAACTTACATTTAAATATTTTTTATAAAATAAATCTAACTCATTTAAATATAATCTTATATTACTTTCAATATTGAAAACAAATTGATAATTTTATTTATTTTTTAATTAAAATTAATTTTTAATCTATTACATCAATTAAATCACTCATAAATCTTAAAAAAAATTATATCAACTTTAACTATAAATTCACTATTTTTCACTACTAAATAAATTTCTTAAAAATAATACATTTTAATTCATTTAAATTCATCATCTCAGACTTAATTCTCAAATGTGAATATTGAGTTCTTCTTAAAGTTTAACAATTTCAAATTATTGGTATTGTATTATTGATAATATGAATCTTAATTAAAAAAAAAAAGAATTTGAAGTCTTACTTATGTCCATTTTTTAACTTTTCTTTTATAATTGAAAGAAAAGTTCAAAGAATTTATAATTATATTTTTTTATAATACACATTTACAATAGACTTATGTTAATGTTATTAACTAAATTTAACCTAATTGTATTATAATTTTAATTGGAGCACTATTTTCATTTATTTTTCAACTTTTCTTTTATTTAGTTTGTTTTTTTTTTATTATGAATGAAATTATTATTGGATTATTTATTTACTTTTTAATATCATTTTTTAATTTTTATATTACTAGTAATATTATGTCATTATATTATATATTATAACAGTATATAATAATATACTATTGTATAATTAAAAAGGGTAAAATCTTTTTAACTCTTTATTGTTAGAATCGTTCTTATCTTACTTGTTAACCCTTAAGAAGGATTGAAAAATTCTCAAAATTGTTGAAGTCACTAAAGGTGAATTAAAAATACTTCATCTGATAGTTTTTATATTTTGAATTTAAAATACTTCATTTGATAGTTTTTATATTTTGAATTTAAAATATTTCATTTGATCGTTTTTATATTTTGAATTTAAAATATAGCTTTGTTAAAAGTGATACAATTTTTTTATTATATTGTTAAAAGTTATAAAAAAGTCTATTATATTGTTAAAAGTGATAAAAAATTTTGAACTTTTTGCACAGATTTGTTTATATCTTAAATTGTATAGATTAGAAATATATGAAAGTTAACTATTAGAATTTGTGTTAAGTATTTCAAATTCTTAAACCGTCCTGCTAATGTCAAGTTTATTCCTTGACAACTAAAATCAAGATTGGATTATTTTAACTCATTTTATATATATTTTTTTAATATTATTTTATATATTATAATTTATTATTTCATATAAAAATATATAAACATCACAATAAATTTTTTTTAATCAAACTATTAAAAAAATTTATTAAAAATTTAATTACATCATAAAAAATAAGTTATAAATAAATTTATAAAAATAAATAACAAAAATACATATCAATAATTTTGTAAGAAAAATTAAATAAATTACTTTGATATAAAAAAATATTAAATAAAATTAATTATCATACTTCTATATAAAAAATAAATTTTAAATAAAATGTATGATTTTGTAAATTTGTTACATGTCTCTCGAACCTTTTGTCGTCATCTTCAGGCTCGGTGTTGTTGCTGGGGTGAGATTTTATATGAGAGGATCATAGTGAATTGTCGTTATCTTCAACTCCATCTTGATGCTGCTGGTGTGGGATTTTATATATGAGAGGATCATAATTTTGAATAGTAAATCTACTTAATTTACTATTACTCAGTCAATTTTTTTTTTTTCAGTTTTACAAATTTAAATATATGATTTAGTGAATATAGTAGTATAGCTTTTATAATACCTTTTATATTTTCTCTTTATAAAAAAAACTATTTGGTTGAGTATGAAAAAATGGTAAATTATTTAAAGTTATTTATTTATAATTTATTTAAAATATATTTTTAATCAAAAAGGTTAAAATATGTCATAAATATATACCATAATTAATATATATATATATATATATATATATATATATATATTATTTATTTTGACAATAATTCTATGAAAGTATTTTTTACTTCGAAAAAAGATAAAATATTTGATATATTCTCCCATAATATTTTTTTTAATAATTAATGTATTTGGAATTAAAATTGTCTTTGATATGAAATATCGATCAAGTTCAAAGTTTCATATCGAATAGAAAAATAAAATTTGAGCTGAATGACATATTAAAAAGAAAAATTAGAAAAGTTTTGAGTTTTAAAACTTTGGATTGGACGTAATTTCTCTTTTATATGATTTACTCATGAGTTGAATGTGATGTCTCTTCTGTATGATTTTCTCATGTCTCAAGTGTATTTTTTATGAAAAGATCTCAACGAGTGCAATGAAGGTACAGCATAATTTATATGAATTATTTATTGTATTTACAAAATTTCATGGAAAAAAAATATAAAAATATAGTCAAATAACTATTTGTATGTTTAGGTGTTTTATTCTGTATATTCATTTGCTTGTGCAACTTCAGTCTTTTATACTACCTTTGATATAACAAATAAGCATGTTTAAATATTTAGTAAGATGATTTTTAATTAAGTGGGATAGCAATATATGCAACACATAAATAAACAATGTTTGTTAATGAAATGTTAAAATTTATTTGAAAACAACATTTTTTTTTTTTGTAAAATTGTTGTCTTTTTCTTCACGTTAATAAGAATTTTTGTATAAATTTGAGATAATACCTTTTAACAAAGTAACATATAATGACAATCACTAAACATGTGTCATGGAAGTTAGATTTCTATGTTGGTGTGTAGTTTGTCCACGTGGTTCTTTTATCATAGTTGTCAAACTTAATTTCACAAAATATTGTTTTCCAGAAAAATAAAAATGAAAAGTCCTATACATTTTGTTGTCCCATGCTTAATTTTATGTATCAAAGATTTTCTTTTTTAGCGACCTATCAAGATTTCCACTTACAACGTATAGCGTATATCGTATTCATACAGAATCACAAAATAGTGATGTGTCCTTCACCACAAAACTAATTTAGTTGTACAATATATTAGTGTGTAGGGCACAATATATTAGTGTGTAGGGCACGGATTAAGAAAAGTCAAACTTTACATTACACTTATTAATCAATTCAAATGTTTTAGTACAAGAGAAAATCATTTATAAGGTTGAGAAACAAGAGAGGAAAAAAAGGCTAACGATAATAACAGGAAAAAAAAAAAGCTAACTGACTGAACAAAATTGTGTATTTCTAACTGTAATACAATATGAAGTTGTGGCTAAAATAATTTTACACTTACTTCTTAAATGTGCGATTAATGTATGATAAAAAGAAATCATGGCCCATCCATAAAAGAAAACTAACAACAACCTTAACCTTGTCATGTTGAATTTCTTTAGGTCATGTTTATTGACACTAAAGTTATCAAAAATAATTCAGTTTGGTCTAGTCCGATCTACCACAAGTTGGTCTTTTAATGAGTCAATCCAATCTGACTCACTTATTAGTAAGTCAAAAGATTTTGAATAGGTATTGGGCCACCATGGGTTGGTGGATTAAAGAGGTTGATTCACTAACTTACTTCATTAAAAAAATATGTTTTTCTTTGGACTAAAAAAATAAATTATAACTATCATTAAAATATAAATGAATTCAATAAAATCCAAATTAAATCCAAAAGGATGTTAAACTCCAAATACAAACCAAAATTATAAAAAATACAAATTACTATTGTGTTGACCGAAAGAAACAACATAATCTGACCCAAATGCAAAGTTCAATATAATAAAAAGCACTTGTGTGCACCTTTATTTGTGGGTTGGTGAATCAACCTCGCTCATCACGGGTCTAGTCCAGGTTAGTCGGGTTCTAAGTGAGCCGGATAAAAAATTAACCCATACTAAAATTTGTAAAGAAAATTTAACCCAATCCGACCCAAACTCGTGGTGGACCGAGTTAGTTCACGGGTTCTAACCCATTTTGATACCTCTAATTAACGCATTGGATATATGCATTATGAGTTTTTTGTTTTATATTTAAATTTCATTTGTTGAAATTTATTTTGCCATCATCATTTTATATTTCCTTCGAATACAATCATTGAAACTAAATTTTATTCACAAAATTTTAGTAGCATAAGGATTATATTTGTAATCTCTTCAAACTTTTAAAATGATCAAAATTACTAGTCAAAAAACATAGTTTATACGCTTATAATGTCAATCCTCAATTTTATTTGGGTAAATAAATTTATTTCTAAAAAGTTCAAAAATAGGTGGTAGATAATAAAGGGGTGAAATAAAAATGTTATTCAAAAAAAATATTAATTAAAGGTTTTCAGATTAAAAATTAATCAAAAAATACTAAAAAATATAAACTAGAAAATTCTTTTTAAAAATTGGTGAAGAAGAAATAAAACACACAAAAAAAGAAAGAATTAAATAGAGAACCCAATCTATATTTTTCATCCAAATCACTCAATTTCCCTTTTCTTCACACCTTGTTTTTGTTTATATATGGCCCAATTACGTTTTTTAACAACCCAATTTAAAATTTTAATATTCACACTCTCCTATTCTTCTTTTTGGAGCACTTTTTACGGGGATAGCAGCCCAATCTTCTTAACACTGTCACCCGCATATATTTCTTTACATACCTTTTTTCTGTTGGGCTTAGCATGGGTCCATTTTTAACACTCACACTCCCATTCTTTTTTTTCTTGCACACTCCAGTTTCACTTTCATCCAGGAAGTGACACGTGTTACACTTACTCCACTCAAAATCCTGTCTACTCACAATGTGTCATGAGTCACTCAATTATTTCAAAAATATTTTCTGGAACAGTGCAACCGTTTTGGCAGAGGAACTATATCTTAAACTTATAATCCACTCGAAATCTACTAATTAAAAACACTATATATACGCATGTAGACCACTTGAAATTAAAAAAATATAAAAAGTATATACTCTTAATTTTTGAAAAATTAAGCGCGACAAATTGAATAAATTTTATCAATTAAAGCTTACATCGCCCAGGTTCAATCACAGTAGTTCAAATCCTAACTAGAAATATTAAATAATGAAAGAAAAGTCCACCAATTTAATGTTTGATGGAGATACTCTTGAGTAATAAAAAATTATAAAATAGTCTCAATGTTATCTATAATGTATATATATTTTGATCGACCAATCTTGATAGACAAATAAATCACGATCGACTGTTATGGTTGATCATCTTTGGACCGTTATGGTTGATTACCTTTGGATTGATAGTCGATCACTTTGTTCTATCATTATGATTGATTATCTTGGTCAATTATTGTGATTGACCGGTTGCAAAATAAAGATCAAATTAACCACGAATCAACCAATTGATTAAGGTATACTAAGTGTTGATTAAGCCAACAACAAGGTAAGAGTCCACAACACCAACTATAAATAAAGGTCTAATGTATGGTTATATACACAGATGCATTACAACACTTAATATTGTTTCGATCAGTCATCTATTGACTTTAACAACAAAGTACCTTCTGCATGTATGATCCAAGTGATCTTGGACAAAAGAAAGATCTTAAAGATTAAACGAAGAAGAAAAATAAACGTTACGTAACAATTTATTTTGGAATTGTGGACGTTTGACCCCATACCAAAACACTATCAATTTTAAATTATTATAGATATTAAAATTTTAATTATTTGAATTAATAAATTATTCTAGGTTTCACATAAAGAAATTAATCATAATAAAAACTCACGAAAACGAAATTTGATCCGGGTTTAAATTATAAATTAATCATCCATAGTTGGAAAATTTAATTAAATAGAATAATTATGAAAGAAAAGCCGATCCATTCAACCTTGATGTCTATGAGTATGGTACTTAAATAACCTATTCATGTCAAAGAAATACACGTTAAGAGGATCATCGATAGCAAATAGTTCATCTTTATCCACGAATATGTTGACTTATTTTACTCTCTTTGATTAATTCAAAAGAAATAATATTTAATGAAATGAACTAATTATTATATTTTAATTAGTACAAATAAAATATTAACCTACCATAACTAAAATAAGTGGCATGGTAATTAAATTTAAATTAAATGATAAAAAAGGAAGAACATAATATTGTTTTTTTCTTTTTCATTGAGAAGAATAAAACTATGTTTGTTCGTAATAGAATAAAAAGGTTAGAATTTGAACCTTTATTATAATTTGATCATTATAATTTAATGATGGTATATTATTTAGGAGTGTTAAAATGAGTTTAAATTTATAATTCAAGATAGTGTTTTAATATGAGGAATTGTTTCCTGCATTTTTCTTTTTGCACTTACATATATTCATAGACCACATTTATCTTTATTAAAAAATTTAATAAATATAAATACCTTTCTTACTTTACCTTCTTTCTCGTCGTTGAATCGCGACTTATCACTAATTTCACCTTCAACTATAATGTCTTACTCTAATTTTATTAATATACATGCTGATTTACATTGTGTTGTCTAATCTACCAAATAAACTGTCATCACTAGTTTAGAAATTCATTTTTACCTCGCCTTATATGTCTCAGTTGTCCAATAACCGAAGCATATAATGGCGCGGTGATATTTTTGCAATTTTAGATAACTTTTATGCCTCGGTTCAGCTTAACCCGAAGCAAAAGAGGCTCATATGCTTCGGTTCGCCAAAAATCGGTGCCAAAGGAGGCTCATATGCTTCGGTTACATAGACCCGAAGCCAAAAACCCACTAGTCGTTACCTCTTTGGCCTCGGGTGGGTTTGAACCGATGCCAAATAGGGCTATATGCCTCGGTTCAATTAATAACCGAGGCCATATGGTTTAATTAGGGCACCAAATTCGCGAGCCCCCTTTCTCTTTTTCTTCCTCGTGCCCCTCTCTGCAACAATACTCTTTCTCTTCTCCCTCCGGCATGGTTGTTCTATGCGCAGTGGTGATGTCATCGACGTTCCAGATGCAACAATGGTGGCTCTGGTGGCACGGATTCGCTGTTGCTCCGATCTGTTCGAAGGTGGTGGTGGCGTTGCGTTGTTGCAGTGGTGGTGATTCTGCAACAATGGTGGTTCGCTGCCTTCGTTCGCGGTGGCGATGCTCTCTGCATCTGGTGCGTCGTTCATGGTGGCGTGACGATGGTGGTTCGCATCTGGATGTGTGTTCGCGTTTCGCGCAGGTTGTGGATCTGTGTTTCTGTTGGCTGCAGGTTTTGTGTTGGCTGCAGGTGGTGGCTCACGGTGCTTCTGCTGTAGAAGTTGTTGTAGTGCAGTGGTGCGTTGCGGAGAAGAAGACGAAACTGTGGTGGCCATAAAGTTTGCTTCAGACAAGGGTGGCGACTGTCATGGTGATGGAAAGAGATGATGAAAATTAGGGTTGCTCGAGCATGGTGCAGATGCATGGAAGAAGATGGTGGTGGCTGCTGCGTTTCGCTGGCGAGGATGATTGGCTTCGGTTCTATTTTGACCTGAGGCAGGAATGAAACTCTATGGCTTCGGGTAACAACCGAGACCAAAAGGGGTGCCTTTTGGTCTCACCCCAATGTGCCTCGGTTCCAGACCCAAGGCAAAATAAGGAAAATAACCAGGGTAAAAAGCCTTTACTGCAGTAGTGCACGAATAAAAGATATTAACATTAACTTTTAAATTAAGATAACAAAGAGTTTAATTTTTTTATTTTATTTGAAGAATGTAATTATATAATAATAACTTAAATCATCATCGTAGTTAAGAAATTAAGATTCATGTTGAAGGTGTAACCACTAAATATTTGTATCTTGTAATTTTGTAATTATTCTCTACCACTATGCATTCATACGTAAAATTGTTATGATGTTCAAAATATTTCAATTTTAATGTTAATTTTATTTTAACAGTTTTTTTTAAATTATTTCTTCACTTAACACTTGTGAAGTGTTGTTGGATAAGATATTGGTTTTGTTTTATTATTTTGGTCAAATAATAAAGTAAAAAATAATTTGTGCAGATGAATATTCAAGATTTTGGTAGTGAGATATTATATATGGTTATAGAAGGTTGGAATTTTTCCTTATAATAAAAAGAAAGTAACTATATTTACTATTTTCCTAGGTATAATTTGTTTATACACTACAATGACTTATTTTAGTTACTAAAAATATATTTAGAGATTAATTTTTAAAACTAAATTTTTAATTAGAGATTAATTTTAAAACTAATTTAATAAGCTAAAATATTGATAGTTAATATATGTAACTAATTTATTTAGAGACTAATTTATATAAATTATAATGCATTTTTTATTATTAAAATTAATCATTATTTTTTTTAATGATATAAGAGATCCAACATCGTACCATTAAAACCTTAACACTCTATATTTATAAATATATATTTTTCCTTATATCTCATTCTACCTTTCATTTATGGTTAATAAAAAACTTTTTAATTAATACTTAAATTTGTAACATTAAGCAATAAATATTTTACATGAATCATTTAAACATTATTTACTTCAATTAAAATAATTTTGTTTTTTTTTTTTTCAGATTTGATCATCCAAGTCTATCCGACAATATCATTAAAAATAATCATCACATAAAAGAATAAATAATATTTAAATTGTGTTTGACTTCAATTCCTAAACGATGTAAGATTTATTAGATATACCTAAACATTTTTATTACTAAGAGATTATTAACGTGTGCATGTGATTCTTTTATACGAGTAAGTAAATCTGTATTATGTACAAAGTATTAATAAAACTGAATAAAAAATGAGAGAATTATGATATTAAGGGAAACATTTCACGATATAAATATTAATATTTCATGCGAGTGATTATCAACCTAATACTCATTAATCTGAACTGTTAATAAATAAATAAATAAAAAGTCGAGATCAAGAATTATTAATTCATTACTCTTGTAATAAATATATCTTCATTTTCATTATTGTTTTTATTCTTATCAAATTATTACATTTTTTTCATAATATTTTAGTGACCAGATTAAATATAAATTTATAAACTAAAAATAATTAATAATTAAAAAAATTTATATTATGAATTGATATTTATAATATTCACTAATATCAATTATTAAAGATTTAACTACTAAAAAAGATTTGTCTCTAGACATATTTTCAGTTATTAAAATTAGTCATTATTTATAAATTTTCTTGTAATATATATATATATATATATATATATATATATATCAAATTCAATTAATTTAATTTATAGTAGTTAAAATGAAACGTTGAAATGTTTGAAAATAATGAATAATTAATAAAATTATTAAGAAAAAATCTAAATTTTTTGAGTTACAAAATTACAAGCACATAAAATAGAGAATCTAACTTAAAAGTTTTAAATCATTAAAAATAACTCAACTAAACATATTTAATGTGAATAAGAAGCAAGTGTTTAATATAATTAAATATTCGAAATTCAAGCTAAACATCATTAATTTTAATTTGAATGTTAAAATACAAAAAAACTGCAATTTTTCTCATTATTTCAGTTTTTTTTTTTCATAATTGTCTTCTACCTCTGCAATGCACCTTATGCTAGTTTCTTTTTTTCATTTAACTTTAACCATCTTGTTGTCCTTTCTACATGTTCAATGTCCTTCATCTCTTTTAATGCATTGAATTGTTTAATAAATATATTGTTTTATATAATTACCTTTGACAATTAATAATTATATTATTACAGATGACATAAATAAAGTAAATGTGTATATTAAATATGTGTATCTCCTTATATATAGTTATATATAGGTAAAGATGAGTAATAATAACTTTTTGAAACCATCCACACATATTTGATAATTAATTTTTGATATATTTTCGGATTTGCAAATTGACACATAAACTAATTACAATAACAACTATTACATGTTTTTTGTTTTATCTTTAGATTAGATCTTGATTCTAAAGTAAGATTAGATCCTAATTCTAGAGTGAGTACACTATTATTTAATTTTTAGAGTCATTATGCATTTGTTGTAATCACAAACGGAATAAAAAAGTTTATAAGATGTGAAAAGAGTGTCTGTTATTTAGAAGATTAAATCATTGATATTATTATATACGTTACTAATTTTACAAATTTAGATTGACAACTATATAAAAAAAAATCACGTGCAAAGTTTTTAATGTATTATTGTACCATCGTATTAATAAATTAATTAGTACTAATTTCTTTATTTAATTATGACGCGAGAAAACATTGAATCAGGTGTAAAAGATTATAGTAAATATTTTTTAAATATACAATAATTATGTTTTTAATTATAATAGAGTATAATTTAAAATTTAAACAGATAAAGATTTAAGTGTATGTAAATATATAATAAGTGTATTAATAAAATGATGATAGTAAAAAATAATTGGCTTTTATTTTTATCATCACTTAAATTTATCAAACTATTGTCCTTGACAAAGTAATCGGCTTTATCCTTGATAAAATGACATTACATTCCATAAACAAATTATCTTATTTTAAATGTAAGAGTTTGTTCATTATTTTTGTGATTTTATTCAACATTAAGTTAATACCTAGAGTTTTTATTATATTAATTCTCTTATAACATCTTTAACATCATTAAATTTTACACCGACTTCAACAAATTCATATGATAGTTTATACCACTAATAATGTTGTAAAATAGGATAATAGTTATCCAACCTTAATAATGCAAAATATATAATTTTTTATCTATAAAACATCAATGATTGAATCGACAATAATAAAAATTATATAATTTTTTATGTATAAAACATCAATGATTGTATGAAATTATTAAAGGCAACGTTGTTATTCGCTGTCACTATCAAGTGCTGCAGTGAGATCGTATACAATGAGATCGTATACAATTTGAAAAATGCGATTTAAATATTTATATACATTGATATTAAAGATTTTTGTAAATTTAAATAGGTTCAAACTTTAACTTGAATTTTTTCGATCATGACGTAATACTGAAATAAAAAATAGTAATTAAAAATAATTGTATAAAACATTTAATACTATTTTATACTTTTTTTTTAAACAACCAGTACAAATGGTTCGTAACAAATATAACCAAATGTTAAAAATAACTTTAAAGAAACCATTTTAAATAAATATTAATATTTTTAATTAGTTCTGTCATCTTAATTAGTTATCACAATTTAGAAAATAAAAAAAGGTGTGAAAAGTGTAAATCGTTTTTCTTTAAATAATTTAAATTATTATGATAAAAAATTAATATTTTAAAATTATTAATCATTCAACATAATAACAAATATTAAATAACTTGTAAATTTGTTATCTGATATTTTTCTAATTTAGGGCTTAATTTACTTGAAGTTTTTAATATTGATTATTTAAAATTTTATATTTTTAATTGAGATTTTATTATTTAATAGTGAAAAGAAGGTGATAAACGTGGTGGATGACAGTTGCACAAAGTCAGTGCTTTTAGGTTATAAGGTTGATTCCGTAATTTTATAATGAATTTAGAGGTTAAAATTAAATTATTTTATTGTTTTTTTTGTTGTAGTTTCGATTGTTATTTATTTATTTGTGTCTCTTGTATCCTGATAAAATAAAGAATAATGACTTTTAAATCATAATGCAGATTAATTATATGAGCATAATGGTTTTTAATTTTAATTAATAATATATTTTATTGAAGTTATAAGTTTTTATGTAATTGAATGAGTTTTTACATATAATTGAAGATGTACTTTAACTAAAGGTAAAATTTTTAAAAATAGTTAATGAATAATGTATTTTGGTTAATTAATTTTTTATTTGATGAGAAAGGAAAAACATAAATATGACTAGAGAACTTCATCAACTTAATTCAGAATTTACTTTATTTGAAATAAAAAACAATAATATGTAGCCATGAATTTATTTTGGATCGAAAAACCACTGAAAACGGTATGTTTTATTGTAATTATTTTAAAGTCTTTTATCTTTTTTGTTACTTCCTTTATTGTCATGAAATTCATATATTTGCATATAATTCTTATTTATTAGTTCCATTAGGCTAGATCATTACTTCTATCTTTAATTATTTGTATTATTTTCTATTAACCTTTTTTCTAAAATTTTATAAGAATTAAATTGTTGAAGATCTATTTGTTGATACAACTCATGATTAACTCGTTCCTATCTAATTTGTTAACTAGTAACTTTGATAATCCTAAAATTATTTTAACAAAATAGTTTTAATTTGATAGACAAATGATAAAATATCAAGTTTATAAATAATCAATAAATAAAATAAAATTTAATCCAATCATAATTTATCAACTAACTATTTGTTATTTAAGTAATAGATTTTAACTTCTTTTAAAATAATTTTTTCTAGTCTTTTGCCTCCTTCTTCATCCATTATTTGTAGTATTTAATTCTTTTTATCTTATTCTGGTTCAGTATTATATTTTATTATATATATATATATATATATATATATATATATATATATATATATATATATATATATATACGTTTTTCATTTTATTATATTATCTACTAGAGAGGAAGTAGATAAGTATCATAGCAAAGTTCCTATACGAGGATTTTAAAACAAATAATACACTGTTTATAAAGTGCTAGAAAAATGATTTTTTTTTATGCAAGATGTGACACTGAACAAATATGGATTGAGTAAAAGAAATGATGAGAAGGCACCATTTTTTCCCTTTCACTTTCTTCAATGTCTCATCTTTTCTTCTCTCATACGCAAATCTATCCTTTCATTTGCTCATTGCTTCCTCATGCTGTTCTTTCATGTTGCCACAAAAGCACAATTAAATATTAGTAAAATTCGTATTGGTGTCAACGTATATATAAAAATGGTAATCATTAATGAGATATTCTGCGATCACTTTTCAATTCACCACTGTGTTAAATAATAAATTTTGATTTGTGATTGGTGACTCTGCACACAAATTTACGTCACCCATGTCAAATCGAAATGTTATCCACATTTGAATTGGGTTAGGGTTAGGGTTATGCGCAAATGATAATGAAATTAATTAAGGGCTGGCCTGTCACTTTACGAATTTGTTGAAACTTAAGAGATAAAGTTGGTGCATTTAATTCGTAAGTTTGATCTCATCCTTGACAGTTAATACGTTAAGAATGACATATTAGATATGGGATGACTCGTTTTCTAAAATAAAAAATATAATAAAAAGTAATTTTAAAAAATTAATAATATTATAATTTAAATAATTAATATTTAAAATTAAATTCTAACCATTATATATGTATATATATATATATATATATATATATATATATATATATATGTAATGGATTTAAAAATATAAAATGGAAATAATCGACAATTTAAGAAAGTCAACGAATTAGTTTGTCGATCCATACTGTTAAGATAAAATCAAAATTTTCAATTTACTTTATTATAATAGTTCAATTTCGCTAACTTTACTTTTAACGGGCCAATGATCAAATTGACCTATTTTATTATTATTAAACAAAATTATTTTATTGAGAAATTATTGAAAATATAGACCTTCAAAATAAAATTAATAATTTTTTATTTTAGAATTATAGATAATCACTGTAAATTTTTAGAATAATTGAGATTTTATAGCATAATTATTTATATAAGGATTAAATATGTTTTTGTTTTTCAGTGAATTTTGGAATTAGTTCATTTCGAAACTTTAAACTAATTTAGTTTTTCATCTTTCGAAATGTCTTGAATTTAGTCATTTTTATCAAATTTTGTTAAATTTATTTGACATTTCAAACGCGTTTCATAATAGTATTTAACTTAACATTAAAACAAATGTGTCAAACAGTATAAACAACTTAAAAACAATTTTGAAATATGTACGAAACATCAAATAAACCTACCAAAATTTAATTAAAATGACTAAATCCACATATTTATATAATTATAAATTTAGACAAATAAGGAAATACAAAAGATATTTTACTTCATAAACTTTTACTTTTTTAATTTAGTACGGATGGTTTAAAATATATATATATTTTTTAATTTAGATACAATATTAGGTTACATGTTATGAATGCATAAGTAATGAAACTATTTTTTTATTCTAAAATTATTCGACAAATTAGAGATCTATTTTGTTTAGAAGCGGTAGTCATCAATTTAATTATCATTTATATTATAGTATAAGGATTTTTTTTACCCATTTTTTTACCGGTTTTTAATTTATTGTTCTAATCATTAGATCATCATATTATATTATTAAAAAGAATTTAAAATAAATAATTGAAAAGGGTTTTAATTTATCGTCCTAATTATTTTTAGATCAATCATATTGTATTATTAAAAAAAAAAAACTTAAAATAAATAATTGAAAAGTAACTAAAATAATAAATTAAAAGTAGATAAAAAAAATTTAAATATCATTATCATATATTATAATATTGATACACATGTAATATATGTTATTATAATAATGTTGGTCAACTTTATTAACTCTTTTTATTAAGTATGTTGTTTATAGTTTATATGTCTTTCTCCTCTTGCAATTCTTTAGGTTTTTAAATGTTTAAAAGAGTGAAGAATTGACTTAAAAGTAATATGTGGTTTTTAAATCATCTTACCAAATATAGAATTTCATCAGTCTCCCTCAAATATTCTCTCATTTATTCACAATTCTTTTGAAAGGAATTGAAGCATATTATCTCCACTTACTTTCAAACAAATAGTAAATAATCTTAAAGTAACGATACCTTAATCATATTTTTGGTTAAAAATAGTGTTATGTTATTTTATATGCATAATACATTGCTCATTAATGGTTAAAATTCATATTTATCTCATTATACCAACCTTTTTGTCTCTCACTATCTAAATGATAAACTAATAAGGACTAGTTAAACATAAAATATATTATTTCATACTTAAATAATATTTTTAAATACATAAAATAAAATAATATTATATGAAATGAAATAATATTAGATGAAATTATGCTTACAGTCCTCTATGTTTTAATGTATTTTTTAATAAAAATAATTTTCTTACCCGTTAACATTATTGAAACTCATGATGGAACGTAGTATGTTTTTTTCCTAATTTGATTGATTCGCATGTGTTTATTTGAGTTTTGAAGGTAATTTTTTTTCTTATTCTTTTTGTTGATGTATAATATTTTTTTACAGTAAACAATTTATATTTTTATAGTTATTTACTAAATATAGTTAATATAAATTTTGAGATTATTAGTGTACATTTATAAAATTCATAAGTTATAAGATTAATACTCGGCATTTTATATTAAATTCGCAATTTATCAAATTAGTTTAATCTCAAAACTTAATAAAATTTAATGCTTATAAAATTATTTTGGTTCTACGCTTGTAAATTCAAAATTACATTTCTATAAATTTAAAATAAATATTTTCAATTTCCTCAGAAATGATTCTAAATTTTAAAGATTAAAAACACAGTAATTAAAATAACACATGTAATACGTAATTCGCACTTGTTAATAATATAAATCCAGACATTACCGAATTGATATGACACCTAACTAAAACTTCTTTCAATAATTGCACGTGATTTAATTTGATCAATTATGATATAAGTCACCATAACATTATTAAATTTCATCCGTCTTCGTAAAATCCATTTGATTTTGTTGAAATTAGCATATGATCATGTGATACGCACTAGAACAAAAAATAATTTAAAGTATTTAAAGTAAAGAAGATACTTGTATTGTATGCATAATATTCTAAAAATCTCATAAAACATAAAGTAAAAAACCACGTGAAATGAATGTTGTTTTTTAAATAAACATATTGACAACGGGTTCCGACGTGCTCTTCACCACACCCAATACAAACCCATTCCGCGATTTTACGAAATTATGTTATTAAAAATTTAAAACATTATATTGTACGAATTTATAAATGAAAATCTTGTAAAGATATTCACGCAATCAATTTTTCAACTATTTTTCGACTTTTTTCAAAGAAGTAGTTGAAAGGTTTACAAAATTTAAGTCTCTCATAAAAGAAGTGAATTAACATATGTCATATCTAAAAAAAGAATTATTCAAATTATCCAAAAATATCTCAATAAAATACTAATTTAAATAAAATATGAAAAGCGTTTAATAAAAAAGTCGTAGATTTTTGTTGTAGATAACGTGGAAGAAGAAGAGTCGTAGAATAATGAAATGGCTGAAAATACACATCGAAAAATATTTTTTTCAACTACTTTTTCTCCCAACAACTGGCTGACAGTTATTTTAATAATAAAATATTAAATATGCCATTTTGTTCTTGTGCTATGAATCGGATACAGAACCACATGTTTATCTGCTAAGCTTTCTTGTTCAGTTCAAAACAACTTGTGTGGAGTGTTTGGTCGTGTGGTGGAAACTTTGCAGTGAAGGAATCATCACTCATGGGTGTCAAAGGCAGTGAAGCAAGCGAGTCTTCAGCTCCTCTGCTATCCACGAACAAAGATGGAGTTGATTTCCATGAAATTGAGCAAAGTGAAGATTCTCAGATGACATTTATGCTTGTTTTCACCGCCGTTTCTGCTACAATTGGTTCTTACGTGTTTGGGTATGCTGTAAGTGATCGATCACACATTTTGGTTCATCACAGTTCAGAATCACCACTTATGTTCTTGCTGTCACATCACACACCTCTTTTTGCAGCTCGGATATTCCTCCCCTGCTCAGTATGGAATCGTGCACGACCTGCATCTCTCTGTCGCCGAGGTTACCACCTAACATCCTTTGTTTTTGTTTTTTGTAATCTTTCTTAAAATGTGTCGCCGTGGTAAGAACAGTTGACTTTATTGGAAATTGAATGTTCCTTGTAAAACTCGGATGTTGTAAGTTGAGTATGTTTTTTATGGTATTCTCTAATTTTACTTGAGGACACCTCGATTGTTTGTGTAATAGATGTTTGATTAAAGGTCGTACATAGATTCTTAAGATGAAACTAACAATACCTAAGAGTTTTCTTCTAAATTCACTCCTTATAGTTTATTGGTTCTTGTTTATTTGACCGTTTATGCCTTAAGTTAAACTCTATGCACTTTTGCAGTACTCAACTTTTGGTTCAATATTGACGATTGGAGCGATCGTTGGTGCCACTTTAAGTGGTAGAATAGCAGATTATGTGGGTCGTCGATTGGTAAGTCTGAGACAGATTACTCTTAGTTTTAGTTTCAATGGGTACTGTTGTTTACTCTTGGTTATTTTGCATTTTCCATGAAGGCCATGGGTTTCTCGGAGGTTTTCTGCATCGTGGGATCAGTTATCATAGCATTCTCAAAGGTTTGCCTATAATTTCTTTTCTTCCCAGATTTCTCAAATTGAAGTGTACTCATACTTTACTCCCAGAGGCACAGGGTTAATTTCCTTAAATTCAGTCTAAGATGTTGAACATTCCGTGTTTGAAGGTTTCTTGGTGGCTTTATATTGGAAGAATGTTGATAGGATGTGGGGTTGGCATCATATCTTATGTGGTAATTACTTTAACGTTTGATATGTCATGACTGCAATTCAAACTAATTTTATTCAGTCAATCAAGAAATACATATAACACAGCTCCCTCTGCAAATTAGGTTCCAGTCTATATAGCAGAAATAACACCCAAGAATCTCAGAGGAGCATTTACCGAAGGTCATCTGGTAAAGGAATACTATAAATGATATCACCTAAATCATTCTACTCTTATTTTGTGTATCATGTCTCCCTCAAAGGCTTACTTTAAATTTCTTTTTGGTATTGTTGTGACAGTTAATGACTTGTTGTGGGTTGTCATTAACTTATCTTATTGGCGCATTTTTGAATTGGCGGATTTTGGCAGTGATTGGTAAATATACTTGTACTATTCCTTACGTTGCTCTATTTCACAAAACCAAATAAAAAAGGGTTCCAAGTAACTCATAATTTTTTGTCTTTATCTCAGGAACTGTTCCTTCTATTGTGCACCTTCTGACTCTTCCCTTCATTCCTGATTCTCCCAGGTGGCTGGTGAGTTGTTCTTAGCTTCTGGAATTTTGCTCTTTGATCAGTGCATGTTGGACACATATCACACGAGCAACTAAGTTTTTTCTTCTGTTTGTTAAATGATTAGATTCAACACATGTCATCTTCTGCAGGCTAAGGTTGGTCGGTGGAAAGAGAGTGAGTCTGCTTTACAGCGCCTAAGGGGAAAGCATGCTGATGTTTATCAAGAGGCCACTGAAATCAGAGTATACAACAAGTTCTTGTTTGCGTTATGATCTACCAGGACACAGAGTTTAATATATAACATTTTTTGCACTGTACCTTCATTTGTAGGAATACACAGAAGCCCTTCAGCAACACACAGAAAAGGGCAATTTTATCGTCTTATTTAAGTTGCAGTACTTAAGGACACTTACTGTGAGCATTCTAAATTCATTCCATTCTTGCAGGCTATCTTAATGTTTTACAGGCTCTCACGGTATTTAGTTACTTGTTTAGGTAGGTGTAGGCTTGATGATGCTGCAACAGTTTGGAGGGATTAGTGGCATTCTTTTCTATACAAATTCCATATTTATCTCTGCTGGTAGGTGCAGGTCCTTCTAACATATGCCAAATAAGAAAAAACAAATCAGAGCATACCAGATTTGTGCATGATTCATTAAGCAAAAATTCTTCTCTTTCGCAGGGTTTTCAGACACTATTGGAACAATAGCAGTGGGTGTTTTCAAGGTTTTTATTTCTGTTTACACAATTTCATTACTTCTGTGTGCTCAATTCCATACAAGATGAAATCAGTGCCATTTCGGATTCAAGGGTCTTCTCTTCACATAGTCTTATTATTTGTGTTTATAGGTCTCATTTTCATCTTTAGGAGTACTTTTGATGGATAAATGTGGAAGACGACCGCTTTTACTGGTAAAATGGTCAAACTGTTTTTTTTCCTTTTCTAATTTTTAATTTTATTTGTTTCCATGTTCTGTTAATTCTGATCCAAAATTTTGACTCTTACACAGGCTTCTTCCGCAGGAGCATGCGTAGGAAGCTTCCTGACAGCCCTATCATTCTTCTTGAAGGTTCTTTTCTTTTGATAGAAGATCTTTGCTTTAATCATTTGTTTTTTGAACATTTCTAAGAACAATTTGGCTTGCTTGATACAGGATTTACAGGAATGGAAGTCAATAAGTCCTTTTATAGCGCTTGTTGGTGTACTGGTAATGCTTCTCTAACTATACCAACAACACATGCATCTTCTACATATCCTTGTCTTCTCATTTTTTTCACTGGCCTTGTATTTGTCTTAGTAAGATCGAATTGAATTCAGGACTTTAATGTTGTCTCAGTTTAATTCTCCGACAAAATTTCAATTCATGTTCCATATTCAGACTGGTTTATTCATGGATTGAATGACTGATTGATAAAGGCAATTCTGGTTTTACTTTTCCTAATGAGCAGTTATACATGGGATTGTTCTCGCTAGGCATGTCTGGAATTCCGTCTGTTATAATGTCCGAGGTAGCTTTGTTCAACTATGCTTCGACTCATCAAATTAAGATTGAAATATAATAAATCCTCAGCACATGAATGTTGTTCATATATACATTTTTTTTTTCAGATATTTCCCATTAATGTGAAGGGCACTGCTGGAAGCTTAGTAATCTTGGTTAACTGGACATGTTCATTGATTGTTGCGTATACTTTCAACTTTCTCATGAGTTGGAGTTCATCAGGTAAGTTTCAATTTACTCTTATTTCCTCTTTTCCACTCTAACAGATACATTAATTTCCTCAAGAGACAAGGCACAAAAATCAGTAAAACATCCTAATTTAAAGAAGTATTTTAAGAAAAACAGGGAACTTCCTTATTCTTATATATATCTGTAAAATTTATGTTTTGGTTGTGTTGGATCAGGAACTTTCTTCTTGTTCTCTGGCATATGTGCCATCACTGTTCTTTTCGTAGCAAAACTAGTACCAGAGACCAAGGGGCGTACACTAGAGGAAATTCAAGCTTCTTTGAATAGCTTATGAGATATGAATTTGGTATTTCTCTGCAACAGAATTTCTACAAGTTGCACACTGATGGGGTTTCGTGTAAAAAGTTTATTCAAAAGTTACATAAGTTTGAATCATGGAGATAACAATCACCAAGTCACAATAATTTTTTGTGATTATATTATTTGTCCAATATCCGATTTAATCAGTGCAATGTACGGTAACATATCAAAATTGTCAGTATTAGCAAAAACATGGACTCTGTGTATGTCTATGTAAATTTTATTTGCTGTCTTAGAATTTATATATATAAAAATGTATAATATATATAATTTATTTTACTTATAATATGAAAACAAGAAATTAATGCGCACACTTACTTTTACAATCCAGGCTAGTCACTTTCCAATATCTCATTATTTCTTTTTCTTTTTAATTTGTGACTTAAAAATATTATTATGTGTAAAATATGAAAACAAATTAGGGTAAATTCCTCTTGTATATTATTATAAATATAACAAAATCCAAATAAAGTTGATTATGTAAAGATATAACTTAATTTTTTTTATATATAAAATTTTTTTTTAAATATATTATATATATATATATATATATATATATATATATATATATATATATATATTTCAAATTGGATACTTAAAGTTTATACTTTTGTCTAAATATTTTATATTGTATGTTATACAATTCACACAACAATATAAGTGGTTAAAGATTAATATAATGTAAATAAAGTTACTTAAGTTGATTACATGGTTGTCGGCAAAAATGAATACGTTTTTTTTTTCAGGAACTTAAATTTGAGTTGTAATTAAAAAAAATGCTTTTCCATTAAGTCAAAGTAACATTTTAATCTTGTATTAAAAAATTAATAATGTTGGGTTGAAAATAAAATATAAATAGCTTCACACAAAAAATATCTAAGATTTACTGCTTCATCGCTCATCACCACTTTGGATTGTGTATTGAATCTTTAATTTTATTTTTTGTTTTGTGTTTTTAAAAATATATTGAAGGATACTAATTTTACTAATTTAAAGTATATTATAAATTTTTTAATATATCAATATCATACTTTAAAGACTCAGGGACGACACAAAAGAATCTTCAGGACTTAGTCATCACATGCAAGAAAAGGTGACATTTTCAGAATGCCACAGCTTGGAGCTCTTGGCATTTTGTGCAAGCTTATGATGACACATCCTAAAAAAAATCTATGCCTATCAATTCAGATTCCACATGCCCAGTCTCAAAAAACATGTCACAGTCCCTCCAATGAAGTTGAGTTCAAAACAACAAACGCGAGTCAACAATACACAAACACTTATCTCCAACACTGTCGTCCTCACTTGTCATTTTTGGACCTCACAAAGCACTGTTCTTCATAGATTCATTTACTGTCACGAGCAACCTTAAAATTCTCAGTGGCTCCTAAATCTGTTTCTTGGGAACCATGGACGGTGCTAATAGTGCTGAACCAAGAGAATTTTCAAGTCCTTTGCTTTCCCCAGAAACATTGCAAGCTTATCATGGTAACGATGGAGTTGAGTGTGAGGAAAAGAGGCAGAAAGAAACTTGGTCGGTACCAGCTATTCTTATACTTACCACCCTTGTTGCTGTCTCTGGTTCTTACGTTTTTGGGTCTGCTGTAAGTTCACATTCACACGTTTTTGCTTTTGGCAATTTTATGAGAATTTGGAAGTACCATTGTCGGTGTGTGAATTTTGCAGATTGGATATTCGTCTCCTGCTCAAAATGGAATCATGGATGATCTCAATCTCGGCGTGGCTGAGGTTTGAACTTTGAATCACGACCTTTGTTTTAGTTTGTCATGTATTCAACATTGAACATTTAATGCCTTTTTTATTGGCCTCGTTTTGTGCAGTATTCGATTTTTGGATCAATACTGACGATTGGAGCAATGATTGGGGCTATCATAAGTGGTAGAATAGCAGATTACGCAGGTCGAAGAGCTGTAAGTTTATTCAATTTGTGTTTTGAAATGAAAGTTTCATGTCGTTAGGTATTTCAAAGGGAGAAAACAAGAGATTTGACACAAGTAAATTGTGAAGAAGCTTATGTAAGAATTCAAGACATAAGTTTTAGCTGAAAACTTTAAGATAATAGGTTTTTGAGTCTATCTATTTATATGGGTCATCTTACTCATTTCACCAAATGTAAGACTTAGAAGTCTCATTCTCTTCCTTAAGTGTGAGTCTCCGATACCATTAATTCTGATACACCGAACTATTTGAAGAAGAGAGAAAGATTTGGTATTAAAGAGTTCTGAAAGTTTATATAAGAAATTAGGACATCGTTTTTAACCAAAAACTTTAATTTAATAAGTTTGTAGATCATTCTACTTATATATTGGTCATCTTAAATTTCTAACAATTTCCCCCACCTTGAATTCCTAACGCATGTCTTACTTCAAAAACAGGCTATGGGTTTCTCCGAAGTATTCTGCATCTTGGGATGGCTTGCCATAGCATTCTCAAAGGTTTACCATCCTTACACGCCACTTTCATATAAGCCTATACAAGCAAAATATCGTTTCGATGAGCAATTAACTTGATGATAAAGTAAACCTTGAGATTTGCACACAAGTTAAGTCGTTGTTATTTGACACTTGGTGCTTGTTTGAAGGTTGGTTGGTGGCTTTACATTGGAAGATTTTTGGTAGGATGTGGAATGGGCCTTCTATCTTATGTGGTAATTGTTGTGACTCTTAGTTTTTCACAAATGCAGTTCGAGAGGAATTCAGTCACTCAAAACAAAAACAAGTGGGTTTGTTTCTTCTGTTTCCATAATAGGTTCCAGTTTATGTAGCTGAAATAACACCCAAGAATCTCCGAGGGGGATTCACCACAGTTCATCAGGTAAAAAAGTTATGATTCTTTTCTGAGTATCACTTTACTCCCATTGCAAGTAATAGGCTTATTTTAAATCCCTATCTGGAGTTTCTTTTGACAGTTAATGATTTGTTGTGGGGTATCATTAACTTATCTTATTGGAGCGTTCTTAAATTGGAGGATTTTGGCTCTAATAGGTAATGCTCATATGCATGGTTTTCATCTATCAAAGTGAAATTAACAAAGGTTGCAATGTAAGTGGCATTTTCTTTCTTTATCTCAGGAACTATTCCCTGTCTCGTACAACTTTTGGGTCTATTCTTCATTCCCGAATCTCCTAGATGGCTGGTGAGTTGTTTGAGATATTTTTGTTGATATGCTGTGGAACATGACATGATTCACACAAGCAACTGAGATTTTCACTCACTAGTGTCAAATAAATGGAATCACTACATGTTAGACAAACACATTGCAAGTTTGTGATAGTTAGAAATCTTCTGCAGGCAAAATTTGGTCACTGGGAAAGGAGTGAATCTGTTCTACAGAGTCTTAGAGGAAAGAATGCTGATGTTTCTGAAGAGGCCACTGAAATTAGAGTACATATAGTGTTTGTTTATTAGAGCGTTGGGGTGGTAGAACAAGCCTAAGAGTGTAACACATTATTTTGTGTTGTATTTGTTGTAGGATTTTACCGAAGCCCTTCAGAGCGAAACAGAAGCTACCATTTTTGGCTTATTTCAGTTGCAGTATTTGAAGTCACTTACTGTGAGCTAAGCTTTCTAAGATATATATCCTCCTTCTTGCAGACATTCTTGTCCTTTTTGCAGATTCTTATGGTATTTTTTATTTACTTTGTTAGGTAGGAGTTGGTCTTATGATACTGCAACAGTTTGGAGGGGTTAACGGCATTGCTTTTTATGCAAGTTCTATATTCATCTCTGCTGGTACATGCATGTTTTTTTTAATGCTTCCAACATATGACTGATAAGGAAGATGGCCATGAGAATATTAAACTTACAACACAATTGTCAGGATTTTCGGGAAGTATTGGAATGATAGCAATGGTTGCAGTTCAGGTTCTTCATTCTCTTCATACAGTTCATTCGCATGCCTTCTTAATGTTGTATAGAATGAGATAATATGCCACTGTCTTGGTGAGGCTTCTTTTCACTTGTATCTTCATAGATCCCAATGACAGCTTTGGGAGTGCTTTTGATGGATAAATCTGGGAGACGACCACTTCTGCTGGTAGAAAAAGATGATGTTTTGTTTCTTCTGTTTTGTGCTGATATGTAAGATCTGAATCCAAAATGTTTAGCTTTATGCAGGTCTCTGCTTCAGGAACATGCTTAGGATGCTTCCTTGCAGCCCTATCATTCTTCTTGCAGGTTCTTTGAATAACAAAACAAAACCTGCTTTATCATGTTTTTTTTTTTTTTCTTTTTTCACTTTAGTTATTTCAAAATGATCAATTAATTGAGCTTGCCTCATGCAGGACCTACATAAATGGAAGGAAGCCAGTCCCATTCTGGCACTTGTCGGTGTACTGGTGATGATTTTTCAATAACAATGTTTAAGCAATAATGCACCATTATTTGAATCTTTGACCACATTATGCAATCTTATGCATTTAATTGGATAATAATAACAATAACAAAACACAAATTCAAATTCATTACTTTGTTTTATGATATTGAGATGACATGACAGAATGTTACCTGTGTTGAAATAAATCCACATATCTGATATCACTGTCTGGTTTGAGAAACAGTTATTTTTTGAAATGATCAGGTATATACAGGATCATTCTCTCTTGGCATGGGGGGAATCCCCTGGGTTATAATGTCTGAGGTAGTTTCTGAACACATATATGAAACAAAAAATGGAGATCATGAGAAGTTAATGAGTGTAGTGAATTACCTTTTTTTATGATCCCCAGATATTTCCCATTAATGTGAAAGGCTCTGCAGGAAGTCTTGTGACTTTGGTTAGCTGGTTGTGTTCTTGGATTGTGTCATATGCTTTTAACTTTCTCATGAGTTGGAGTTCCGCAGGTAGGTTCATTCATGCTCACTCTTAATTCCTTGTGAGAATACTTACTCCACCCATAAAAGAGAAAACCAAAATGGACCACAAAAAGAAACAATACCAAGAAAGCAAAAACTCACATTATGTTTGTTCAGGAACTTTCTTCATCTTCTCTGCCATATGTGGCTTCACGGTTCTGTTCGTGACAAGACTGGTGCCAGAGACCAAGGGGCGTACACTAGAAGAAATTCAAGCATCCCTCAAGAGATGAATTTGTCACATTTATAAAGAACACAAAAGGGGCACACTTGTATTTCTGAACAACTCTACAACTTTGATCCGAAAAGTACTTTTTCAAATAAGAACGGATGTAGAAATGATTTGAATAACCAGCAATTTAATTTTCGGACCCACGTCATGTTTCTGGTAGGATCAAATAATACAACTTTGTTTTTCGAGAACATATGAATGATCATTGCCTGGGTCTTGGAGCAGGAACAACCTGCGCAAACTCCAAGGGTGAATGTCTGTGCCTTGCAAACGCGCTTATTCAAATTCAAAGACCTGGGAATTGCAGTTTGTTAATTTTGTTAGGGTGGTCAAACGGTGACAAGAGAATATCCAAAATAAAAATTGTTTTCTAATTTTTGACAGCAATTGAATCCTTGACTAAAACGTGTATGACCATAAAAATAGTAGAAAATAAATGAAAAAAATTTAACCCACAGAAAAAAGAAAGAGTCCAACGTGGGACCCGGCACCGTTTGCTCCATGAGGGATTCCAGCTCATACTCTGAAACAAACACGCCCTTCCTTTTCTTGCGTTTTGTTTGGTTGGCACTCTCACTCTGCCACCCCATGCCCATGCTATGCTTTCTTTCTCATTTTTATTAATACCTTCTTTCTCTTCTTCTCTTTCAAAAATCCCTTCTCACCAATTCTTACAACTGCTTCTGCGTTTTGATTACGATTATGATTATTGTTACTATGCGATGACAACCTCAATCGGTATCTCCCTCTATCCTCCTTTTCTTTTCTCCATCGTCTTCCCTGCCATGATCAAATTGTTCAAGAGAAACACCTCCACTGACACGTGTCACCATCATCACCACTATCACCACCACCCACTTTTGGGCCTGGAGCTCGCCACCACAGACATCCACAGGCCTCCCAACGTTCTGGAGTCCGCCATGTTAAGGCCCAACAGCAACCCGCCTCAGCCCAAGAAGACACAGATTGGATTCCTCGATGACGATGTGGTTTGCACCGTAAGCGGTGGCTTGGCCTCCTGCACCGAGAATCTAGGTTTTGAAAGCTCCGATCAAATCAACAGTAATTGCATGGACGAGGATGTGATCGATGATGAGGAGGACGAGGAGGTTTTCCGGAGGAGGAAGACGGTGAGGGCCGAGGGGAGAGGGAAGGTGAGGACATTTCCACCGCCGCTGTCGTCGCTGAACCGGAACGGTAAACCGAGTTTTTATCTCCGGCCGGTGAGGAAAGATGGGAGGTTGGAGTTGACGGAAGTGAGAATAGAGCGGGCGGAGATTCTGCATGCGTGGCGAGAGAACGGGCGGTTGACATTGCGTCTGGTGTCAGATCTTGAAGAGGAAGAGATGATGGAAGAAGAAGAAGATGAAGAAGAAGAGAAAAGGATAGAGGAAGAGAATGTGGGAGAGTGGAGGCTACGTGGTGTGGGAGGGAGTAGCGAAGGGTTAAGGAGGTGTCACGAAATGGTGAACCATCATCACCATCACCATGTTCATGGCAGCATGCGCATGTGTGGAATCAGCATTGTGTGAGGGTTGGAGGACACGTGGCATGGGAGTTTGAAAGGGAAGATAGAATGTAGATGCAGTGAATGAATGATTTGAACGTTGGAATTTGCACTGCGAAAATTGGCAGAAGAAAGGTGTTGGATGTGTATAGAGAGAAAACATGCATGCATGCGGTGGTGTTTGGTTGCGGGAAAACGACACTGTTCAGAGGTCCACACACACTGTAATTACTTTAACTGCGTTTTGTATTCTTAGGCAGAGAGAGAAAAAGAGAGAGAGAGGATGTTCCACACGGAGAGCGATTGCACTGTATTTACCAAATTTTGAAGATTTATGTTAGATGCTCAAAAACAATTCTTGAACATGTTTTCTTCAGTTTTTAAGGTTGTTCAAACCAGTTAAAGTTCTCGAAAAAATTGGCCATTTAATTAACCCAGTGGCTTCTAATTTGAACTCTCAGTAATTTCATCTCTCACTCTCTTCAATTTTAATTGGATTGTTCTATACAAGTTAGTTCATGGTGTGTGTTGGGTTGATTTATGTTCTGTCAATCTGAAGAAAAAATGTTCTGGAAATTGAAGAAAGATGGGTTCTGTTAATTTGAAGAAAGTGGGACTCAGATAGTGGGTAAGTGGTTCGAAAACTAGTTCCAGTAGTTTATTTATTTATTTATTTCTTAATGAGATTTAATATAATTATTGTTATATTCAAATAAACAATTTAGTTATATAATTATATTCATGTAATTATATATAGTTTATAGAGATGATATTTAAATAAAAAACATGTGTACAATTCAGAAATGATTAGTAGAATAGGCCAATATACATAGTGAAAAATTAATTAACTTAAAAATTAATCTAACCTGAAAATTCAGAAAATTAAGAGTATAGATTTTAACTTTATATCTTTCAAATACGAACAAATGTGTACAATTTTCCAGTACAGTTTTTCCAGTTTTATGCTCCATTAATATAATAATACTAATAGATGATGTTAGTATACTAATTAAACTACAATCTAATCCATGAATATTATGTAATGCTACAAATGTGAACTTTAAGACGGTGATTGTAATAAAAACTTATGATTTTTTCAATTGCACTTCATTATTCTATATATTGAATTATTGTAGTTTAAAAATGTAGTTATATATATATAATACAACATCATTACATAAAGTTTTTTACATCATCCTCATTGCCCAAAGGTAGTGATGAAATGTTACTGTTTTAGTGCACATTCTTTCCATTTTTAACAGGAGATGAAAGTAGAGATAAGTCTTTATTTAGATAAAAAAAAACCAAAGCAAAAGGGTGAGCAGATATAGCTTCAACTTGTTATCCATTTATAGGTATACTACCAACATGACTGATATTGTTAGTTGTGAACTGCTGAAAGATCTGAATTTGGTGTTAAGGACACACATAAACAAAATAAACTTAAGAATAAAAAAAAAAAAACAGCAGCTTAAAGTGAATAAGCTGACAAATATTAATGAATTACTACTTAAAGTGAATATGTTACATAAATATCATGAATATTAAGGAACTATAAATTAAGAATCTATCACCGTAAAAAAAAAATTAAATAAATATTTGGTCGTTAGTTTCTTTGTGTTTATTCAATTTAGTTTTATTTTTATTTTGCGTTCAATCAGATTTTTATTTTTGTCAAAATTTGGTCAATTTGATCATTTTTATTAATGGTATTTACATTTTCAATTCAATATTTATATTTGTTATTTTTTTCATTTTAGTATCAATTTTGATTAAAATGAATAATTTTGTCTCTTTCGAATTGACATCAAATTGAATATCTTTTATAAATATTATACTACTATTTTTTCTAAATTTGACATTTTTATTAATTATTTTTTAAATTCAATTATAAATTATTAATTTAATTATAAATTGAATATAATTCTTAATTTAATTGTTAAATAGAATAAAATTATTCAAAATATTATTAAAATATAATAATAAAATGTTTTATTCTAATATTTAAATTCTAAAATACTAAATCTTTTAAAATTGGTATTTAAAAATATTACAAATATTAGAAATATTTTAGAAAAGTATACTAATATTTATAAAAATAACATTTAAATACAAAACATTTTAGATTTTAAAACATTCAATAGTTATATTTTAATAATATTTTAAATAATTATATTCTATTTAACAATTGAACCTAAGAATTATATTCGATCTATAATTAAATATAATAATTTATAATTTAATTTTAAAAATAATTAATAATAATGTCAATTTTAAAAATAAATATATAATATTTATAAAAAAAATTGGTTTCAATTTGAAATGGACAAAATTGTTCTATTTTAACAAAATTTGTGACTAAATTGAATAAAAATAACGAATATAGGAACTGAATTAAAAAATAACGAATATATAAACTAAATTGAACAAAAATAATAATAATAAAATTACAAACTGACACGTGACATTGACATTGACATGTGACACAATTGTGAGTTGATATGTGAATAATTTGTTTAAAATTAAAAAAATTTAAAAATTTAAAAACAAAAAGAGTTGACACGTGACATGTATTGTTAGAAAATATTAAATATTTTAACACCGTTAGTAAAAAGGACCAAATTGATCAAAAGTTGACAAAAATGAGAATCTAATTGAATGTAAAACGAAAATAAAAAACAAATTGAACAAACACAATAAAAATAACAACCAAATGTTTATTTTAAAACTTGCAAATATATTTCAGATATAGCTCTGTCAAAGAATAAGGAATGAATTAATTCATTTTGGACACTTGTCTTATTTATGCCACATCGTTTCATTTTTAAATTAGAAAACAACCTAAAATGGAATGGAAGTGCAAATGTAAAACAAGACTAATAAAGACTATTCATGCTATATTTGAAATATAATGTTTGAAGTAGTTTTTGTAAAATTAGAAAAATTACTAGAATTTTTCATATTACAATTAGATTCTTTTTGGAAATTTGTTAAAATTTTTAATTGATAGGTAATTTTTTCGTAGATAATTATTTCTTACAAAATTATAAAATTCGCAAATATTTCCTATATTTTTTTTTTCGAAAAATATTTTATACAAAATATTTTGTAAAAGAATTAGTAATAATTTATTACCTTTTTTTCCGCAATAAAATTTGTAAGTATTTTTTATAAAAAAAATTTAAAATAAAATTAGCAAAAAATATAAACTTTTTTAATAGTGAAAATCTTCTGACCATGATCAATTTTATACAATATAACATAAACATAATCAAAAGTCAAAACTAATGCTCAATATCCTATCTTACCATGTCACCAATAAAATTGTAATATAATGAAATTGTTAAGTTTTTTCATTAAATTTTAATAACACAACCTCTCAATGACCAACAGACCCACAATGAACACTTGCAATTGTCAAATTAACCTGCAAAATGCAAGTTAGACTGCAAAACCAAATTCCAGTGTCGAAATGTGATTCGTCATAACATTTCTTAAAAACCCAATATCTCTCTAAAGTCGTCTTCATGATACAGAGAATGGTTTATATGACTCAAATTACCTCCTTTTGAAGTCCAAGATATTGTCTAGTTTTCTCTACAAGTTGAGTCCTCATGTTCATGTTCCTATCTATGACCTAAAATTCAATCAACAATCAATATAATAATCTATCTTAAATAACTTCATAAAAATCTTAACAAAGTAGAAAAAAGAAAAACCATGCAAAAAGTCTCTTAAAAAACAACATATTAAACCATAAATAAGTCAACTATAAGAAATGAAAAATCTAAAACTTTTGGGAACGGGAAGAAGCGGGAAAATGCTCCTTATAAATTTATACTCACTTTACATAAATTTGAAAAAATGAATTGTCCTCTTCATAAATACTTGAAGCAAGAAAGTTTAAAAAAATTTGGAGGATTCACAATGACTATATTGAATAGTTTTTGGTAAATAATCTGCTTTTGAAATTGAGTATTTCATGCGTGTAAATGATGGAGGATGTATAGTTGTTGATGAGATTGATTAAAATATCTACATCATCACTAACAAGTTTATGTGTGGCTAATGAAGAAATAAATCAGGATTAGGAGAAAAAATAAATCAGGATTAGGAGAAAATTTGAAAAAGAAAAATCGTCGACAGCAGGGTTCGAATCTGCGCGAGCGAAGCCCAATAAATTTCAAGTCTATCTCCTTAACCACTCGGACATATCGACGTTATTGGTAAATTTAAGATCCATTTATATAAAATAACTTTAAATATTATGATTTATTGCAAAAAATTCGTCGACAGCAGGGTTCGAACCTGCGCGGGCGTAGCCCAACAGATTTCAAGTCTGTCTCCTTAACCACTCGGACATATCGACGGTATTTGTTTATACATATACATCATATAAATAAAATTATTTAGATCATGTGAAACATTTTTTACTCTTCTTACCAAAAAAATTAATACTTGATATTTTTAATTCAAAATAATTGAAATTTAAATATCAATATGTATATGAAAGTTTGAATTAGTTTTATTAATGATTCTAGTTTATTTTACTTTACCAGTACTGTATGCTTCCTTGTATAGGATTATCTTTTATATTGTAACAAATAAATATCTTTAATATATAAATTAAAACTAAGTTTCATAAAAATAATATTATAATTAAAATATTTAATAAATTGGTATCGTGGGGAATAAATATATCAAGTGTTCTTTCTACTGTGATGACTTGTTAACGTAAAGAAAAATTATAACAAAAAAAATGTTATTGGAATATTTATATTTGCAAAAGATGTTAGAACTCTTTAAAAGTGTTTAGTCATTCAAAACCACAAAGGAACAACGAATTGACGAAGTTTGACATATAGTTTAACTAAAAGGTGAGTTTAACTCAATTATATGAAGTGGGTTACTTAACATATGACAAAATATTAGATACAATATTTATTATCTATTTTTTTATCTTTGTTTATTCTAGTTTCCTTTTCAATAAAACTTTTTTTTATCATTGCAGTTGAAATGAAGACATAAATTAGGCAACAACATGTACTTACTAACACATTTATTTGATTATAAATTCAAAATGTTTGCGATCTTAATTAATTTCATTTTTTATTTGATTTTATTTGGCCATGAAATTTTTTCATTTGACTGGATCTCACTTCAACTGAAATTACTTACGATATATTAATTGCAGTTGATTATTTTTCAATAACTAATTGATTAGAAGATGCTGAAGTTATGTCTTTAAATATAATATTATAATATATATAATGAAACTTTGTTGAAAAAGTACAAGATTGTGATTTGTAAGATTGTTGAAGATCCTTATATAATCATAATATAATATTTGTAATTAATTAAAATTTATTTTGATTAAGGATTAAATATTTTTTTAGACTATTATGAAAAAAATATGTTTCATCCTTAAATTAAATTATAAAATATTTAGTCTATATATTTTGTATAAATTAATATAAAGCACAATTTCTAACCTTGTTTGATGGAACATATCAAAATGGACTGATGGGTTGAAATCTTCAACTCAATCAGTCCATTTTAATACGGGCTGACGGAGTGACGCATTTTGTCACTCATAATTTGAGTAAAAAATCACTCTTTAAATAAAAACATTTTTTTTTATAAATATTGTATATTTAAATTGCCAATCAAAGTGTTTTAAAGGTAAGAACATAATAATGATAATGTTTTGTCAATAAAAATCATAACAAATACTACTAACTTAAATTTAAATATGCATTATTCTTTCACTTAACTTTTCATCCCCTTCTACTTTCCAAAATTGAACCTTTCTCTACAAAAGTTGTACCAATCTCTTCCAAGAACAACTTGATTTACTCTTCTACCATTCTTCCATATTATCTCCCATTCTTCTTCCACATTGTTTGGTAACTTCACTCCAATACTTGATGCTTCATTTATAAATTCATCTTTCACCACATTTGTTGGAATAACCTACCCATTAAAACTTATAGTTAAAACAAAGAAAAAAAAAATACAATTAAATAACAAAAACATATATTATAAATGTTATAACTAACCATTTTTTTCCATATTGGCAATTGTTCATCAAAAATATTACTTTCCCATAACATTCTTTTAGTGCCCTTTTGAATCCTTGAAGTGGTTTCTAATGGTGGCCTTGGGACTCCAATTGGGGTTATAGAAAACCTAATTTTGAAGGTACCTTGTCCAACATATTTAAAATGAACCAATGTTCCAACTTCAATGTGGTAGAAATCCTTCAAACTATTCATACCATTGTTAAAATAAGCACAAACTTTATTGTTTATTGTAATAACATCAATTTCCACAGCAAAAATATTGCCATAATCATCTTCAAGTATAACTGCTTTGCCCAGTTCATTACTCCATGTGTTATAGAAACTTTTTGGAATTCTTACTCTGCTCTGATTTATATATTTTACAAAAGTAAAATATGTTAGATATTATATATGATTGAGTGGAAATTAATTATATAAGAATAAGAAAATTTTTATGTAGTAATATTTACCTCACAAGCACGAATTATTCCTTCAAAGTATGCATCTGTGTAATCATTTATTTTTCCAAATTGTTGATCCATGCTCTGTGTGTAACATAAAAAATATATATTTCAATGTCAAATATAATTTATTTGTATATTTTTTGTCCTCATTGTAAGACATATCTAACAAGTAGTTTGTTCATAGAACATACCAATATCTTCTTACAAAAATGCATTTTTTTAGATAGCACATAAAAGTGGAAGCATTATTTTAGAATGAGAAACTTAATAATTGATAAAGAACATTAATTTCACGTAGAACACTATAAATGATTTCTAAACAAAATTATTTTTTCATCCCTTTATTAAAGAAAAATCCAAAAGACAAATGTTTAATGTTTTTAATAAAGATAAATAAGTAAAATAATATATTAAATGTTTTATATGAGAAATTATAAAGTACTTTGAAAAGGGACCACCAACATTCTCTAGAAGGTGCATTATAATAAAGATAAAAAATTATTATTTAACAAATAAAAGACAACAATAAATTTAATGTTTTTAATTTAAAGCAATGGTATTGAGAATCATGAAATTGGTATTTCAGTGTATGTTTAAATAAAGTTGTCAACTTTATATATATATATATATATATATATATATATATATATATATATATATATATATATATATATATATATATATATATATATATACCCCACGACATTAAAAAATATAATTCAACAAATATATTTAAACTATACCATTATTTCCTACATTAAATTGTTCAAGGAAATAATATGATATAAGAAAATAACTAATTAATCTTTTTATGTTTTTTCAAAGATGAATGGTAGTTGATTCTACAATAACAATAAAATACATAAGATAATAATAAACTTTCATTTGTTATTATTTATACATAAAATCTAACGTTTTTCTTCATTAACAAATATAATATTTGATTCGCAACTATTTTCTAATATAAATACAAAATCACTTATTCCTTTTATTTTTTCACATCAAACCACTTCCATTTGAAGCCAATACGTCATATGCATGACAAAAATGAAATAACCAGTTTGTGTAAATTCACGGACAATGAATACAAAGGAAAAAAAACCTGAATATGCATGCAGAAAAAATAATTGAACCTTTTTTATGAGAGAGAATTTTACTAAGATAGTAACAAACTTTGTCTTCCTTCCATTAAACCTGAGAAAAAAAAAAGATGAGAGAATAGAAAAACAAAGAGATTAGTGTTAGTTTTTGCATGAACGAAGAAAAAGAATGACATAAAGAAGCCTAAAATTGAATAATCTAACATGAATACACCATAACTATCGATGAATAAATTGGAGAACCTAACAATAATATATATTTCTTGAAAAGGCTGAAAATACCTTCAACAGATGAAAAGTATGAGAAGTGTGATGTTATATCATCAGAATGTATATTTTATGTGATAGAGTAAAAGAATTTGAGAAAAGTTGAAGTAAATAGGTTGTCTTGTTTGAATGACAAAGAACTGAACTTAATACTTTAATAAGAATAACGTTTATTCTTTAACAGTTATATTTGACTTATTTACTTTTATATATTAATTAGTATATCATATTTAATATATTTATTATGTTGAAGAGAGATCAAGTTAAGAAAAGCTTTAAAAGTGTTATTGATATCTTATATTAAGTTGAATTAACCTTTTATAACTAGCACAATATGAGAATCATACCGAGTCTACTCAATAGTGAGTTGGGATTCACCATTGGTCCAGTAAATATGAGAATTTTTCAAATTATATATATGATTTAACTGGTTAACGATGCATTTAAAGGGATAAATTTAGAGAATAACCAATTTTGTATGTTAAATTACACAATTACAATAAAAAGATTAAAACTTAACTAAGAGGCATTCATATTTCAATCATAATTTAATTTGCATTCTTCAAATAACATAATAAAAAAAATTAAAATCATTTTACACAGTTCTTCTTATTTTAATAAATATGTTTTATTTTAATAAAATAATTTTAATATTTTTCATATAACATAATAAAATTATGAACTTTGCGAGATATTTATTCCATACAGGTGAACATATTAAAATACTAGTCTTAAAAAAATTGTTTGACATAAATTGACAACCATTTTGATACTATAAAATGATTGTTAAAGTAAACTTTGTATCTGTGAAAAATAATGTCAAACGAGTGTAAAAAGAATTGATAATATTTTTTTTAAAAAGAGGGTCCTTTTAATAATGTGATATAATTTATATTCAAATATGATATATTAAAATATCATTATCAATCTTAAAAATTAATATAAAGTGTGGGAGAACTTCTGGATATTTGTTTGATATTTTTATATTAGACTCAAATCTTCTCTCAACTTAAATATGTATCTTTTTAGATAGTGTGAGAAAAAATGTGTAGATGAACTTGAAGAACAAATATTTAAAAGATGAAGAAGGAAATGTGAGTTAGTTTAGATCAAAGAATTTAAAGAGATGAATCGAGAGAATTTGTGAGAGTTTGTAAATAATATGGATATGATATATTACAAAAGTTTCATTAATAAAAATAGATAATTACCAATTTATCCTTATAGATTAATGTGATATAAATTAAAACGTAAACAGTGAAAATTATATTAAAATGAAATTGAATTTATTATTTATAAAAATATGTGAAATTCAATTCATATCCTAATTCAACTAATTCATATCATATATACATAAAAAAATAAATTAAAACATGTATCAAAATTAAATTGATCATACAAAAATATATAAATTTATTTTGAACAAAATACAAAACATGTATCAAAATTATTATGAAATAATCGCTTATCCGTTATTTGAACTTAATTTAACTAAATTATGATTAATACATTTTTATACCTAAAATTAAACGAGGTAAATGAGCTAATTAAAATTGTATATACTAAAATAATTGAATATAATTTTAATGAAATTACAAAATATGTGACAAAACTAATATGAAGATACGGACTTTTGGTATAATTAAACTTAATTTAACTAAATTATAATGCCCCGGTGATAATTGACGAGGTAGGTGGAAGAAAAAGGTTCAGTTCAGGATCCTTTTGAGAAGGTACAACATGAAGCAGACAACTAGGACAAACCAACAACAACGTTCCAGTCTCCAACAAAACACAAGCGATTTCTGCAAGCCCATAATCGATTTCAGCTTGCATCCATGATCGTTTTTTCAAATTAAAGTGAAGGGTGTTTTGGTATTTCACTCGTGCATGAATAGTTCATCTCTCCAAATATGATGCTCATGCCTGGAATGCTTCATCGTCGTTCGAAAATTATTTCAAAACCATTGATCCAAACGTTTGAATTACTCGTAGATCCATTTTTAGACACATGAGTGAACAATGTCATATATGAAAATAAACACAGACTTAGAGATGGAAAATATAACTCTTCCGTAGGATGTCCTTTAATAAAAATCTGAAGATTATTTTATACTTTTTTTCTTCATAAGATTATAAAACAAAGTCTTTAATTTATTCTATATTTAAGTTTATATTCATTCTTATGTTTATATTTCTTTTTATTCTTTATTTAAGAAATGTAAGAAACTCAATTGAGAAACATCAATGCATTTACTCTTCTATACATCGTCAGACAATATTCAAGATGAAATTTGAGACATTGGATGATGGAAATAATTAGGAAATATAATTCTCCTTTAATCTAACAACTACTTACTAAACCCGATTTAATGGGTAAGAAAATAGAAATAAGCATTGACAAGCTTTCACAAAATAGGTGTAAACAACATATCATAGTACACATTTTATAAATGCAAGATTCATTAGATAAGTGAAACTTACAAAAATCATATTTTTCTAATAAATGTTGACTAGTGGCAGAAAATATGTTAAAATGAACGTGCAATATATTATATAGCTAATATATCTCAGTGTGAATCAGTCTATTTTTTATGTATAATTCGTGATGAATAATTAACTGATTTAGCTAGTGGCTAACACATGAAAGGTAGTTTCGGTAGGAATCACTCAAATTTGCATCTTCAAAAGGTGTGTATGCTACCTTGACCAATTCCTGAAGAGAGCATGGAATAACGCAGAATCAAAACCAGTAACCCTCAGTCAATATATCACTCCTGATTGTATGAGTGACTCCATATACAACTCGAGATTCATTCGGCTGAGAAGGCCTTTGCACGTGGTCTTCCTCTTCCTGCTTTGTGTTTCCAACGGAAACCATCTGAGAATGAGGTTATGTTCAAATGTCGATGATTCTGCAATAATACAATGGAGACTGAATATCTTCCAAGCCTTTCAAGAATTTATTCAGCCTGAGTATACTCTAACAACATGTGTGGAGAACGGTAGATTTTAACAAGCGTCCAATACAAAATTTCTTCCACTTCAAGCTCTCCAGCAGCTCTTGCAGCATATATATCTTCACATATTGCCATCAATCTGCATCAATGAACAAATTATTTGGACACTTATTGAAACCTTTGGCATCCACTTCGTTTTATTCCTTACTAAAACAGAAGGGAGCCTTATATGAACAATGTATTAATTGCTCGAGCACCTGTCGCACGAAGGAAGATTCTCAAAAGGGATTCTCATTCGCAAGTCAGAACATTGTAATCTGATAAAACGTCCAACTGCTAGCACAAAGGTAATGTACAGCCCCCAGATGCTAAACTTGCTGAGGGTGTCACCGATAATGCCCTCTTAACCAACAAGGAGATTGGTATTAGTCAATGTATTGATAAAAAGCAAGTTACTAGTAATAAAACTGACTATTTTTGTTTTTATGAAAACAAAAAGTACGTAAAGTTGTTTTAGTTTAGATAATTTTGGACTCAATAAATTCTTTAAGAGAACCAAACATATGAAAGACACTAAATAGGCAACTGTATAAAAGTTTAAGTTCAGCTTACGCGGGGTTTCTTCAGATACAATTATAGCCATAGGTCCTGGGAACTTCCCACATCCAAGTGAGCCTAAATAGCCCAAATCATAAAACGACCACCACTCAGGATCTCCACGGTTAAGAACAAGATCCCCACTAACCAGCTCAACCTGCATGGACCATATATGCGCATTATAATCTAAGCCATATCTAATAAAGGAATGTAGCAGTCCAAATGAGTAAACTAGGCACGTTTTTTGGGTCTTAATAAATATTTTTAGTCTTAGATTAGGCATATTATATTTTAAACATACCGACTGTTCGAGGGATCGCACTTCTCCGGACCCTGTGACTCGGAAATATCTAGGATAAATATTGAATACTGCGAAACTGTTAGAAGTACCATTGAAAACTTTAGTCACTTCTGAAGATGTGGGAATATCCGGCTCCATTATGGTTAATTCATACTTGACTGCTTCCTTTCCTTTTGGCCTATCCCTGAAAAATTCCCAGGAGAAAGAAATGTCCATGTGTCGCGTAAGGTACTTCGTAAATCTGGCCTGCACAATTGGTGGAACATGCCACAAGGTACTTGCGTCTGATTGGCAGCAAATTAATTGAATGTCTTTCTCATTGTATGAACTAAGATAACCCTGGGGATCCAAACTTGTTCGTGCTTCAAGATTTTCCCAAGAAATCTTCTCGCACAAAGTAGTCTGAAACAGTGTCAACCGTCCACTTGATGTCTTTATATCAACCCTGACACTTGCATCTTTGATTGGGTTCGCAATGTTTGTTGGGTTACCACTGCTGTACATCTGTCCAGAAAATGTAATTTTGAGGAAATGGTGGAAGTGATACTTCAGTAAATGATTTAGGAATTTTTTTTGCCTCCAATGTTATTATAATCTAGACTTCATAACTGATCTCAAAAATGTAAAAGTAGCACTCAACTGCTTTTATCTGCAAAATGGCAGAGGCATATAAATAAAATATTTGAAATATGTATGTACCATATGATTATGACATTCGAGAGTTTAGAACAGGACTGTGTTGAACCTACCAGTGTATATCATTTCCCAAAAGGAAAAGAAAAAGAAGTGCCGGTAATAGTCCTATGGTATGACTTATGAGCTATCTGAAACAGCAGACATGACCATATAGCGGTTCCATGATTTTTTTACTCTTAATGTGCTATTTTCGAGGCCTGACAATAGTCTAGCTACAGTACAAATATATGACCAAGTACTTGACAAAAGATTTTTCAGGCTGGCATTCTAATACAGGACTTGAACACGTCTGTTAAATCTAGGAAAAATATATCTCTGCTCCCTATCAAAAAATGATAATCGAAGTGGAGCAAACAAGCCAACTTGAGTTATTTCAATTACCTAAGCTAAAACATATATAACAGGTATTGGACCATCACAGTGATTCGGGGAAGAGAAGCTGTGCCAATGATTTTATTTATTTCCTTTCACTAACCAGTCATATTCATCAGCTAAAAGTTATGAAAGAACAAATTATATCGTATAGTTCCATGGAAAGAAGTTATTTTCAAGCAAATTGCTTCTTTAAATTGAAAATGTTTTCTTATCTTTCTCACCTGAGAAAGGTATTTACTTCATCCTTTTCAGACCAAGTCATTCTCATATTATTATGCATTTCATTAATTGTATTAAAAGGATTCAGAATTCGATGAGACTCAAAGTAGTAAATTTTATTTTTAATTTTAACCAATAAGCAAATACTTGGATGTTTGTTTCTTACCAACATTGGAGCCCATATGACACATAGTAACACAAAAAATAAACATATCCCATTGGTGAACTTCGTCGTTTTTGTTTGCTTTTGTCCTTGTTGGTGCCTGGCTCGATTGAGATCCACATCGCATTTGACAAGAAACAGACTTGAATGAATGTCTTCTAACTAGAAAACAAGAAGTTAAAGTGTTATAAATAGGGAAAAGAAACAACATTGCCCTACAGTTTATTGTGCTCGAGAATAGCCAATCAAGAGAAGTCCTATACTATTAACATGCTAATAGCGTAACTCATAAGCAGTAGCAGCAAAAAAAAAATTATCAAGAGGGAACATGTGAAGACCGTTGACAACATACCTTGAGCCAGTCATGCATAGTCAAAGATGTTGTTGTGCAAGACCAATCTAGCACAGATCTCAATTCATAAAGGAAAGGTATAGCACGATATAGTCGAAAACCCAAAACATTAATCCGAGAAACACTACTGGTCAAAAACTGCCTGTACAAAGTGCTCTTATGTGGAATCCCAAAATGAATTTGTATGGCTTGCAAAACCAGAGAAATTGCTTTTGTGAGATAAATGGCTCGGAGTGCTAGTATTCCAGCATATCTGTGTAAAGGATCCATATCCCAAGCATATTTTGTGACAGAATACGTGAAGAGAATAAGGTTGAATAAATAGAAAATAACTTTTCCTGTTGCAAATGAGCAGAGGTATATAATTCGATCAAGCACAATCAAGAAAAAGACAACCTGCAAGGTAAAGCTCTTACGCTGAGTAACAAACGAGACATAAACATCAGTGTGTTGTAGAATTAACGTCAAGTTCACCGGATACTAGAATGTCCAACACCAACACCACAAGATATTGAAGAAGAATAATAAGTGCGAATGAAAGAATAAGAACACGAGAAGATAACGAGGTTCAACGAGAGTATTAACAAACTCTAATCTACATCCCAAACAAATTCTCTAAGAACAAGTTCTTCTCTCTAAGAAACCTACAGAAAGAACTTCACAGATTACAACTCAAATGTCCCTCTCTTACGACAGTAAATGCTCGCTCATTTAGAACTCAACAACTCAACGTCATGTTTTACGCAAAGGTACCTATTTATACAAAACAGCTATAACACTCTCACGAATCATGGCACATATCACTTAACAGAAACGTGACATGTGATACCCACGTTTCATGCTTAAGATAGTCATAAAACATATGATGACCTAGATTGCGGAAGAGACACAAATGGCTATACAAGATGATCCTCCACTAAACGAGTATACAAGACAATGTTTCTCCAAACAGGTGTACAAGATGATCTGTAGTAGACGAGTGTTTCAAAATATCTTCACTCCAATAGGTGTATTAGACGATATTTCACCAAACAACACACAAGAATAGACAACCAAGTATTACTAGACGACCTTGTTCAACTAGATGATGTTGAATATTTTTCTAACTGACCCAATCTTTACATGAACTTTCAGTAAATTATTTAATCAATGCATTTGAACATAAATGGCAAGTCACACCAAGCAAAATGATCAGCCACCTGCATCTCAGTATTGGACTTATAATATACATAATAGAAATGAAATAAGCCATCTATATCAATACATTCCGAAAAAAATAAATAAAAACTTACCATGAGAACTAATACAAAATCTTCTGGGAACTGATCTTCAAGCTGATAGACTTCAAAAAACTCACTATTAGCTTTCATAACTGTTTCGTATAAAATGGAAATTAAGAAGAAAACAGCCAAATCAGCTCCAAAGATGTAGGCATACAGATCAATTTCCTTCTTTCCACCACCAATGACGGAAAGTATGCGATATGGAAACCCAATTTCTTTAAAAATACCAGCTTGTTGAGCTTTTTGAATCTCATTGGATACATCTTCAGCTGGGGTTAATGAACTGTACCATTCCTCAGCAGCAAATTCAACAGGAGGGGAGGCATATAACACCTCAAAAACAACAAGACACAAGTTTTTGTTTTCTTCGCCTTTTTCAATGCTCTGTACACGAACCGTACTTGCTGAGTGCAATTTAAAATGGTTATCCAATTTGCATCTCCTCTTATGCAAGATCTTCAGCAACCTATTTATTCTTGTTTCAATTTTCTTTGGCTGAATTCCCTCTTTAGGCCACGAGATAACTTCCATAGACAGCTGGACAAAGTAAGGGGGAGTTTCTGCATCCCATGTCAATGATTTCCAGTACCTAGAGAGGCTTCTGATAATCAGTTTCAGTATACTTTTCACGGGTAAAAATAATCTCTGTAATCTCTCTAGGTAGGTGGAGCACTTTAAATTCTCTATGCAGCTCTGATTTCTTCTCTTATAAAAAGTCAGATCTGCAGTAATTGTCCAACCCCCATCCTTCACAGTTACGGAGATTTGCACAAGAGTGAATATATATACCAGGAAAAATGGTAAGTTGCTTGTCACAAAAGATGATGTTATTTGCTTAGTAGGAAATCCTAATTTTTGAAGTAAGCTAGCATGAAATTCAAACTCGGTATGTTGAATGATGATTTGATACAAGTACTGAAGCAAAATGCACACCTCCGTATAGATTAGCATAATAACCCAAAATATGTAACTGGGACCAGTATTTTGACAGAGAGCATATAAGAAGAGTGCTGCTAGATAAACCACAGAAAGTAAACTGAAGTACCATAGATATATTAGAATAAAGCAGCAATAGCAAACAACATCATTATTTGACCTCATTCGGGACCACATGTAACGTAAAATAATTCCAATTTGGAGGCATGCAGTATCAGGCACAGTATGCTCGTGAATAGAGTGAGTAGAAATTGCAGGTTCTAAAGGTTCGGCACCGACATTCTGATTCTCAATTTCAATCTCATAGTATTCCTCATCCTCTGAAGAATCATCAGTTGACTCTAGTTCCTCACGTTCTATCTTTAGATAGTTCATTAGATTTGTAACTGCCATATTTCCAAGAGATTGCAACTGAGATAGCCCACTTCCTATGAAATATATAGCTGAAACCAAAGAATTTCTCCTGCCTCGAAGTTCGCAACGATTTCTTATTTCCAAATCGAAAACATTATTGTTTTTAGTTCTTTCCTTTCCCTCCACAATTCCATGAGGAGAAACCATTGGGTGCTTCCGGTATTGCGGTATCAGTGGAAATTTTGATTTTTCACTCAGTAGAGATTGTTTCCCATCAAATGGACTAGTTGTTTCCCAAGTCATATCAAGATCTTGCTTCCTGAATCCATTTTCCGGATGCAAATCTCGGGAAGAGTTTCCTCTATTTGTTAGGCCATCAATTTTTAGAGAAGCATGACTACAATTCGCTTCAGTGTTCATATTATGTAGCTGATTTTTAAGATTTAGCATCTCCGATTTCATCTTTTCTACTTGCAAGCTCCGGAGATGCTTCAACTCTTCAGCTTTACGGATATGCTGCAAATGAGCAGTCTTCCAAGCAGCTTTCTTCTCCTGCTGTCTAAGTATGGCACCAATCTGCTCTTTCTCGAGATGTTTTGAAACATAAGCAAACTCTGGAAATGAAAACATGTATGACTGTAGTGCTACCAACACAAATATTATGATTTCCACAATTGATGATCTTGATGTAATTCGAAACCCATAATCATACTTGTGGAATCCAATCAATTCATTAATGGATTCTATTGAACCAAGTTTGAAATTACTGAAGTTTCCAACAAAAGGAGATTGATATGCAAGTGACATGACAATGAGAACAAAATTATACATCCTTAAGAATCTAAAAATTTTATTTCCCTGCTTTAGTATTTTGAGCCTCATTCGGAAGAAAACCAGAGCAAAACCAAGATAGCCAAGATGCAGAATATCATATTCAAGAGTTCCTGTAATCAAAATCAATGAGAGAACAAAATCTAGCAAGTGACAGTAACCATAAAGCCTCAGGTGGTCAACGAATGTCCAGTATCCTTTTGTCTCAAATGATAGATCACTTAGTACAGAGGCAGATTTCCATTGGGAGAGTATCTTCTGGTACATCTCCAATCCAGTGAGACAAGATGAATGGTCAGCACGGAATTTAAAACATGAAAACATGAAAACACCATAATACCAAATAAGCATACGAGGATCATCCACAATAATTCCTGCAGTAAAGATATTTAGCATAAATTATTTTGGAGAAGTAATCACACAACAAGAATTTACAATGAATGGAGCTCTGAATTATCACTAATAAGCACACTATAGTGTCGGAATCAGGCTTCAGATTTGTTATATGGGATGCGCACTACCCACGAGATAATATGCCTAATACCAACCATCTAAACGCACATAGCCATGAATTAACGGAGAGATACCTAACCAACATTTTTTGCAGTAGCTAAAATGTATATCTGATACTCTTCTCCAACAGTCACTGCATGGTACTTGTTCTTCAATGTCTTGGTTCATATGAGTGATGCGCATCCAGATGGCCAAGTATTCAATAACGACGATGGAAGCAAATAAGAAAACAAAAACAGGCCATAGTTTTTTAATTAGTAGCCGATGAAGAAGAACACAAGCAGCAAGTGATGCTATATAGAGCAGAGATATAGCATTCAACACTGCAAAGCTAGCAAGAAGCAAAGCAATCATGTTGATTTCAAGACCAAATAAATTGAACATATTTTCAATCCAGAACTTCAAGGATACTTTTAAAACAGTCTTCTGCATTTCCATCCTTTCTTTTCTTAAGAAAAGAATCCGCTTTCTATTCCACTTCAAGCTATCCTTGGAACTCTCCCAGAAATGAAAATATCGTATTTTTTTTGCACTGTCTCTTTCAGGTCCTGAATCTGCCCCCTGGGATAATGCAGAATTAGAAGTTGGCCATGAACGACTTCTTCCACTTTTTTTAAATGTTGGTGAAGTGGAATTTTCCAATTGTTTGCTCTGTGTACAGGCCGTAAGTTCATTGGGAACTTCTATTGGATTGAACAGAGGACAAGGTTCATCCCATTTTCCTCCATTTCCATGAACATGTTTTTTCTCCAACCAACGCAAAACATTATATTGAAGTATACATGCTACAATAACCACAACCTTTCCTCTTAATCCTGACTCCAAACCTTTAAAACCAGGCTTATACAACTGCAAACCCATAAATAATGACAACTGGAAGTGCTCTTGACCAGGGAGCATCTCAGACTGATTACCCCACATCTGGAAAAGATATTCAACCGTTATAAGAAGTCCTGAATAAACTATAAATATTTTTGCAGGAATCTGAGACAACTTTGGTAATCTTGAACAATTGATTAGACCAAGAAGATACAGGAAACCAAATGCACTAATAGGTGACAAGGATGCATAAAATAGGGCAAGAAATAGTATTTTCTCGGCATGCCGAAACAAAAGGCGTCTGGCAAAAGCAAAGGGTCCTACTTCTGGTCCATTGCAGTCACTAGATGCAGATCTTTTGCTCTTCCTCCTTTCATAGCTATATAGCTGCATCACAACCAAAACCGCCAAAGATCCCCAAATGTTTTGCAACATTGAAGCTTCTGGGTTATAACCAAATGCAGTTTGAAGATCAACAATCCTAGGAAACCAGATCTCAGAGTTGGAAAAGACACCAATGCCGTAAATGGAGACAAACACAACTATAGCATAAACTTTCATAGGATACCAAAGATGCTTTCTTGATTTCCCTACAAGTTGTCTCCCACTTATCCACAGTAGAAGAAAGAATAAGTAGCCAAATGAAGCATAGTTGGGCGTGCAAAGGTATATAGTGAAGAGAATTGTTATGAAGGCAATGTATTTGCCACACAACCGATAAATAGAAAGGAAATTCAGTCTTATGACCTCCAAATATGATTTAGTCTTCCTCTCTGAGTAATTAAATAGAATGGTTAGAATATTAACGCCCAGTATACACTTAAGGCTAAATATGTAGCTTAAACCAATAAAGTAACAAAAGGATAATAAGACAAAGAGGAATTATTTAGCAAAGTAAAATGAGATGGAAATCCTCAAGTATAGTCAATATTTACTGAACTTATACCATGAGTTCCTTGGTTCTCACTAGATCTTGGACTATAACCTGATAAACAAACAGGTCTGATCAAGAAAGCTCTGAAGATGCTAAAGCCAAATGGGGGACAAGATGTTTGCCGCACGATAGCTGACAGTGAAAGGAGTGTTTGCAGCCCATGATTATGAATTGCACAGAAACAAGCAAGAATCGATATCTGGAAGAAATCCACTGAATGGATATAATTAAGCAGACCTGCAACATTCACAAAACACAAGATATCATAAATAAAAGTGTCGAAGGCAATAGATATTTTACATTTCACCAAAAAAAAAAAAAAACAAGACAAGTACATTCTTACATAAAAAATTTACCTAATTGTGAGAGAATCTCAAAAGCATATGAACCCTTCTGGTTCAAAGTTTTGGAGATCAAATCAAGTTGAAGAATGAATTGCACGGCAAACTGTGCCTCACATAGAAGTATAATAGCTTGGTGTAATTTACAGTCGATTGCATGGCTTAATAGATAAATCAAAAAGAAAATCACTGCATGTAGAAACGGTAGCAGTCAGAAAAATTTGGAACACTGCTACATCTCAAACTACTCTAAAGACAGTGTTTCAAAGCAAGTTTCAATTTGATCAACAGTCAGAGTAAAACTCTCGGTTTTATAGATATAAAAGAAATTGCCACATTATAATTGTAATTCATGTCTTTCAATTGATTTGAATACTTCAGCTATTTAAACAGGTGGAACCTTGTGGTTCATGGGTATTGTTGTGGATCAGAACTTCATTTCTATAAAATTTGGTCAGGACTGGACCAACATCTTGGGCTAACAGAAAATACAAATAAAAATAATTCCTTATTAACATGTTAACAACCAAATGTATAATTAACAAAGAATGAATTTTTTGGCAATTGTACTTACTATAAACAGCATGAACGATACCAGATCTTATTGAAATAAGAAATATCAATATCAGTACTGCAGCATGTGAGCACTTGCGTAGTCCCCATGCTATTGTAGCCACAACTGACAGTGTCGTCTCTTCTTCCACTAGAAATTTTGCACATAAAAAAAAATAAACAAATAAAAAATAACACATTTCACCCATAAAACAGCAAAAGGTATTTTATAAGCATTTACTATAAGCAATATGCCAAAATAATTGGAAGAATGAAAAAACACATTTAAGAAGCATTATTTTATTTCTTAAACTACAAATTTATAATAATTATATTTTTGAAAAAGATAAATGAAATAGCATTAGATATTCAATTGGCAAATATTAACACCACATTCTCGTATAAGGTGTCATGGTAGAGACTTATCTCAGGCAAAACACTTTTTTCTTCTAAAGATGTGAAACATAAAAATCAAACAAGAAGACATTATTTAAAGAATTGTGTGTTGAGAAATACAATATTTATATCATTTAAAAAATGTCCCAGCCATGCTTTCTTGCTGATTCAATTGTTAAACCTTCTGAAAGTGACTGCAGACATCAAATTTAAATGTGTTTCATAAATGAATCTAAAGCCAGTAAAACTTGATTATATTTTAACAAAAAATAGCCAAATGTTATGCACCTTCATTAGCATATATCTCATAACCTTGTAGAATATAAGGGAATTTTACTATGGAACTCATTCATCATTTCATAAAATCTCACTAAAAAGGGGTATATGGTTAAGCACTGGAAAAGCATAATTTCACACAGTAGTAAGCTTTGTCTACTCAGACCGTCTAGTTCTGTCACCTTCCTCTACAGCCTCATCAGCTGTTAATTGTCCTTGACCAGTAATGCACAATAACACTGAACTGTTCACAAGACTACACAAAGCAAAAAGAAAACCAAGACAAAATTGAGCTAGCAAGTAGTATCCTGGGATAGGGTAATGCCACAAGCCTATAGTTTCCCATATTTCCATATCCTGCAATTGAGTTATAGAGGATGTCAACAAAATATTCTTTAATATAATTGTAAGATATCTCAAAGCCTCTAGCAAAGTGTACCTTCCATGATTTATTACTAGAGAAAGTGAGTACTACATTGAAGATATATGTGCTAGCTGCCCAAAACAGAATGAAAACAAGAAGCATGCCATTTATATGGTGCAACCGAAACATGGAAGGGAAGGCATACAAAATGTATCCCACATAAGCAAGCAATCCAAATGAGCCCAGACTTGCGAAGTGAAAACTCCATAATGATAGAGCCAGCAAGGAAATCTGCAAGGTACCAACTAATGCAATTAATCAACTCGTAAAAGTTCTGTTATGTATCATGGATCAAAACAGGGAGAGCGGAATCACAAGAGAACACTAGATAATAGGGTCAAGTTGATCAAAGGAGGTTTGTTTCATGTTATCTTTCTTCATTCCTGGGAACGTGAAAATGGGGATAAGTACTCCCATGTTTGATAGGTGGCTATTAAAATATATTCTCCGGTATCTTTATCTCCAGGAAAACAAGTCCTTCGCGTTTTATTGCTCCTATTCCTCTGAAGGGGGTGTTATAAAATATTAAGATGGAAATGGAAATTATTGATTATTATAACTACCCATTTCCATTACATTCTTCTCTTTTTTTATATATTTTTTTAAATTAGTAAATAACAATCAAACATGCTTATGGGAATATGATTCATGGATATAATATTCTAAGAATGTGACTTCAGGGAATATAAGATAATACCGTGAAACAAAACGTTCCCTAAGAAATCAAAAAGGTATTGATATGACCAATACACATTTGATGGATAATCTCACGTGATTAATTTAGTAATTAAGCAAACTGTCACAGTTTTCTCAACACCCAAAATAACCAAGCATGAATTTGTTGTAATGTTATATGGTTGATTGATTTGTTAATTACAAATATACAACTAATCACTTGATAAGTTTATGGATTAATTGATTAACATAGTCCCTTGATTTTATAATCTTTTAAACGGCCAACACATGTCATATCAAACATTAGATACAAACTTTGCACATAATTTTAGCAATAAGCAAAGTAATGATTAAAAAATTAATAGAAATGGGTATGTCTGGGGTACCGGAAAACCATATGTTAGAAAGTTAATACTAAATGACCGAGAAACAACTCCTTGCAATAACAAATTAGTGTGCCTCACACCAGACCTGTCAGAAAATTACAAAACCAAAAGATGAAAGAAATAAATATTGTTAGATCACACCAGACCTGTCAGAAAATTACAAAACCAAGAGATGAAAGAAATAAATATTGTTAGAGTTCCTTGTATAGGTGATTAGATGAGGGGACCTCATGCATTTGTTTTTAATGGATATTATATTTATAAAAGATCACCGAATCAAACATAAAACTAGTTAAAAGATGGAATCGTGATATACGATTATTTTGGCAAAGGTGCCCGATTCATGCCTCTTTTCTATCACGAGAAACTCCTTAGCAAGCAAAAGGAGTCATTTAATCATTTCATCTAAAATATATTTAAACTATTCTACTTCATACACGCAAAAAAGAAAAGAGAGAAGAGGCCAACAAATTAAGTACTTACACAAAATTCCAGTACATACCGACAACATTCATATCTCACCCATAAATCATCTTATTAGTATTGTAATACGGTAATACCTCACTTGAGTTCACAAAAAAAACTCAAGTGAAGTATTATAATACGAAGGTAGAAGAACATTAGTATTGCGGCATTGAACCAGAGGATTGTCATTGCTAATTTGCTGTATTTTTTAACTTCATTATTTAGAAGGCAAAGAAATAAAACAAAAGCAAGCAAGAAAGAAGGATTAAATGAGGAAGCAGCGTAACCTGGACTCTTGAAGAAAATGAGAATGCTTCTTAGGAAGAAGCTGCTCCGTCAAGTCACTTTCTCTTGTAGATGTGATGATTTCCATTTCGGCTAGCTCACTTCTAATCCAAGATAGCTGGAAAAAGGCTGAAGAATAATGATCCAACCTAAAGGAAATCTTAAAAGAGACAGAAAAAATCTAGCCTACTACTTGTATGAGTGTATCATCTCAATAAATTGTCATATTAATGCCACAATTGGTAACTAGATTTTATAGCAAGTGTTCAACGCTTTCCTCTCTGCTCAATACAAGTGCCAAACTCAAGAAAGCAATCCATAACCAAGTTTAAGTTTACCTAAATTAAAATGCACTAGAATTGCATTGTGTAAATGTGATAAATTTACAGGACACAAAACTCTTCTTTTTAACTGCCGTAATTAATTACTTATTTCAGTTAGTTTTCTTGTCGGTGGTAGTGTCTAGTTATGAATTTACTCTGATTTTGAACATATTTGTACCTTAAATGCAGTGAGTGTGTGTATGACCTTTTGTTGACAGCATGTATGGATGGGCTGTCATTTCTCATGTATTTGGCCTTTTCATGTTATACTTCTGTTTCATGGTTTTATGGTTTAAACTATCTTCATTTAAAAGAATGAGCTAGGACTCCTTTGTCATCTAACAAGCCACTCTTTTCTTCAATCCCATGGAGAACAATACGGAGCTTTTGGCCTGGGAGAAGCATATGCAAAGTACAAATATGTTCTAAAATTTTCATTAGCTAATAATTTTAGAATTGCCAACTGATCTAGAAAAAGGAGAGGCATTTTATCAACTACAAAAATAGGGTCGCATGTTCTCAAATTGAATTATTTTCTACAAGGAAATTGGATAGAAAGCTTTGCATAAAATCCAAAAAGAGATACTTGGGCAGAGCTTGAGTACATCAATACAAAGTATTGGTATTGAACGTAGCAGTTAGGAACAGAGCAAGGAGGAACCAGCTCAAATAGAATTTAAATGGTTATGCAATGGAAAATAAAATACAAAGAGAAAAGGAGCTTTCAACCTTTCAACTAAAAGTTGCGGAGGGTGTTAGGAGACAAAAGGAACTAAAACATAATTTGATTAGAACTAACACAATCCTACAAAATTAGCTTGCAAAATAAAGTTTTCTCCTACTTACATATTATAATTCGATCATATCTCTATTCAAAGTGGAATCTCCAACAATCCTTTTATAAGAATGAAAAAAATTAGGGAAAACAAGTTATAGTTAAGAAAGGTACAATGTTGGAAAGGGCTGACATGAATATAAATTAATCCTAGTCAGAATGTGCCCAAACATTTAGTTGGTGAATAAATATCTATCATTCCCAACTTGTATGTTAGATCATAAAATCGTTTTGTGGGAAGAACCTTCGTAAACATATATGCTAACTAAAGCCCCAATGAGATACAAGAAGTTGTTGTAAGGCTACTGTCTAGTTTTTATTCAATAAAATGTTTGTCTATCTCTTGGATGACAATGACAGCGATCATGAAACCCAAATTGGTGCACTTCAAACAACCAGGATAAACAAAGGAATTATATGCACTTTAGACAACCCTAAAAAATGGAAACCATAATTAAGACAACGATGAAAAATGTTGAAACAGAGGTCCCAAGAAACTTGAAAATGATCAAGTTGTATAAGAAAAAATATCTTCTTGAATTGAATAATTGAAACAATACATGAATACCTATATAGAGAATTTTATCCCTAAAGCAATGATTAAAAGAAAATCCCTGGTATCTTACAACACCACACTTGTAATGATTACAATATCTTTTTGTAACTAAACAAAATATTTTCTCGTGACTAAAAAAAAATTTCTTTCATAATCCTAATTTGTTCTCAAAAAGGAAATAGCTGAGATGAGCTAAAGCTTTTGATGGGTTATGTTAAGCACTTGAGATAGGGAGCAGCATTTATAGACTTCTAAAAATAAAGAAATTCAAAAGAGAGTTGGATCAAGTGAAATGCATCTAAGGAAAAATTACTTTCACAAGTCATTTAGTTAATGGATGAAATTTTGCTTTTCCATATGCTAGACTCAACCAAATGGTAAGCCTCAGTTCCGCCTCTCAGATTTGGAACAAACTTCAGATTTATCACGCATATCAATCAAGAGCAAAGGTCAAGTCTTTGAAGATTGCTACTGTCTTTTGATGGAGTGTAATCTTCTCAAAATCCTCCAAAAATAAGTCAATGCAACAAGTTGTACAGGTGTCTAGTATAATTTTTGTTTCTCTTCTAGGTCAACAAATACCCAACTACCTTGTATTTTTCTACACTATCTGTAACAATTTGGACAATATTCTCTTCCCTGTTCTCCTCAACAACATTATTCATCATCTTAAAAAATTTGTTCACTGTCTTAAATCAGTTGACTTCAAAAGGCAAATTGCCTTAAGACTACGTACGAAAATGTTTAGTCCTCTTCCACTTATTGGTCCCTCTACTGGTCATTATGGTGCGTCTTGTTTTCCTCTAAATGTTTCTAGGCTCCTTCAAATGTTGAGTATTTCAACTTGCTGCTTCAAATATTTCATCCTAACCTCAGAGTAGGATACTAACTGGAATTCTATACCATCTTTGGCAACTAATACAAACATGTTCTTGAAATTTTCAAATTTTGCTACATCAAAAAGGTATAGCATATTCTCATTATGTAGTTTTGAATATAAAATTGCTTTCTAATATTTTTGCAATCAAATTTATACTCTTAAATCCTATTACATAATTGTCTGTAGTTATTTTCTACACATACAGCCTTTTGAATACTTGCAGGATTTTTAATAGATCTGCTATTACAAATTCTGTTATTTTATATCACATATACTCCTGATAATCAATCGTCTCTAACTTAGATCTTAGATCCAATCACACAAACATGAGACCGTCTCCGTGCTTCTATAGTGTTCTATTTTCAACAGTACTTTTGGCTGTGAAATTGAGCGTCAAAGCCTGTCTAGTTATACTTGGAATTTCTCATTCAACTTTTCCAAAAATGGAGTACTTTGTGGTCGGTTCATGGTACTACCCTTAACCTAAAACCTCCATTGTTGCCTTCAAATCAGTCCTTCGCTCTCCCTTTGTGTCAAAAGTTGGGTTCCCCTTAATTTTGGCCTCTTATTTACGCCAAAAAACAAAAAATCTTCTTTTGTCATCTTTGCCACAATAATTCTTGATCTCAAGAACTTCATTTGATAGGAAGGTATTGAACACTACCTCGTGAAAAGTCCAGGTTACGTACTGGTTATTATTCTTCCAACTAGCCTGCCATTTCAGAGCTTCTAACATGACCTACTATAGAACCGATTAAATCCCCCCCCCTCTATGAAGCCCTTTTCTTATTTATTATTTCAAACAATCCCACATTACTAACTAATTCACTAATATAAGTAAGAAATGAATAACTACTCTATTGTGACTAGCTATTAATGAACCAAACACATTGTTTAATCTAAGTTGCTGACTCCACCAAATGGGAAAAGGCGTGATCGTTTCTATTTGTTGATCTGTCTACAAAGTATCTGGAATTCAGTCCGCTTTGTTAATTGGAAATAAGCAACAGGAATTATCAACCGTAAATAACATTAAATTTAGTTGAACTAGTAGTACTAAATCCCATATACATAAAGCGAATTTTGCAACCATTTAGTCTAAGTATAATACTTTAATACTCAAAAGCATACGAGTGAACATGTTCATATTTTATTTATGTAGTTGATTCCCGCCACCTTTCCACAAACACATAATGCTAAATAGCTATCTTATTTTATGTTACATATTGACTCCTTTTTCGATACTACAGCAGTGTTAAGGGTGCATTTAATATTCTTACCATAATGTAGAAAAGTAGAAGTGAAAGACCAGAACAAACTTCTGACCATTCCGAACTTCTAGAAATTTTGAACAACCCAAAGTGGTAAAAAATCCACCTAAAAGTTGCGGGGAATTCAATGGGAAGTTGATATATGTACAGAAAAATGATATTGAAGCCACCATAAAATAGAAGATATTTCCACCACCTACAAGTTCGTATGAACCAGAATTTTAGTAAACTAATCAAATTCAAATTCTAAATTATATTGTAAGTAACAAAAATATGCCGTTATCATAACTCTTTTGCTTGAGGAAGGGGGAGCTTACCGAAAAATACCTAAATAATTGCTTGTCCATGACCAATCAACAAGCCCTATGCTGCTACAAATGAAAAAAGGGAAAGAAATCCAAGATACATGACTAATCCCAGCAATTAATTGTACGGCCGGTAACAATAAGCAGCATGTACCCTTGAGATGAGATCCTACAACCGAAAAATGGACATACGTTTATAATTATTAGAGACAAGTATATCAGTTTGTTATTGGTATTCAGTCATTCACAATTTCATTTGCTAAACATAATGTAACTAAAAGAATTAATGTAACAATTTTATTTACATCTCATTATATACTCTGATTTTAATGATATCACCAGTTGATGTGCCCCAACACCCCTCCTCACACCAAGAATTGAACATTTGTAGATCCAATAACAACTCAACAATGAATGAAATAGTCGAAACAACAATAGCTGGAATAAACTCTAATATCACCTTATAATTTGGATTTGAGTCTAACTCAATCATACAAACCAATTTGTAAAGTGAAACTTGTCTCTCCACTTATATACTTAATTAGATCATATTTCTAATTGATATAGGATCTTCAACACCACAACCCATGCCAAAGGCTCGACATCTTAAGCGTGAAGTTTGTAGGATAGCCATCTATGAGTGTTTGATACCAAACAACAACTATTAGGATAGGCTCTTAGACTATCTTACAATTCGAGTTTAGATTTAGCTTAACCTCACAAAATCAACTAAAAAGTGAAGGTTACCCTCAACTTATATACTTTAATTTGATATATCACAAGTCATTTTAACTCTCCAACAGCCTAAAATAACAGCACTAAGATGGAGATAATACATGAAAAAAAAAATTTAGTCTTAGAGTCAAAGCCTCACAAACAAATAACTATCTGAAGACACAATTACCACACAAAAAAGTTTCAATTTGAGGCAAGTATATCTAAGTCTGCTCTTAGTCCTTCTCATATAGACTTTCCATGGCCTACTACCTATCACGCAAATAGCCATCCTAAGAGCCTAAGAAAAACCTTTATTATTGTGTGTGCCACTTGTCTTATGACAAACCTTTTTCATAATATAGAAAAATAAACTTTATTTGGGATAACAAGTTAATTACAAAAAAGGGGAAAGCTAAACCATCCATGAAAATTGAACACAGAAAAAGAAGACATGAACAAACTTAAAATAACAAGGTTCAAAAATGTAAAAGTCCCTCAAATACCAGCAACGATAAGTTGGTAACTCTTCTTAAACAAAGATGATCAGCGCGCAGGAGAAAAGCCATAAACACAACCCTGTCCCAAAGCAAAATTTAGGGCAAAAAGAGAAGTTTTTATGGCAAACCTATCAGCAGAACAAAATAACATAGATTCCCAGAACAAAAATCTCTCCACCATGGATTTTGATCAAACCAATTTCCATAGATTTCAACTATAGAAAGGAAAGTTGCTAATACTTGTGTGACCAAAAAGTGCTCTCTCAGCAAAGTCCTCCAAGAATGCACTCTGTAAAACCATTTCATTCAATATTTGTAGTGTATTCTGAAGAGAAAAAACACTGAGGATAAAACCTCTATAATATAAAAAAGGTAAAACCATAAGACAGAGAAAGTTCGAATACCGTATAAATCCAATTAGCTCAGCCCACTGAGCATCAGCAGTACTCCAATGATCCCCCTCAATGACTAAAACAATATGAAATACGGCATGGGAGATTAGGGTCAGAGACGATAACATTAGAACAGACCATGATATCACATATTGTTGATGAACACGGAATCCTGTTTGAATAAAAAGAAATAGTTTACTACATGAAGAAAATATATAATTATATATTACCGCCAAAAATACTAAAAAAGCTATGTCATGAAGGAATAATGGAAACAGAATCATAAATTTAGAGTATGTGTCATGAAACTCCCTATTCGACACCAAATCTTTTGATGTAAGAAAAAGGCATGAAAAATCATGTATTTACAGCATACAAAGATTGGAGCAAGCTTCTCACCCTTTCTAGAAGCAGTGTACTGAATGAAAAGGAATGCCATCAAATCAAGCAACGATATCAAACTCCAGTTAAGCAAAGATGCTGCATGAAAAGAGAAAAATCGTCAGTTGCAATTTTGACTAAGAAAACAACTCTGACCATACAATAGACTTCATGTGACTTCAAACAGTCCCACTCAAACTTAAGACGGGATCAAATTTATAATTACAGTCACAGACAGTTGTAATTATAAGGGTTGCGTGTCCTTATTTTATGCAAAACCTTAAGAACAAGTATACATACTCGAACAGTATAATTCTCTGGAACTTTACTTTTTTTATTCGAAAAGCCCAAACTGATCATGCATAAGAGCCAGTTCAAAAAACATTGTGATTAGTAAAAATGAATAGAGTAAATAAATAGTATATAGTATATAATATATACACTGACAGGGCACAAGAATTTTATAATTTCATTTAATCAGTAACAGTCATACATCATATGTTTGTTAATTATTACATAAATACCTCAATGTCAATGATTGTTTATAATTGATTGACATGTAAACTTTGCTTGTTTACACTTGCAACACATAAAAAGTAAACTCAAATGAATAATGTAAATTCTTCACAATTGAAGGTCAAATATTCATATGAAGTTGGTTACTATTATTTAATATATATTCCATAGAAGTGCAATATGAAGTAGCTTCCATCAAGTAAAAAACGCGTATAGGTGAACGGTAACTGACAAAAATGATGCGCGAAGAGAGTGGAACGGTGAAGCAAACCTAACAGAAGGAGCATAGGCAATGCGAATCCAGGGATAAACCTCGCCATTACCACTGTTCAAGATTGAAAACTCTTGCCAGTGCCTGCATTATAGAGATATTGAATCCAATCCGCGCGTGAAACCCTGGAAGTTAACGCGGTAAGCTTGTTGGTTCTCATGGCGATGTGAACGGCAAAATCGAATTGGAAAACGACACCGCATCGTGTTGCTGCGGAGCGAAACGGAAACAGAAGTGTTGTGCGGATTGAGAAGAATTGAATGTGAATGGATTTGACGAGGAATGAGAATTGGGGTTTGAGATTTGAGACGCGACAAAGCGTGTTCTACGCTTACGATTTTTTTTTATTAGTTGCTGAGCCAAAACTCTACGTGTGCTCAAGTTTTGCTTTCCCTCCTGAATTGGAGGCAACTGTATCCGATTACTCGAAATCATAGAAGGGTAATCTCGGTACTCCGCTTCTCCGAGCCTCTCTAACACTTATAGGCACAGACAAAAGACACGGCAAAATTACAATAATCACCCCCTAAAATCATATAAGGGTGAATTGTTAGTTATAATATTGTTAGTTATATTATATAAACAATGTTTCTTTACATGTATCGGTAATCATCGATAAATGATAATAATGTCAATTATCTATTAACCAAAAATATTAATAATAGGTTTAATCATTAATTTTAGTGTACTTTATTCTAACATGTGTGTTAGTATATTTTTAACAATGTAATACTGTATTTATTTTTAATTTTAAAAACTACAGGACCCAAACTACCATTAAAATTTATAAAAACTATACCCAAAATTGGTGTTTCAATGTTGAATGTGTTGTTTCAGTGTTGAAGCTCCTACTGCTTAACCATGGAGGGAATGCATGTTCTGCTAGGAATGTTGAGTTTTGCATTTGGGAGTGAATGCATGGGGAGTTGGAATCGATTATAGGAGGAGGGAATTGATTCCTCACTATGTAAAAGGGACATGGAATGAATTTTGTGTGTAATGGTGTAAGCCTGGAATTGATTATGGATGTGTAAAGTAGAGGCTGGAACCAATTTTTGAAGTGTTAAAAAGGCGGGAGAATCGATTATGGGAGTTGTGGTTGTGGGATTGATTCCATTGGTGTTGGAATTGATTATGGGTTTGGCACAGTCGATTCTCGAGGCGTTAAAAGTTGTTTATGAGATATTAAAATCGATTTCTTTGGGCCTTTTAATTGATTATGTTATCTTTGTGGTACCAAGGAAAATTAACACTAATAGAATTTTGGCTTAATTACTGTTTTAGTCCTCGAATTTGTTCTTAAGTCTCAAAAAGGTCCTCTAAAGATCTGGAGTATCAATGTAGTCCTTTAATTTTTAAAAGTGACTCGATTTGGTTCTTTCCGTTTAAATTGAACAAATGTCGTTCACACAGTACTCACGTGGCATAATTGAACTGCTACGTGTCAAAGTTTTTAAAACGGGGGTGCAATTGACGTGGCATGAGTTTTAATGAAACCCTAAATTGAGTAGGAAACCCTAAATTGAGAAGGTTTTCTTCCTCCTT
>Ga0214544_1000725_pt1 | contig 63455 bp, 43 predicted proteins | sample CNSS3metaG_FD_160074 | JGI IMG/M metagenome (GOLD analysis project Ga0214544, IMG submission 160074) | Root nodule microbial communities from cowpea collected in UCLA plant growth center, Los Angeles, California, USA - CNSS3 | ecosystem: Host-associated > Plants > Roots > Nodule | place: USA... | reverse complement strand
GGAGACAGTATAAAATATATATATATATATATATATATATATATATATATATATATATATATATATATATATAATTAAAAAAATCGAAATTTGGGGGGAGGGGGGCAGGGCACTCTCTTCCCCTAAAGAGATCGACGTCTGATCAAGAGGAACTATAATAAATATAAGAAATGTGATAAAAATAAAATACAAAAATAATTAAAGAGAAAATTTTAAATAAGATTGTAATTATATTCAAATGGTGTATTATTAATTTTACTACTTTTTATTATTTTATTATTATTTTTTATTTTCATGTGAATATTTGACTCTTTCAATTTACTAGGTAATTATTTTTTGAAAAAAAACAAACTTATATTTATTCTTTTTTTCTTACTTAATCAATTTTCACTACGGTTCAACTATTTTGATATCTCAAAAGTTTTTTTACTTAAACAAACTTATATTTTTTATCTTATCATACTCTTAATTATAAAATTGTTTTCTTTGAACAATTTGGATCAATGATGTATGAAATCATTTTTAGGACATACATTTGAAATAATATTTTTTTTATTCGTTATTTTTCTAATGTGGAATATTGTTTTAATGATTTTTTATATAATTATTTGTATTTTCTAGCATATTCTTTAAAATGTAATTTTTCCATCGACATTGTATAAAGACTTTTCATTTAATAAACTAATGTGATTGTTGTGAAGTTCAACAAATGAAAGATCTATCTATGTCTAAATTCAAATTATTATCAATTTAATATTTTTTATGTGAGGTTTCATTTACGTAGTATATTATAATATTTATTAATGTATTTAAAAAGATTTCATTATAATTTAGAGACCCAAAATAAAGAGACATTTGAAATATTTTTTAAATTTGAATAGTGTTCCTGCAGAGAACAAACAAGATAAGTTAGGCACAGGTGTCACCTTACTTATACAGTCCGCTATCTTCTCAGTTGGCCTCTTCCCGGTTGGCACGTGTCTGTTTGGACCTAGGAGGGGTTACCTACAGATGGGACTCTGAAGCTCAAGTCAGCCAAAGCTCTCAAAAAGTCAAATCAGGTGATTAATGGAGTAATGAATGTGTACCTTTAATTATTGGGGTCCACGCGTATTTAAAGGGTATTAATTATGTTTGGCCAGGTCATGGGCTGGGCCCTAGTTTGGGTTGTAGGTGGACCTGGGCCCTAGCCCAGGCCCTTACTTTGATTATTGTGCGCTTATTGGATATCACGGGGCTTTGATTTCACTAAGTCTTTTGGAGTGGTCTGATCTGGTTACTTCCCTAGTTGGCTTATGTCGTCCTTGTCCGTGTATTGTCCTAGGTTGGTCGTTCCTTTTGCAACCTTTGTTATGAGTTTAGGCCGGTTTAGGTCTATGCCGGCCCGAGCCATGTACCTTAGTTGTTTCCGGCATATATGTGGGGATTTTTCATTGTTACTTATATGGTTAAGTTGGTCAGGTATGGTACAAATAGTTATTTTTTATTGCTATTAAATTTTATTTATGCACAATTACCATTTATTTATACAAATACTGTTACTTAATATTTTATTTATACTAATATTGATGCACACTCAAATATTGATGCGTATAAAATTCATAAGATTAGTTCCCTAAATATTGATTCCTCACATATTCAACAAACTATCCAGCATTAGGATCGAGTGTTAACAGCATATGATATATTGAGATCTATTCCTAGCATCACCGTATATCAAGTATCATTGTTCAAATCAGATTTTCAGAAATACTTTCTAGTCAGATCTAAAAATCAAAATCAAAACATCTATTGATCAGATAGAAGTAAGCATTAAGAGCAGAACAATAATACCAATATTGAGTAAAACAGAAATGCTATATATAAATATCACCAGATTACATCCAAGTTCGAGTAGATTACATTCAATCCCAAGGAAAGAGATTAGCCACTCATGGTAGCTATCAAATCCTAAGAACTAAAGAAGAAGAAGAAGAAGAAGAAATATGATATGTGTTATGCTCCTGGTAGTAGCTCTGCAGCACAGATGCACTCCTCTTCCAAAATCTCCAGTTGATTTCACTTTCAGATGCAGGGAGAATTTATACCCACGAAGGTCTCGCTCAAGCGATGTGAGTCTCGCTTGAGCGAGACAGCATTCTTCATGCTAAAGAAAGCTTCTCGCTTGAGCGAGACGTGTTGAAACCAATGTCTCGCTTAGGCGAGCAAGAGTACTTCGAGCTGAAGAAAGGATCTCGCTTAGGCGAGATTGGCAGCATCTGGGCTCGCCTGGGCGAGAATGGCGGAAAGAGAGGGTCTCCAGTCTCGCTTAAGCGAGAGTCTGCGTCGCTTAAGCGAGAATGGCGGCAGTGGCTTTAGCTTAGGTGAGAATGCTTTGGTTTGAGCGACCTTGACAGTATTCCTTCCCTATTTTCTCTATTTCTTGCTTTCTCCTTCACTCTTCTTGAGTTTTCTTTAATCTTTCCTGAAAAACACACAAAATAGGATCAAATGATTTCTTTAAATCAAAACTTGGAAGCATGTGATTGAAACTTAGATTTAGGGAGAATCAATATGAAATGAACACAAATTTAAAACATAAGTGCCTGAGTTTGTTATGAATTTTTATTGAATTTTGGCACTTATCAGTGCTGGCGAATTTGGATAGGATGTCAGCTCTGATGTTATCGGTCCTAGGAATGTGTTCAATGCGGACTTATTCAAAAGCGGATTGGATGACCGCGTGGACCAGATGGTAATACTGTAAAAGGATAGGGTCTTTGATCTGGAATTCGTCATTTAGGTGACCCAGAGTAAGCTTGGAGTCGGTTTTGCACGTTAGAGTTTTGACGCCAACTTCGCGGGCTAGGGAAAGGCCGGCGAGGATGGCTTCGTACTCGGCTTGATTGTTGGATGTTTTGAAGGCAAAGTGGAGGGATTTCTCAATGAGGATATCGTTGAGTCCTTCTAACACGATACCAGCACAGGCACCTTTCAGATTTGAGGAACCATCTACATGAAGCGTCCACTGGTCCTCTGTGGGTGTCTGTTGGAGGTCATTAACAAAATCGAGGAGGCATTGGGCTTTAATGGGGCCATGGGGTTCATAGCGAATGTTAAATTCTTACAGCTTGACGGCCCAGGATGACATTCGTCCTGCCAGGTCTTGTTTTTGCAATATCTTCTGGATTGGGTAGTCGGTTTTGACGGTGATGTTGTGGTTTTGCAAGTATGGGCGTAGGCGGCGAGCTGCGTGGACCAAAGACAAGGCCAGCTTTTCCACCATTTGATATCTGGTTCCAGGATCTTGTAGCGTTCTACTAACGAAGTAGATGGGATGTTGCGTGCCCTCTACATCTTGGACAAGCGCGGCAGTGACGGTGTGGTCGGTGGCTGTGATGTAAACTAGTAGGGGTTGGCGAGTGTCCGACTTGTGTAGGATAGGTGGTGAGGTAAGGGTGGTTTTTAGTTTCTGAAAAATTTGTTCACAGTTGTCCGTCCATGTGAACTGGGCGGATTTTTTGAGGAGTTGGACTATGGGTTGGGTTTGTTCAGCCAGTTTGGGCAGGACGCGGGAAATGGATGTAAGGCGTCCTATGAGGTGCTGGACTTCTTTGATGGTGGTGGGACTGCGCATTTCGATAATCGTGTTGCACTTTTCAAGATTGGCTTCTATACCACGCTAGGTTAACATGAATCCAAGAAATTTACCGCAGGGTTGAAGTGAAGGTTGTATTGGCGTAATGCGGAGAAGATTGCTGAGAGGTCCTGGACGTGTTGGTGATGGCTTGGAGATTTGATAACCATGTCGTCGACGTATACTTCGACACATTGTCCCATTAGGTGGCTGAAAACTTTGTCCATCAACCGTTGGTAGGTTACTCCGGTGTTTTTAAGACCAAAGGACATAACTCTATAAAAATAATTGGCGTCGTCCGTGATGAAGGCGGTCTTGTTCATGTCGGATGCAGCCATAGGGATTTGGTTGTAACCGAAATATGCATCCAAGAAGCTGAGTACTTTATTCCCTGTCGCGCCATCAACAAGTCGGTCGACATTGGTTAAGGGGTAGGCATCTCGAGGACGGGCCTTGTTTAGATTTGTGTAGTCTACACACATTCGCCATTTGCCATTGGCTTTCTTCACCAAGACTACATTAGAAAGCCAAGTGGTTTATTCAGCTTCTTCAATGAATCATGCGCTCAGTAATTTATCGGCCTCGGCCTTAGCTGTTAGGCGTCGTTCTTCGTCGAGTTTGCGTTATTTTTGGGAGATGTAGCGGGCTTCTTTGTAAATGAATAGCTTGTGGGATGCTACTAAAGGGTCTACCCTAGGTAAGTCAGTGGCTGACCAAGCAAAAAGGTCCGTGTTGCCGACCAGGATAGGTGTGATGATGGCACGCTCATCAGAGTTCAATCCGATGCCTAGGTTGATGGAGTGGCCATTCAAAAGTTCTAGAGGGGAGCTTTCTTCGATAGGTTCGAGACGAACATCCCAACCCACTCTAGGGTCTAGATCTTCGTCCGATAGAGCGACGCCGAAGCCGAGTGGTCGCTCAATGTGGTTGGTTTGCTGGATTGGGAGTTGTGGGCATAGGCTGGCCATGTAGCATTCGCGTGCCAGGCGTTGGTCACAATGGACGGTAAGGATGTCGCTAGAAGGGGAAGGGAATTTCATGGCCAGATGAGGGGTGGAGACGACGGCACCGAGGGTGTTAAGCGAGGGACGGTCAAGGAGGACATTGTAGGATGTGAGCGCGTCAACGATAAGGAAGCGGATGGGAATGGTTTTAGTTTGGGCTCCATCGCGAAACATGGTATGAAGGTCAATGTAGCCACGGATGGAAACTTGTTCGCCAGAGAAGCCATAGATGGGTTCGTCGTATGGGACCATGGCAGTGTCTGGGAGCTGGAGTTTTTGATATGTGGCCCAGTAGAGGATGTCAACAGAGCTGCCTTGGTCAACAAGGACTTTCTTGACGGCGTAGTTTTCGATTTCAATAGTGATAGCCATGGGGTCGTCTTGTTGGTGGTCAAGGCCGTGAAAGTCGTCGTCCGTGAAGATGATGGGAGGCATGTGGCGTCTGTGATGGGAATGGGTAATATGTTTGATGGATTGGATATGGCGGAGGTGTTTCTTTCTGGCAGAAGAAGTGGATCCCCCACTAGCGAAGCCATCAGAGATGGTCTTGATAGTGCCACGTAGGGGAGGATCGACGGGGGTGATGTCGGTGCGAGCCGGTTGGGGATCCTGGTTAGCGGGTTAGGCGGGGCGTCTGTCATGGCGAGAGTCGTGTGGAGGGTGCTTATGGTCAGATCGAGGGAGGTGACGGGCTCGAGAAAGGTGATCATCTTTGCGGATGAAGCGGCGAAAGTGACTAGCACGGACCAATTCTTCAATTTTATCCTGGAGTGCTTTGTAGTCTTCTGTAGTGTGGCCATGGTTGCGGTGGTAGCGGCAATATTTGGTCATATCAGCATTAGGGGGTAGTCGTCTTGCATGGTGGTGGAATGAGGTCAGCTTGCAAGGCCTCATCAAGGAGACGGGATCTGGGTACATTAAGGGGGGCATATCTGGTAAAGCGGGGTTGGCGGGGCTCGCATGGGCGGGTGTCGGGGCGGAGGGGTTGTGGGGTGGGATTGGTGGTGGTAGTTGCATAGTCATTACAGAATTTTGTATGGAGGGTCTGCATTTCCTCCATGCGAACATAGTCGGCTGCACGCAACTTGAGCTCGTGCATAGAGGCGGGTGGGTGGAGGTAGACATTATTGGCGAAGGGGTCGGGTTGGAGGGTGAGGGCCATACATTGGAGGATCATTTCTTGGTTGAGGTGTGGGGTTCGAAGGGCTGCCTTACTGAAACGATCGATGAATGCCTTGAGTGGTTCACCGTGTTCTTGTCTGATGCCCAGGAGGGAGATTATAGTAGTCTGATATGGGCGGCTGCCAGCGAAATGGGTTGAGAACATATGGGAGAGAGCGTCAAAGTTGTCGATGGAGTAAGGTGGTAGGGTTGTAAACCATTCTAGAGTCGGGCCCTTGAGGGTGGTAGGGAAGGCTTTGCAAAAGACTGCGTCTTGGGATGTGTACAGGGCGACATGGGTGATGTAGACTTTAAGATGTTCGTCAGGGTCAGTTTCACCGGTGTAGCGGTCCAATATGAAGGGTTCCCACTAGGCGGGGAGGGGGGTGTTGGCAATGAAGTCGGTGAAGGGATGGCGACGTCTGGGCTGGTGGGGTGGTAGCGGATGGGGGGAATGGAATGGCGGACAAGAGTGGGAAAGGTGGAGGTGAAGTTGTGAGGGGGGTGTGGGTTGCAGGGAGGTAGTATGGGTTGTAAGGTGGAACATGGGTAGTATGTAGGGTGGTGGGTATATTGTAGGGGACCTGGGTGGTGGGGAGGGTAGCAGCAGGGGTGGGGGCTGCGGTGTGCCCTTGTTGGGTGGAGGGGAAGTGAGTGGGATGGGTGGAGGGAATGGGTGTTTGTTGGATGGTGGTGAAGGTGTGAGAGGTGGGGTTGCATTCGCTTTCTTCTTCTGTGGGCTGGACGGTCGGGGACCTTGCAGCCTCCTTAGCTTTTCCCTTCTGGGTGGGATCGGCTTCGATCTTTCGCCTGAGGCGAGAATTCTCTTGTCGTAGTGCCTCCATCTCATCAGCGCTACGTTTCTTCAGATCTGCTAGCTCCTGTTGCATTTTGGCCTGGTCGTCTAGGATGGCGGCCAGGTCAGGGGTGATGTTAGCGGGTCCTGAGCGACAAGCATCTGCTTGCTTGTTAACTCCAGCTCTACTATGGGTTGAAACCATCTTCGGAGGGAAATGGGTACTGAGGTGTTGTCTCGTGCCCCACGGTGGGCGCCAATTGTTTCTGCAGAGAACAAACAAGATAAGTTAGGCACAAGTGTCACCTTACCTATACAGTCCGCTATCTCCTCAGTTGGCCTCTTCCTGGTTGGCACGTGTCTGTTTGGACCCAAGAGGGGGTTACCTGCAGAAGGGACTCTGAAGCTCAAGTCAGCCAAAGCTCTTAAAAAGTCAAATCAGGTGATTAATGGAGTAATGAATGCATACCTTTAATTATTAGGGTCCACGCATATTTATAGGGTATTAATTATGTTTGGCCAGGTCATGGGTTGGGCCCTAGTTTGGGCTGTAGGTGGGCCTGGGCCCTAGTCCAGGCCCTTAGTTCGATTATTGCGGGCTTATTGGATATCAAGGGGCTTTGATTTCGCTAAGTCTTTTGGAGTGGTCTAATCTGGTTACTTCCCTAGTTGGCTTATGTCGTCCTTGTCCGTGTACTGTCCTAGGTTGGCCATTTCTTTTGCGACCTCTGTTATGAGTTTAGGCCGGTTTAGGTCTATGCCGGCCCGAGCCGTGTACCTTAGTTGTTTCCGGCATATATGTGGGGATTGTTCGTTGTTACTTATATGGTTAAGTTGGTCAGGTACGGTACAAATAGTTATTTTTTATTGCTATTAAATTTTATTTATGCACAATTACCATTTATTTCTAAATATTTGACATTGAATATATTTTGTTTGATATTGAATATTTGATAATATCATAACTTTTTTCATAATTTATTTATAAAAGTTAATTAATTAATATTAAAACAGTAAGAAAATGGATATGAACATGGATAAAGGGTATACCTATTATCAAGTTAGAACAATGGTAGAACTTGGACGAAAAAATCAAGAGTGCTAAATTATATTTTTTTATATATAAACTATTTTTTATAATTAAATATAAAACCCTTCATTTCCTTTGCTTAAACTATTTTCATATGAACTCACATATGGACTTTTCAAATTTTAATCTTTCTAACTAATTGAATTTACATAACATGGTCATTCTAATTTCTATTCTAATTCTAGGTTTTTCAACTAATTCATTATGTGCACTAGAATTCGGAATGCAGCCAAGGATACATCCATAAAATTTTCCATATGCAGCAAAAAACACAAAATCCCTAAATTTCATAATTTAGGGTTATACTAATTTGGGGGAAATATAATTAGGGTTCATGTCAATTTCATAAAAGAATCCCTAAAATCATAATTAGGCATACTAATATGGGAAAAACTTAATTTGAGAGAGATATCATAATAAGGAATCATAAATACACAAATCATAATAGGATATTAACCTCGATTCATTAGAGATACAATATGTTCTTCAATCTCTTTCTTCTCTGATCTCTATTTCTCGATCTATCTCTTTACCTATCTTTCTACTCTCATATTTTCGTGATGATTTACTATGAAATAACCTTATGGCTAGAGACAAAACACTACTTCCTTTTACTAACCAGGTCCATCAAATTGATTTTTATTTTATTTTTTAAACAATATATACATATAAATAAATAATATACAAATAGAATAGGTAAGAAGGTAAAAAAAATTACTAAACGTAATAAAAATAATATAATAATATATAAATATAATTTTAAAAAATATATAATATATATAAAAAATAAATTTTAAAAATTTTGAGGAATCCATGGCTCTCCTATGTTGTAGAAAACAAAGAAATATACGAAGAAATGGATTGTGTAGAATTGATTGTGTATACAATGTTACCAGATGTGTGTTATATACACGCACAAAGCTAACCCTAGAAGCCACAAGTAAATGAGCCAAAAACATGGATATATGTTAACATCATCCTCAAACCCAGAATGCTATGGCTAAATGCATTGAGAGTTTGTCAAATAAAAAACGAAAGTGTAAAATAGAGTGTGGCTTGGTAAATATATCTATAACCTGTAGAGCTGAAGGAACAAATGACAAAGATATAATGCCAAGTTGAAGATGATCACGAGTAAAATGGCAATTTGTTTTAATATGCTTGGTTCACTCATGAAAACAGAATTGCCAGTAATATGAATAACACTTTTATCGTCACAATGTAGAGGTGTAAGACCTTTCAAATTGACACACATATCTACAAGTAACTACCGCAGCCAAATAATCTCACAAGTAATCAAAGCCATGGTGTGATACTCAGCTTTTGTGGACGATCGAGATGTAACATCTTATTTCTTACTCTTCCATGAAATAAGTGAATCACCAAGAAAAATACACCACCCAGTAGTGGATTTTCGATCATTAGGATTACCATTCCAATCTGCATCACAATAGGCACACAAGTCTAAAGACGACGTAGAAGAAAGCAAAAGAGACTGAAATTGAGTGTCCCGAAGATACCTGAGAATAAAAAGAACAACACCCCAATGAACTATTGTGGGAGCTAAACCAAATTGACTAACAACATGAACATTATGTTCAATGTTTGGTCGAGTCACATTAAGATAAACCAGACTCCCAACAATAGTTCGATATAAAGTAGAATCAGTCAAAGGAACACCATTCGATGGAGAATATCATATGTAACATCTTGGTCGGATATTACTAATTTAATTAAAATAAAATAAGATACCATTAAATAGTCGTATTAATTATTCATCTTACTCAAAATGCGAAAAAAAAATTCATCTTTATTAATCGTGCCTAATGAAAACAAATTCCAAAACTAATATTCAATTAAAAGAGTACAACTCCAAGTTCATATTCCACTGAAAATAAATGAGATAAATACAAGTCTTTAAAAAATATCTCCATGTAAGCCCTCTCTTCGGCTCTACTCTTCAATAGCTCCACCTGCAACATCCTATGCTCTCGTAAAACAAGTTACACGATCATTGCCAAACACAAACAGATAAGGTGAGCTCATGTAACAGTATAAATGTATAATTTAATACATAGAAGTTCACCCCAAATTACTTTATTTCAGCCAATGCTTAACCAAGAAACCTTACTGCCCTAAGGTTTCCAACCCACAACTTCTAGACCATGGACCCAGGATATATATGCTTCCACGAACCTGCCCGCTCGTGGTTCTGCCTCTACAAACCTCCACGTTCGTAGTCCAACTCTACGGACCTCCCCGCCCGTAGTCTAACACACATGATCCAACAGTTACGAACCTCTCCGCTCACAACAGCCCTCAAGTGTGAGCACAAAACATACGAACCTCCCCGCTCGTATTCTCACATGAGAGCATCATAATATAAACCTCTCAGCTCATATTATCACGTGTTCACCACCAGCCATGAACCTACCCGCTCATGACACAATCAAGCATCTCCTAGTCCAAGTTCACATCTCAACACATTAAAACGAAATTAAAAAAAAAACACACTGCCATATACAAGATACACATTCAAGATGGTCTTAGGGATTTCAATTCTTCCATGAACCTACCCGTTCGTGGTCTAACTCTACGAACCTCCTCGCTCGTAGTCCAACTCTACGGACCTCCCCGCCCATAGTCCAACACGTGTAATCCATCCAGCTACTAACCTCTTCGCTCCCAGCAACTCTAAAGTGTGAGCACGGAACATACGAACCTCCCTGCTCGTATCCTTACATGAGAGTATTAATATGAACTTTCTCGCTCATATTAACCACGTGTTCTATCACCAATCACGAACCTACCCACCCGTGATACGGTCAAGCATATCTCAGACCAGGACCAACACAAAAAGCCATGCAAAACATATCACAAACGCACCTTGCCACTGCACCATCACCTGGCGCAGCCTAAGTGTCGCCAGGAAAAATGGCAGTGTAGACCGCTTAGCGGTTTCACAACACCATCGGGCGCCACGACACACATGGCTTCCCTATTTCTTGCTATCATTTGGCGGTTCACTCTGCACCGCTAAACGCTACACCAGTAATGTGACACTATTGGGTTTAGGTACTCTAATTCAGTTCCTAGCATCCAACAATTCAATTCTAAAACATCTATAAACCAAAATACGCATTCATATACTCAAATTTACAGAATCACAACTCATACGCATCATTCAAGTATAAGCACACATCTATCCCTTTATAAATTCATATAAAATCATAAAGACAAAGTGTTATACGCAACACAATCCTAAACAATCAAACAATATACAAACCACGAAGAACAAATAACCATTGCCCCAAAATATCGCACAGACAATAAAATAGTAATACTAAGATAAAACAATAATAAAATAATAACAATAATAATACTAATAAAATAAAGTAATAATAATGAAACAATAATAATGATAATAAAATCATAAATAAAATAAAATAATGATAAAAATAACAATAATAATAAAATAATAAAATAGTAATCATAATAAAATAAAATAATAAGAATAAGAATAAGAATAAGAATAATAATAATACTAGTAATAATAATAATAATAATAATAATAATAATGAAAATAATGAAAATAAAATAAAATAATAATAATAATAATAATAATAATAATAATAATAATAATAATATAAATAATAATAATATAAATAACAATAATATTAATTATAATAATAATAGAAATAATAATAATAATAGTAATAAATAAAAAATAATAATACTAAATTAAAATAAAATAAATAATAATAATACGAAGAAGAATAATTATAATGATAATAGTAGTAATAAATAATAATAATAATAATAATAATAATATTGAAATAAATTAATAATGATAATAATATTAAGGATAATAATAATAAAAAAATAATGATAAGAATAATAATAAAAATAATAGTAAAATAAAATAACAATAATACTAATAAATAATAATAATAATAATAATAGTAATAAATAATAAATGTGTCGTATTTAGAAGAAAAACTCTAAACATCTTGCAAAGACAAAAAGAAGAATCATAATAATCATCGCAGTGATGGAGTCACAAAAAGAAATAAAACATTTTAAAAATAAAAAATATGAAAGAAAGCAATTGAGAATTTAATATATTTTAAGCTTACAAAAAGGTATAAAATTTCACATCGAAATACATTATGAAGTCTTAGATATTTTACTTCACAACCTCATTCTTAAAACAAATATCCACTTTAGAAGGATGTGAAAAATGTAAAGAAAGACATTTATCACAGGGAATCGAAGGTGGTGTTGGTTACCTTTCCTAAGTCTTGCTAAATTGTTGTCTACAAAAATGTCTCTCTCTATTCAAGTAACTCATTCTTATTTTTACCAACTCATTGTCACAAACACTAGAGAAGTTCGTTTTGCGATAGAGAATCGTGATTCATAGAAATGTCGAAGAAAATGTTAGTTATATATATATGCCATTTACATTGACACTTCTTGAAACTGCATTATCTCATCATTTTGTTGTGGAAGGTTTGGGTGTATTGCGTTACTTTTTGGATATTGAGGTTGATTTTTCTTCCAAAATTTATTTTTTGTCTCAGTCCAAGTATATTGTTGACCTATATGAGCATGTTCGGCTTTTTGACAACAAGATTGTTAATACTCCTCTTGAGACAAGTGTACGATGTAAAACCTGGAAAAATTAAGTAAATAAATAAGTATTTATTTAATAAATGTGAGGGAAGGAATCTATAAAGTAATTAATGCAGAGATTTTTGGCAAAGGAGTAATGGAAGCTCAAGTGGTTAGACATGCTTGGTGTGTTTGAGGGGATTTGGGTTTGAGTCCTGCGTACACTATTAGTGTGATGTTTCAATTATTTAATTTATTTTGGACACATATATGAACACGTGTTGTGACGTTATAAGAGTATGTGTGCATGATATGTCAAGAAACATTTATTGGCTTGATGGTTGGGCATACATTGGTTAATTGGGTGGATGATAGTTCAAATCTTGGCTAGCGCAAAATACTCAAGAGGAGAGCTGGTGACAATATCTTTTTGGTGCAGAAAGAATTTCTCTTTTGAAACATTTGTGATTCCTTTTTTAATATTGTCCATTCACTCTTGTTCATTCTTTCTATTTCTTATCTATATTGCATTCTTGTTCATTCTCTATCTTGACTGTGCCTAAGTTAGCCAAGATGACACAAAAATCCAAGACAAATATAGTCCAATGGTACCTTGCGTTAAGAAGAGGTATATGTTGTTGGCACAAGCAAGCTTCAAGTAAAGAATTAATAAAACCATGTGCATGAAGATCATAGGTGCTTGATGAAGATTGATGAAGATCCTCTTGATGATTAAGTTTTAGTGTATTAAATATGAAAATAACATGTTAAATGTAATGTGTTTGTGTTATATAATGTTGGTAGGCTATATGACATAGGTTAGATGTCTTGTGTGCCTTAGTGTGTCTCTTTTAACCTGTTAAAATTTAATCTGTTAAAATGGGTTTTAACAGGTTAAAAGGCTTGTTGTATATAGTTTCTGGTATGAATGTATTCAGTCAGTTGAATTATTTTTCAATCAACTGATTTCACTTAAGTCAAGTGAAATCAGTTGACTGTAAGAAAAATTCAATCGATTGTTTTCACTTAAACCAGACTATATAAGTTGTGTTTTCACGAGCAAAGGTGCGAATCTGAGTTTTTATGCACGAAACTTTGTCATTCTTCTTTGGAAAGCTCTCTCTCTCTCTACAATACACAGCTGCAACTCGTTTTTGAAGATCTTGGTTGATTTTGGAGGCATTTTAGCTTGTGAGTAGTTTGAAGAACACATGTATGGTTGGCTAGGAACAGCCATTATCAGGTTTAGATGTTCTTATGCCTCTGGTTGGTTTGCCTAATGTGATTTCAAGTCTGTAAGTGTGATTCTTACAGGGTGTGTGTCTAGATTTTTGTGTGAGTCAAAAATCTTGTGAGTTTCTTTATTCAAAAGTGTAATCTTGGTGTGTGATTTGTAAAACTTTTGAATATAGTGGAAACCAGGCTCAGATTGTCCTGGTAAACTGGATGTAGCTCTATGATTGAGTGAACCAATATAAAAACAGTTGTGCATTTCTCTTTCCTTCATCTCACTCTCACTGAAATTCTTTAAAAACTCAAGAAAACAAAGTAATTTGTTCTTTGGTGTGATTTAATGCGTTCTTATGTAATCTGAGGCGTTATACTTGTTATAAATATTGTTTGGAACAAGTCTTGTATGTAAAAGATTGTTGTTTAAGTTGAATTTGCGAATTCTGCATTATTCATAAATCTCCAGTATTTTAGCCGACTGATTTGTCTTTTTAATCGACTGTTTCATAGCTCCAAGAACAAATTAGTCTCTTGTTTTATATTTTAATCAACTGAAAGTGTACTGGTCTGCTGCATTTACATCCAAACATTCCAGTCTATTAGATTCAATTGAACAAAGGTTTAGGCTTTCAAAAAAGTTTTATAAAGCACATTCACCCCCCCCCCCCCCCTTCTTGGCTAAACTCACCATTTCAAAACCAACAATTGGTATCTAGAGCAAGGTTCTTGAAAGGTATTCAAGTTTGATCAAAAATCTTTTGAAATGGCTGAAAGTAAACTCCCTTTTGCTGAAAGTGCCTCTATTCATAGACCATCTATGTTTTGTGGCCTAAACTATCAATTTTGGAAAATAAGGATGCAAATTTTCATTGAATCTATAGACAAAGGAATTTGGGATGCAATAGTTAATGGACCATATACTCCTAAATGTATTGTTGAAAATAAGCAGGTAGACAAGCCTTAGAGTGAATGGACTGATGAAGAAAGGAGAAGAGATCAATATGATTGTAATGCCAAGAATATCATCACTTCATCTTTGAGTATGGATGAATTTTTTAGGGTTTCCCAATATAAGTGTGTATTTTTTTAACTGAAAATCATTTTAACGTTGGCAGGAGGCAGAGAGGAAAAAGAAAGGAAAGGGGTTTGAACAAAGTGGGTTTCAGGACATCTTGAACTCCTCTTCTTCTTCAAGTCCTCTTCTTCTTCAACTCCTCTTATTCTTCAATCTCGCATGAAGCTCCTGAACCCTTGTTGTTGGTGTTGACTACATTGTTGTTGTTGAAAGCTTTTTTGTTTCTCTTCAAACCTTTGTTGTTAGATCCTGCATTGTTGAAACCCGACTCACTTGTTGAAAGTTGTCTTCATCTTTGAACCTCTCTTGTTGAAAGTTTGTTAAACCTTGTGTATGTTCCAATTTTCAGTAAGTTTTGAAAACCCTAAACCTAATTTTAATTTTTTTGTCTATTTTTAATTAGGTTTTTTTATCATCCCTTTTTTTGTGCAGTTTCGATCATTCGTTGCAAAAGAGTGGTATTGGTTGATTGGTAAACACTCTATCGTTATGTTTTGCCTGCAATGGTTATGTGTTCGTGTTTGTCAATGACATGGTCAGTGATGGACACCATGGCAGTAGTCAATTAAAAGTCCTCACTGTTTTGACATGTTTAGCTATCAGATCTTTTGAATGTGAAATACACATATTCTGCGTTTACACTTATATGTATGCTTATTAATAGAAAGGATGTAATATTGCATTTATATCAGTTTTTTGTTCCAGTTAAATGTAATTGAAACGTATTTAAAGAGTGGTACAAATGTTGATGCAAGAAATGTCATGAATTTCTGAGCAAGATGAAAAACTGAAAAACACATAATGTAGGTTAATACATATTTGACCCCTGGTTGACACTTATGTTTCATAATGCACTTATATTTTATTCTCACCTAAAAAGAGGACAAACCCATATAAGTCTTTGTCCTGATTATTTAATCACTTTCAAGTAGAAATATTTTATGTTTTCACTTGATTCAAATCAATCTATGTTTACATTCATTGCATAAATTTGTAACTATGCATAGTTAACTAAAGAAACTCAATTCCCAGGGAAAAATGATACTTGGACTTACCATTTTTATTACTTGCATGATGGGGTACACTTGCCAAAATCTTAACACTATTCTGGGTTACATGTACATAAAAAAGGGAAGGACAACAAAATTATTCTTCAAAATGTTGTGAATTTCTAACCATGATGAAAACGTGAAAACCACATGACGTGTGTTAGCACTTATTTGGCTCCTAGTTCACACTTACTTTCATACTGCACTTATATGTTATTCTCACCTAAAAAGAGGACAAGTGCTTTAGCTAATCATGGTTACATGTACATAAATAAGGCAAGGACTACAAAATTATTGTTCAAAATGTTGTGAATTTTTGACCATGTTTAAGAAGTGAAAAACAAATATCATGGGTTAGCACTTATTTTACCCCTAGTTCACACTTGCATTTCATACTAGACTTATATGTTATTCTCATCTAAAAAAAGGACAAGTGCTTTAACTATTCACAACTACATGTACATAAATAAGGTAAGAAGTCCAAAATTATTCTTGAAAATATTGTCAATTCTAACCGTGTTCAGAAAGTGAAAAACACACAATGTGGATTAACACTTATTTGACTACTGGATCACACATGCTTACCATACTGGACTTATATGTTATTCTAACCTAGAAAGAGGAGAAGTGTTTTAGTTATTCATGGTTAATACGACAAATAACTTTTTCATCCATTTAAGGTTAGTATCACAACCAAAATCGCAGCAGGACGGCGAAAATAATTTAAAAAGGTACAGAGGAGTTGCCACCATAGTTTATTATGGAAAACTAGAGAAAAACCTTAAAAAAAGAATAGTCTTCGAAACCAAATTTGGGTTTGGGAGTCGGTTACGTGTGGGGAAGGTATTAGCACCCCACAACGCCCGTCTTAAGACGGTTCTTTCTTTAATTAAGTATGCAAGATAAAAGTAGATGTTTCAAATATTTGTTGTTCCCAAAAAATCAAACAAAATAAAAACACATACAAAATAATAAAGATTAAAAACAAATATTTTTTTATTTTTTTACCCAACGAGAATTGTACCTCGCTCCTACGTATTTCCATTTGAAAAATCAAGGATAATGTAGTTCTTTGTACAAATATTTGTTGTTTGATATTATTATTATTTTTTAAATTTTAGATTTTAATATATATTTTTTTATCAATATCAAGAGAATCTGAGATTCAATATGATAAAAGACTTAGTTATCAAACAAATCTGAGACTTGACATGATATTCAAAAAAAAATATTTTTTATTTTTTATTATTATTTTTTTAATAAAACAAAAATAAAAGTCTATGGAGGAGTGTTTTAATTATCAAGCAGTCCAAGACTTGACATGATATTCAATAATTATATAAAAGAAATAATATTATTTTTTATTTATTTTTTTTAAAGAGAATTAAAAGCCTACGAAAAATATTTCTAATTGTTAAAATAATGGCATCCCAAATAAAAGAAAAGAGAAAGGTCGCGCATATCAATGACTAACCCAAACCCAAAATCACCTATCATTAGAACCCCAAAAACATTTAACCATACAACGGATCAATCAATCATACACTATATATTATAACGAAGTCTCAACAATACATGAATAACATTAGGAGCAAAAAGAATTTACCTTCCAGGATCACGAATAGAGCAAAACCGACTGAAAGGATAGTAAGGTGACCCATTTTTGCGTGTGTGCTTTGGTCATCAAAAGAATAGAGCTTTTTGAATTTTTTTTCTTTGTCTTGCATTGGAGAGTTTTGTGCTTATATAGACACTTGGGATACCACTGAAATTCTAGTCTTTAATTATAATAAAATATATGAGAAAGGAATTGGTCCCGATGAAACATATTATAGAAATTAAATCGTTGCATAATATCTAGGGTATTGATTATAATTATTAACAAAATATTGTATGTAATTACTAGAATCATATATTTTTCGGTACATGAAGATCTTGATCAAATCATAACATATTATTCATATATTGATTCTAATTATTACTAGAAATATTTTCTTCCGATTATTAAAATCGTATCATTCTCTAAAAAGCATTATTATCAAGAATATTTACTTCTAATTATTAAAATAATATCTTCTTTGACTGAAAAATCAATGAGACACATCACATAAACATAAATTCAAGATATTTATTCTAAATATTACGAAGAATATTGCTTATAATATTATACCCTTCTCTAAAAAACAGAGATTATAAAATGTCTTTTTCTAACCTGTCATGTGTGGAGTGTAAATAGCAAATAGTGGGGGTGAAAGGATATGCAAAACATTTGAGCTCATGAAAAGGGTGTGAAAATTAAAGACAAATTAGATTCTCGCTTCTTTTTCTTTTTTTTTTTCTTTTTTTCCCATAGTAGAATTAAAGTTAAAAAACTTACCATCAATCAAAAACATATTTTTTATTTTATTTAACAAAACAAAGGCATTCATATGGACGAAATTGGGTGTTGACAGTTACATGTTACTGATAATGCGAATCAGTCACAATCATGGTGGGACATGTATAATCAACACCGACAAGTAATGCGCAATTCAAATATCGTGGGTTGGCACTTAATAGCTTTAAACAAGGCACATAATGTTCATAGTGGAATCAACAAACAAGAGGGCACAAATTTACCTTCAACAACAATCAAACTTTCCATAAATTGTTTTCATTGAACTTGTAATGTTAAATAAAGATATTAATTTCCAATATATTCAAATGGTAATACTATAAGTTTTTACAACTTCATTCCTCTTTTAAGAAATCAAAAGTGTTGTACTCTATTGCATGATGAATCATATCACGATGAATATTTTTTGGATCCAAAACCCATTCGCATATGTAGTCTTGTCTAAATTGTTGAAGCTCTACCTGTGATGAAGAAATAGTTTGTCAGTAGAACCCACTGTAAATAATAAACAGTGGAAAGCAATATAATATTTAGTAAAAATAACTTGAAATACTTCCAAAATGATGACCAAAACTTTACTCATTCACTCAACTCTTCAAAATGATATTTTGTGAAGTATTCTTTGCTTGGGAACATAGTGTCCAAATACTTATACTTGGGTTCACACTTATTTACTCACGTGTTATGACATACATATTGCAATGTAATCATAGAGGACCTCGTGTGAGCTTAATTTAACTAGTTCGTAAATGCATGAAATATCATGTTTACTTAAAAAACTTAAAGTGAACACTTACTTAGTCACGTATGCTAAGAGGTATCACAAAAGTGCAAAGAAATCACATGGGTTGACACTTATTTACATTTGACTTTGCAAGTACTTATGATAGTAGGTACCTAAGTTAATTTGAAAACCTTCATCAATTATGGGATTAGAATTCACTCTTGTTCTTAGTTGGTGAAGGAATGCAGAAGAGACTGAATAAAAACACAGTTAACCATTGCATAACCATAAAGTGCTTACCAATCAACCAATACCACTCTTCCGCAACGAACGACCTAAACTACACAAAGAATTTTATGATAAAAACCCCAATTGAAAATAGACGAAAAAAATTAAAATTAAGTTTAGGATTTTCAAAACTTACAGGAAATTGAAACTTGTACAAGGATTAATAAGCTTTCAACAAGAGGAGTTCGAAGATGAAGACGAATGCGAGATGCAACAACAAGGGTTCAAGAGTTTCGTGCGAGATTGAAGAAGAAGAGGACTTGAAGAAGAATAGGAGTTCAAGACATCCTGAAACCCACTTTGTTCAAACCCCTTTCCTTTCTCTTTCCTATCTACCTCCTACTAACGTTAAAATGATTTTCAATTAAAAAAAATACCCTCTTACCTACCACGTATGGTTGTAAGAGAAGTAGTCAAATTCTGTATGTTACTGTATCATTATCCTTGAGGTTTTCCACATTTTACTACAAAAACTCACTCATAATTCATATGAAGCATACCATCAGGGCTATATTGAGCTCGAAGCGAGTTATGGAGGACATTTAGACATTAACTCATATTGCTCCGTTAATAAGTTCAATACTTGCAACTATTTCCGATTTTTGACACTTCTTTAAAAACCTTTACTTTCACATATTGAATGTTTAAAAATCTAATTGCCAAGTATTATCACAAAGTCACAGAGGTGTAGAGTAGAGGATTCTTGATCTCCGAACCTTCAACTTTATCAAAATAGGTTTAGAACTGATAATTATTATGTAGTTAGAAATAATACTTCATTTGCGACAGTAACACCCATGAACCTTTGCCAATCAAATATGCCTCAAATATAATTTATTTTACAAATTTACGAGGATAAATGTTAAACTCTATCCCTTTCTAGTGAATCCAAGTACAAATTCCTGAATGCTACATCCATTTTACACACATCACATGCTTCAACAATTGTGTTGCCTAAAATTAGTCCAAAACGTGTAATTGTAAATACAAAACAATTGATCTCTATCATCCTATCTTCCTGACATTAGATTCACAAGATTTTGATTTTCATAGAAGGAACCAACATCCCACTCGTCTGTAGTTGAAGAAAGTGTCATCAGCGCAACCACAATGGATCTCATACTTGGACGTAGTTGGGGATTGTCTTGTGTACATGCTTTGGCTAGCTGTGCCATCTGCAAGCCCAAATAGTGACCATATATCGGTTGATCAATGTTCAAATCACAAAAAACAAACGTTCAAACTCTTAACAAATTTCTTACCTTGCGGACAGAGTCAATTGGGTAGTTATCCCCAAGCCTTGGATCAACTAGTTTGCAGAGATCTTCAGTGGGATCCGGCTGACCAAGAACTCCATCAAACTGCATTGCATAATAAAATTAAGAAACTCACTTTCATAATTTGGATTGATGAAGAATCATGATGATGATTTTCTTAATATTTGCAATGACTACAATAATAAAAAGTCTTTGGAGAAATCAACACTGACCAGAGCTACTAGGCCTTTTGAGTCAGTAACAGAGTCGTTTGTCTTGACAATTGCTTCCTTAGCCGAAATGAGTTCATAAAGAACAACTCCAAAAGCATACACGTCTACTTTGGGAGAAACATCCCCATATTGAGCATACCTTCAGACAAAGCCATGGCAGTCAAAAGGGTTGTAGAAAACAAAGGGTTGATATAGTGAAAAAGTTGTAAATTAGCATGTATTAAGGGACATTATTCGTATGTAACTACTAAATGTTTGAAGGGTTATTGACATTATGACGACTTAGGGTGTAATGTATTGTTACATTATTCGTATGTAACACCTGCATCAACATTTGTCACAATTAGCCACATGAGATCATGTTCTCCTATTTTGGAAACGTAAATAAAATAGTTGCCAAATGCAATGGTAGTATTCAATCTATGTTTGAAAAAAACTGCCACGTGAACTTGGAAAGTAAATTTTCAATCTGAACATCAACACTGTAATGTTAAAAGGAATATTATCATACTCTGGTGGCATGTATCCAAATGTTCCAACAAGACGACCAGTAGGAAGTGATGAACTTCCAACTTCTGTAAGTTTGGTTAATCCAAAATCAGCAACCTGCATATATGAACATTTTGTGAGCTCCCAAAGTGATCCAAATAATAAAAGTAGATAAGATATCAAAGCATTAGACCTTGCCCCGGAAGTTTTTGTCTATTAATATATTTGCTGACTTTATGTCACGATGAATATATACAGGCACTGTATGCTCGTGAATATATTCAAGACCTCTGGCAGAATCCAAAGCAATCTGCACACGTGTAGCCCATGGCAGTGGTTCTCTACTACCTAGGTAATTAAACACACCATAGTAATTAAACACGCCATTATCAATTCACTGTCAACTTGGAACAATTTCAACACATCATGGGTAAACAAAAACTAAACTAAGGGTTATACAACCTGAACCACGCAGATGTTGACTTAGGTTTCCATTTTCAATGTATTCATAGACAAGGAAAAGAGAGCCCTCGATGCTATACCCAATCAGCCGCACCTACATAGTGATAAGAGTTAATGCCATTCCCGAAAGCAGATGTAAGAATTTTTTTTTTTTTATAATAAAGCATGCCCAGTGTCTTTGTATATAGTACAAACAGAAAACATATAAGTGGAGTAATCAAGAATGTAATAGAAGTTCTTCCAGCAATATATGTTTAGCTTAGTAACATTTGATCCCTATATCTTAATCAATTTTTTTTAGTCTATATACCTAAAATGTTATGTTTTAGTACACTATGCAAGCAATTTTTTTTATGATTTAGTCCTTATGCCTTCATATTGTGGAGGTTTAAACTGCTAGAAAATTGACGACAAACATAAACATAAAAAAAATGCTTATATAGGGACTAAAACGTAGGATATAGGGACCAAAATCAAAAGTAGGCACTGGTATGGCTCTGGTATAGGACCAAATGAGTTATCAAGCAAAACTCCTTTGTCAACGAAGATAACTGCTTAGCCTTGTATATTGGTTTCATCATCTTATGTGTACAAACACTAATTGAAATTTTAGATTTTGAGCCCAATTCACTGACATAGATTCACCCTTTTGTTTTCTCTGTTGTGATGTTTTTCAAGGGAAAAGTGGAAGACAGATGGAGATGGCTTATTTATGTGATAAACATAGCAATAGCATTAAATGACATGTTAGTTAGTTGTAATAGATCGATGCTTTTTAGAAATTAAGAGATGACAGGGCATGAATAAGAATAGTAAGAAAAGGACTGAAGAATCTTTGGTTTGAGAATGGATTTTGGGAAGTAAAGTCCAGGTCTGTTTAATGGAAGGACGAGGTGATTCATTTATATTGTACATTTACAGTCATTTCAGTACCAGTTAGACTGTATTCTATTTGAAATAAAGATTGGCTGTTTTCCCTAATTCTGAATCAGTATCTAGCATAGAGCATGTTGAATCCTTAATCAAATAATTGCTTTGCAAGATAGCATAAACTGAGATTCAAACTCAATCTAGTAATGCCTTCATAAGTATTAACTGATTCAAAACTAATTTATGCTATTCAAGCCTGATATTGATACCTTCAAAGAATTGTTTTCAGGTAATGGAAGCATGGAAAGAGGATGCACCAAATTGAATTCATAACTAAAATTGGATAGTAACATAATAAAGAGATTGTCACTAATATATACTTCCTTATATATTATGCGCTAGAGAAACAAATATTAAGGCTCAGAAAAAAAAAATGAAAGTAAATTGAACGGGCATGGAGGAAATGTGTGAAGATTTGTACTGATATGGAATTTAAAGTTTCATATATTTTTAAGGAAGGGAACCATTGTGGTGATAAATTGGCCAATTTAGGCTGGTGAATAGGTAACAATATAAATGGTATTCTTTTATGCCTCCTAGCATTAGTTCGGATTTTCTTTATAATAGGTACCAACTTCCTATGTACAGGCGTGTTTTGCTTTTGTCTTGTATTATTTTATCATGGGTTTGGTCTAGTCCCATCATGATTTATTATTCTTTATTTTTTCCTTTTAATAATTTTTTAATGTGATAACAAATGATAAATATATTTTGGGGTGTCAGCATAATTGAGATGTCACAGTACATAGTGATCCCTAGCATGAGTTTTTGATTTAAAAAAAATCCAAATCAGTTCCCAAGATGGACAAAATAACAAAGAGAAATAAAAGATAATACAAATTGACCATTTTCAAATTTAATGAATTCCTGATGCTACTCCTATCCTATCTCAAGATGACTAAATTCAAACCCAAAGTATATGTGCGAGGCTAATGCTAGATCCCATCTTGAAATCACTTAAAACCTCTCAGAATAACTCTCCACCTGCTGATAAGCAATTCCATTGGAATACATACAGTAACAATGCAAAAAATGCTTTAAGTTTTAAAGGACTAGTACCAGGTTTAAATGATGAACACGTGTCAAGACTTTCAATTCAGCAAGAAATTCTTTTGATGCTTGCATATCCATCTTCTTGATTGCAGCTTTCTGCATGGACAAATTTATTGGCTTATATAATAAGTATACTAATTCAAAACAAACACGAAGAATGGCTCTTAAGAACAAACAGACTCGGTTCCATCATGTAGCATTATAAAGCATTATATGAAGAAATATTTGAACTTTGTTCATCCACTTAAACACATCATGCTGCAATTCAAAACAAAGGAAAGACATACTAAATATTACTTTGTTCGTAAATTTAAACACAACATAATGCAATTCAAAACAAAGGAAATACATAATAAACATTCCGCGATAATTTCAAATTTCAAGCAAGGAAGCAAGCATAAACTAATTTATTGAAACGGAGAAAACAGTAAGATAACTATTGATCAAATAGTTTAGTTGTTCAAGTCTCCTAATAAATGATTATAAATAATTCAAAGAAGATGTCAATCCTTCCTCACAAGAAAGGATCTCAACAAGAAAACAATGCATCTAAAAATACCAAATATCAAAAGGTGACATTTAAAATTAACCTTAAAATTTGGATTTCAGCCTAACTCAATCCCAAAACCAATCTCATAGGTGGCCCAACAAAGGATTCAGGATAGACCATACATTGTAATCTTCAGTCCCAATCTGGCAAGAAAAATATACTGATCTGAATTCTGATCAATTTCAAACTTTTCAGTCACTCGTTTCTTTTCATTTAGCTTTTCGATCATATTGTATAAAAGCTTACCATATTAGATAAAATGTCACATGGTATCTATAAAGTTATTCTTCAATCTTCTACTTCAATTTATCTTCATGTTAAGAAACACAAAATACCGATTGTATCAATTATGACAAAACCCTAAAAGAAATATCAAAGTGAAACTGAAGAAAAGCTTCCAATAATAGGCAGTTATAAATGTGATTGCTAACCTCTCCCCTCAGCTCCGCATAATAGACTGACCCAAAACCTCCTTGACCAATTTTATTTGCCAAACTAAAGTTATCTGTGGCAGTTGCCAGTTCCTCATATGTGAATTCCACCGATTTGTCCACTTTTATGCCTGTGATGGCGGCAGGACCACCAGGTCCTAAAGTTTCATGCGCACTACTACGAGAAGCTTCATCTGGAAAATAAAGCACCAAATCATTTATGTCGATATTTTAGAGAACTTTTTCTAAGAGAACTTTACTACAACTGAGATATGTAATCTACAGATAAAGGGAATAGAGGTTATTTCAGTTATTCGTAATATGCAATAGGACTACAATAGAACTGGTAATTCAGTTGTACTTTTTCAGCATTGTATTATTCAGTCTATCTAAAGAGTTAGATAGAGGGAGGTGTTGCAAGGAGAATAAGTAGAAAGAGCAATACCCTTCCCATCTTGAGCAAATAGTGCACTAGAATCTCGTGAAAGTTCTTCCTTCTGTATCTTCATCCTGAATATTCTAAAATATATAACAACTCCTAATACCAGAAGAACTGCCACAACTCCAACAGCGATTCCAGCAATAGCCCCACCAGCAAGACCTGCTTAAATAGAAGAAAAAATGAGCCAACATATGTCAACATCCTTCTGATTTTAGTATATACTGGTCATATGTTTAGTAAGAATCTCAAATAAAAACATCGCATAACCAATTTTTTGAGAAGAAAGTCAAACCTCCTGAACTGCAGAAAAAAATTAAAAGATAGTCATTGGATATTGTCAATTTATTGGAGATTGAAAAGTAATGCAATCAGGAGTACATTGCAAACAGAGTAATACCTGGACGGCAAAAACACATAGCTACCATTTTGATCTGTCAAAAAAATGAAAAGAAAGAAGTTAGTGGTATATATTGAAATTTTTAGTTTATTGAAAAATATTCGAAAGATTGAGCTATATATGAGCTATATATATTTTGCCTACACAATTCGTAGGCAAAATCCAGCTGAAATGGTTACTGTTTCACTAATGGATGCTTCATTGAAGTCATCAGACAAAATTCGTTCCAACCCTTTAAATAAAAAGTTAGAAGACCTCTAAATTTTATTTCAACTTCCAAGGCATGCACCTAAACCCTAGGTGAATAATAAGCGGGCACCAAGTCAAAGCAACACCGAGTCAAAACTAAGAAAGTCACCTTAATTGCTGCCATTCCAAGCCCACCCAGTTGTGGCTTCTTTTAGGGTAGCCTTAATTGGAACCTCAAGGGTAGAGATTTTTTTTCCATGTCTTCTAAAAGAAATGACTTGTGTTGTGTTCATAAAACTTGGGCAGTCTTAATCTAAAAAAGTTGACTTTGTGGAGTCCAGTTAAGCCCTAAAGATCAATTTCCAAAATGATACTAGAGTTTATCCTAAATCCATTTTTGGATCCACTAGCATTTTCCACGCTTTAGCAAGAAGTCCTAAGTGTGAGGGGAAGTGTCAAAAAGTTGCCTAAATTGTAATGATCCTTTGCGCATCTTAGTTGCAGCCTTTTAGGGGTTGCCTTAATTGCATTCTCAAGGATGGTGGTTTATTCCCATATCAATTCAAGTATGATTTCAAAAAGTATTATAAAACTTGGGTAGCCTGCAACTTCAAAACCGGTTTGTAGGGTTGAAGTACACCCAAAATCCACAAATATTGCCCATATCAACGATCAAAACAACATCAGATTAAAGGCAATATAATAAAGCATCCAAACTAACACACACAAAAACATCAAAACAGTCTAGTCTCAAAACCCATGAAAACGTTTTAAAATACTTCCTAGTGCACAACATCAATGTTTTAAGGGTCTCTGCAGCCAGATTTGCAACCACATCAGCTCAATTTATCCACAAATTTCCCGTCTGTAGATCAACCTTAAAAGACTGTCTTATTTCTTTCTAACCACTTCCCCGGAAAATTAAAAACCATTGCTTCTTTAACTGAATCGCTTAGATCATGGACTCCGGGTAATTAGGAGGTATATGATCTGAACTTATGTTCTAATATTTAAGTAATGCAATCTAAATAAGAGGAGGGGTAGCATATTGAAACGGCAACAGTTTCCATAAATAAATCTTGAATGATCTTAAGTATGGTGACACTGAAAGTTCTAACATGGAGTCCCCAAGCCTCTTCGGACTACAATACAACAACTAGCATTTTTAGTGCAAAGTAAATTAGGTATTTCTTTAAACCATTTTATGATAAGTGAACATCTACCTATTTCCAACATCCCTGGGAAAACATGGTTGGTCACTTTTGTAGAATCTCCCTCCAATCACTCACAACGTTCGAAACCAAAAGCTCGCACTCGGAAAACATGTTGGTATTTTGGTAACGTTGAAGTAAGAAAAAGAATACACAAAAATCTTCCACTTCAAGAAAAGAAGAACAAGCGAAATACACGGACCTTTTCCGGGAATATAAACGAGTCCACTCCCCTGGTTGAAATTGACGTCAGGGTTGTACCTCTGCAGCAACCCCGAGTCAAGGCTGACATCAGCAGCCACCGAACCGAGAGTCTCCCCGGTTCTGAGAGGGTACGTGATGAACAAGCCATAATCGGCAACATCGGTGTTCCCACAAGAGCAATTCACCGTGACGTTGAGCGTGCCGGTGTCGGGAATGTTATTCGGTTCATAGGAGTTAAACCTCCTGAGCCAGGTAACATCGGTGAGGTTGGAGAAGACGGTCCTGGCGACATACTCGTAGGTGTCCTGCGTTTGAACATCGTACTGGAAAGTGTGGGCGAGAAACTGACCGTCGATGCAGTCGCAAGGGAAGGGGACGTTGACCCTTATGAAGGCCTGAACGCTGTCCTTGTTGGGGATGGTGTCCTTGTTGTAGAGGACTATGTCGTCGGGAGTGGTGAGAAGGGGAGAGGACATGACCTCGGAGATGTAGGTGAGGTTGGAGCCCGACCACATGTAGTAGGAGCCCAGCGCCAGAGAGCAACCCTGCCTGCACGCCGATTCTGCTGCCAACACAAGACAAAATAGCACAAGGGGAACCACCACAAACCCCAATCTGGCTTCCATCGGAGAACAGAGAACGGGGAAGAGGTTGTGGATTCAAGAAGCTGAGTTGAGTTGACCAGGTGAACGGTGATGTGGTGGAGAAAGAAAAAAAAAAGAAAAAAAAGAAGAAAAAGAAGAAGAAGATGATTTGTTTTTGAACAATGACTGATTATTTAATATATTGATTGAATATCGATTAACAGCAGACAGCCGCCGTGTATGTTCTAGACTTATGGAAAGACTCGGAAAACACCACCACACAAAAGACTCACTAATCTTTCTCGGCTACTAATAATAATCATAATAATGACTTTCTTTCTTGGAAACAATTTAACAAACTATTTTGATAATTATGTTTCTTTTCATAATTTATTTAGATTAATTTAAAATTTGTTTTTATCTAATATTTTAATATATTTTTATTTTTAAAATTTAAAAATAAATAAATATAGTAATTTTGATCTACTTTAAATTTTTTTAATTAAACATTTCATGTATGCTTGTTAGTATTTTAGTATAGTTTTTTTTACATGTTCACATTTTAATTTGGGTTGAAAAAACGTGTTTAATACATAAAAAAATAATTTAATATTATTAAACTAAAAAAATTATATCTATTTATTTTTTAAGTTTTTGAATCAAAATGTATCAAAGTTTTATACATAAATAAATATGAATTTTACTTTAAATTTCAGGAACTAAAAATATATTTAATCTCTATCTGCGATTACAAATAGGTGGTATGCTTAAAATCCTATAATCAGTAGCGAATCTTCAGCCAATATTTTGGAAGTGTCAAAATTTTGATGAAATTACTTTCTTGGTCCATTTTTTCTTTCAAAAAATATCAAGTTGGTCATCTAAGATTTTCTTAGTTTCAATTTGGTTCTGATTTTTTAAAAATTGATGCAATTTGATATTTTTAGTTAAATTTCTTAAAGTAGAGCAAAAATTTTTCATCAAAACTGACATTAGAATTATGTCAAATATATCAACAAAGAAAATCATTCTTATTCACAACTTCAATTTTTATGAAAAAACTTTAATCCGATTCAAGAAATTAACGGAAAAAAGGATAAAATTGCCTCATTTTTTCAAAATCGTGACTAAATTGAGACTAAAAAGATGGAATGACTTTTTTAAACAAAAATAGAAGCATAAAAAGTAGTTTCAAATTTTTTATATAAATTAATAAAAACATTATATTTACTTCTTTTATAATAATAAAAAATAATAAAATTATAATTATGTTATTATTATAATTAGTAAATTAAATATAAATAATTTTTATAATTTTATTATAATTAATTTCCATTTATAACGATTAAATTTAAAACACTAATCAAATAAAAGATAATTAAATCAAATCAATAATATTTTAAAAGATAATATTAATAAAATTATTATTTTTATTTAAAAAATATTTAAAAGGTAAAATTAAAAAATAAATATGAACAACAACAAAAATCTTTTCTTTATACATAGATATAAATATATACAAATTTATTAAAATATTAAATATATAAAATATATTAAAAATATAAAATCTTAAAAAATATATTAAAAATTATATATTACATAGATAAATGTTAAAAAAAATAGGGGGCCATGACCTCCCTTAGTCCCTACTAAGTTGCGCTTATGCCTATAACTACTACCATAGTATGAATCGTAACTTTGTTGTCCCCAGACAGTGGTCGAGCATACAAGGGGCAGGCGGGTGCCACGGGCCCTCCTCCCAAATTTTTTTTATTTTTTTTTTTCATTATTTTACATTTAATTTTTTTTAAATATTTTAAATATTTTATATTTTTTAAATTAAATAATATTATATTAAAAATTAATAAAAATTAAATTAATTATTTTTTATTTATTTTATAAAGTACAATAATAAATAATTAAATATATAAGAAAACAAAATTATTAAAATATTTTTTTATTTTCTCTCTTAATTATCTTTTGAGTTTTTTATAAGTTGTATTCTTCTTTTATGTTTATTTATTTTCTTTTGTTACTCAAAAAAAGTTAGGCATAAACTCAGTATTTCTATCCTCATCTTTTTATATTTTCTCTTCCATTATTAAATAAATAAATAAGGTAACTTTCTCTTGTCAAACTTGATAGTAAACTATTTCTTTAACATTTAGTATTATTTTTTTATCTCATGACCTTTTTGTATATTAATTTTTTATTAATATAAAAGAAGAAACAATATACTATGTGATTTTTCATAGTCAATTTTTAATTGTAACTTGATTATCATAGTTTTTTTTAGTAATTATGTCTTTCAACTTTTGATTAGATTATGATAAATTATTTTTTAGTCTTAAACTTATATTCTAAATAGGTATATTAATGAAAAATAAAAGAATAAATTTATTTTTTAAAATTGATAGAGAAACTACTGGTGAAGATGAAAACATGATAATATGGTTATTTATCACATAATAATGAAATGAAAGTTTGTGAATATTTTTTTAATCAAATGTATGTTAATAAAACGGAAGATGAATATTTTGCAGATAATATGATTATTTACATAAAAAAAATGTTAACTGAAAAATCTAATTATAATCAATTTTCATGAGTTCAAAAATATGACAAAAACGATAGACATTCCTTTAGATTGTGTAATTTCTTTGATAATTATATATGTACTAGATTATGTATTCATTTTTATTGAATTAGTCAAAAAAATATTAAATATATAAATTTTGAGTATATTATTTTGGCTCCCCCAAAAATTTTGGTGAAGATCCGCAATTGCTCCCAAATATTATAAAAAGAAGATGATGTCTTATGGGACGTACCTTTAGGCAGTGTTCGTTTGCACTGATTTTACGAATCCACTGATTTGCGCAGATGGATTCTCGTTACTTTTCATGTTCCATTGCACCGATTTAGAAGCATGTACCAAGACAGATTTAAGGGATTGAACAAAACCTTCATCCCGCTAAAATGCGAAGATTTACAAAAGTAATAACTAACTTTACCATTTTAACCTCTCATATATTACTTTTCTTTCACAATATTTCAAATATTAATAATTACACACTATATTATCTTTAAATTACAATTAAAATATATATTATTAATAATTATATATAATTATTGTTCTTATTATTATTTTATTATTGTCCTGGACCAGAGGAAGTCGGTTTAAAGTTGAGAGGAGGAGGGGGCGTCGTATCGGCAAGGTACCGAGTGCGGATATTATGTTAAGGGGAGTTGGAGTCAAACCGAGTAGGAGAAGCTGGTATCTCGGTATTTAGCCTCGGTATTATGGCGAGAGAGAACGCATTGGTCAGTTTTACATCTGGCGATATTTTTGGGATTAGTGGGGTGGTTGTTGTATTTTGTAAATATTTTGGGTGTAAAAGATAGAGGATAATTTCGTTTATGAGGGAGGTGGTTATTTTTAGGAAATATTTTAGAAATTAGATAATAAGTGCTTTTTTAGTTATTATTTGGTGAATCTTGGGGATCAATATTTTGTAACTGGTTATGATATAAATAAGAGAGTTACTCCTATGGTCAAGGGACAGAGTTTTTTTTGGCCTAAATAAGTCATAAAACTTTCTTCTTGTTTTGGTGAGGAATTATCTCGCATTTTTCTGAACCAGAACATTGGCGCCCACCGTGGGGTACGGTAAAACAGTGAAAGAAAAGGAAGCAAGGGAGACGAAGTGAAGGATGAATAGAGGAAGAGGAGCACCGCGTGAAGGGCCTACTAGGCAACAGATAATGCAGAGTATACTGGAGCTGCAAAGGCAAAACGAGGAGATCAGGATGAAGGCGGAGGCTGATCAGGCTCAACTTGAAAAAGAGAGAGAGGAAACTCGCAAGAAAGCAGAAGAAGACTTGTAGACGTTAAGGGAGGAAGCTTTGGGAGAAAGAGAGAGGTTGCGAAAAAATGCAGAGGAAACGCATCAACGGTTGGAGGAGGCACTGCGACAGCAAGAACAATTGCGGAAGGCGAACGAAGATATGCAAAACAGATTGGAGTCGACCAGGGCTGGTTTTCGCTACTCATCTCGGTTGAACGCCGATGTGACTGATACCAGCCCTCTGATAGAGGCAATCATGAATGAGCCGATCCCATAGAACTTTGTAATTCCTAAAATCACACCTTTTACGGGGAATTCTGATCCGGAATTACATTTAAAAGCTTTCCAAGCTCGGATGATGATATCAGGTGGTAATGATGTTATACGATGCAAAATGTTTGTGGGTACGTTGACGGAAATTGCCCTAGAATGGTTCAACACTATACCTAATTCGTCTATCAGCTCATTCCATGATTTCAAGCGTCTTTTCTTGGAGAGGTTCTCAGCAAATAGAGCCAAACCAGTGGAGATGGCAGACATGTTTGATATAAGGCAAACCACCGAAGAGACGTTAAAGCAATTCCTTAACCGATTCACCAATATCAGCATGAGGCTGATAGATCCTAACGAGGGCTTGCTCGTAAAAGCCTTTATGAAAGGACTTCGGGCCAGCTCGTTTGGTGAGTCCCTGTACCGATATCTACCGAAAAGCCTTACCGAGATTAGACAAAGGGCAGCTGTGGAAATAGAAACTGAGGAGGCCATGCGACACAAAAAGGCAGGAGACAAGAAACCAGTCACTCATTTCAGGAGTGAAAGAGATATGAGACCTTATCGAAGAGAACGAACTCCTCCTAAAATGAAAACAGATCGGCGTTTTGTCCCTTATGTGGCACAACGAAGGACCGATCACCCGCAAGTGCAAGGAATACCGAACCTGAAAGTCCCGATGGCCCAAGTCTTGGGGGATGTGGAGGTAGCTAGACATTTGCGCTATCCTGACATCGCGGGGAGAACGCTCGGTAATAGACTGGGTGCTTGGTGTGAGTTTCATCAAACCAGAGGCCATGACACCAACTACTGTTATGGTCTGCGTTATCAACTTTCTGTTTTGGCAAACCGGGGACTCCTGACAAAATTCATGAAGACGGGCGCTGAGGAGAAATCATCTGAGATTCGCACGGCTCCCGAAGTACATGAGACACCTATTTTAGGGGATTTTAATACGATAGCAGGAGGTTTCGCGGGAGGAGGCCAAACCAGCTCGGCTAGGAAACGATATGTAAGGAGTGTCATGACCACAGCAGTGATGGTTAGGCCAAGGCAAGCTCCTGACATAACATTTTCAAATGATGATTTGAAAGGGGTAATCCCACATGAAGATGATCCTGTAGTGGTGTCGGTGATCATGATGGGAAGGAATGTCCACAGGGTGCTAATTGATCAGGGGAGTTCTGCTGACGTGATGTTTTGGAGTACTTTCATAGGCTTACAAATTCCGATAGATCAATTAAAGCCGTTTGATGGAGTGCTTGTCGGTTTTTCTGGAGATCAAGTGGAGGTTAAAAGATATGTTGATCTTAGAACAACTTTCAGAGACAAGGAAGATGCGAAGACCGTATTTATACGCTACATAGTTGTCAATACCCCTTCATCATATAATTTGTTGTTGGGAAGGCCTTCTCTCAATAAGTTAAGGGCTGTGATATCAACAATACACTTAAAGATGAAGTTTCCCACGGATGAGGGGAAAGTACTCACTTTAGCTGTAAACCAGGAGACTGCTCGTAAATGTTACGAGGACAGTCTGAGGTTAAGGAGGAAAGTCGCATACTCAGTGAGCACAACTGGAGTAGTATTGGATCCCGAGTTAGATCCAAGATTGGTGCACCCTGAGAGAAGGCCTCAGCCTGTGGGAGAGGTGAAGGAGGTACTTATAGAGGGGAAGAAGTTGAGAATTGGGGGTGATCTGAGTCAGGAGCAAGAACAACAGCTCATCCAAGTACTGAAGAAGAATCTTTCTTCATTCGCTTGGAGTGTGACTGATATGTCGGGGATTGATCCCGACTTTCTATGTCATAAGCTTAATATTAACCCATTGGCTAAGCCTAAAGTTCAGAAGCGTAGGCGGTTGAGCGGAGACCGAGCTCAGGCAGCCACAGAGGAGATACATAAATTATTAGAAGCGGCTCATATCCGAGAGATACAGTATCCGACCTGGTTAGCAAATGTGGTGATGGTGAAGAAGTCTAATGGGAGATGGAGGATGTGTGTGGATTTCACGGACTTGAGCAATGCCTGCCCAAAGGATTCGTATCCTTTGCCTAACATAGATGCACTAGTTGATAGCGCATCGGGTTGTGCTTTGCTAAGCTTCTTAGATGCTTATTCGGGCTATAATCAAATCAAGATGCACTGGTCGGATGAAGATAAGACGGCGTTTATGGGAGGAACGGCAAATTACTGTTATCGAGTAATGCCGTTTGGGTTAAAAAATGCGGGAGCTACTTATCAGAGGCTGATGGATCGGATTTTAGCACCCATGTTGGGAAGAAATTTGCATGCGTATGTGGATGACATGGTAGTCACCTCGGTGGAAGAGAAGAAGCATGAGGAGGATTTGGAGGAGTTATTTGTTACCATCAACAAGTACAGACTTAAGCTTAATCCCGAGAAGTGTGTTTTTGGGGTTAAAGCGGGGAAGTTTCTGGGTTTTCTACTCACTGAGAGGGGGATAGAAGCCAATCCTGATAAGTGTGCAGCTATTATAAATATGAGGAGTCCTAGTAACGTTAAAGAGGTACAAAGGTTGACGGGAAGGATGGCGGCTTTATCCCGTTTTCTTGCTAAAAGTGGGGATCGTGGTTTTCCTTACTTTCAATGTTTGAAGAAGAATGAGCGATTCCAATGGACTGATCAGTGTGAGGAGGCATTCCAGAAGTTGAAAGAATATCTGAGCAAACCGCCGGTATTGTGTAAGCCTGAAAAAGGTGTGGAGTTGTCTTTATACATATCGGTAACAGAACATGCTGTTAGCTCGGTCTTAGTCAGAGAGGGTGATGGAGAGCAGAAACCAGTGTATTTTGTGAGCAAAGTGCTCCATGGTGCCGAGGTGAGGTATCCCACTATAGAGAAAGCTGCATTGGTCGTGGTTGTTTCAGCTCGGCGTCTGAGACATTATTTTCAGAATCATAGTGTCAAAGTGATGACGGATCTTCCCATTAAGTACATCTTGCAAAAACCTGATATATCAGGCAGGTTGGTTAAATGGGCGATAGAGCTGTCAGAGTATGGACTACAGTATGAGTCACGTGGGTCAATCAAGGCCCAGTTCTTAGCTGATTTTGTGGTGGAATTGTCTGAGCCGCCTCTGGTGAATTAGGGTGTAGGGGAGATAATGTGGATATTGTCAGTGGATGGAGCTTCTAATTTAAGGGGTAGTGGCGCTGGAATCGTTTTGGAAGGACCGGAAGGGGTACTAATTGAACAATCCTTGAGGTTTGCTTTCAAAGCTAGTAATAATCAAGCGGAGTATGAGGCTTTGATAGCTGGTATGCTTTTAGCTAAAGAGATGGGGATCACCAAGTTGTTGGTTAAAAGTGACTCTGCATTGGTGGCAGGTCAGGTGAATGGAGAATTCCAAGCTCGCGATCCGCAATTGGCTAAGTATTTGGAAGTTGTCCAAGCTATTGCGAAGAACTTCGTCCTCTTTGAGTTCGTGCATGTTCCGAGAGAGCAGAATTCCCGAGCTGATTTGTTATCCAAGTTGGCTAGTTGTTCGAAACCGGGACAGCATAAATCGGTGATAAGGGAAACATTAATAGCTCCTCGAATTGACGCGCAGGAAAAACATCAAGTGCTGGAGATCTTGGCAACCGAAGAATCTTGGATGGCACCTTTTAAGAGTTATCTTGCGGATGGTAAATTACCTAAGGATTCCAACGAATCACAGAAGATAAAGAAAAACTCAAGCAGGTATACACTGATAGATGGTCACTTGTTCAGGTATGGGTATTCCAGACCTTTGTTGATTTGTGTAGGAAGGAAGGAAGCAGATCGGCTTATGGCCGAGCTCCATGAGGGAGTTTGTGGGAGTCATGTAGGGGGAAGAGCATTGATGCTGCGAGTAATCCGAGGGGGGTTCTTTTGGCCCACTATGAAAAGTGATTGTGTAGAGTACGTCAGGAAATGTGAATCATGTCAGAAACATGCCGATTGGAGTAGTGTTCCGCCAGAGGTGTTGCACTCTATTAGTACACCTTGGCCTTTTCACAGTTGGGGAATAGACATCCTAGGTCCGTTTCCCAAGGCGGTGAGGCAATTCAAGTTTTTGATCGTGGCTGTGGAATATTTTACGAAGTGGATTGAAGCCGAGCCGGTTGCTGTCGTCTCGGGGGGGCGAGTCCGAGAGTTTATTTGGAAGAATATAATATGTCGATTTGGGGTACCACGTCGGATTATTTCAGACAATGGAACTCAGTTCGCGTGCTCGCAGGTAAAGCAGTTGTGCGCGGAAGTAGGGATTAAACAGGTCTTCTCGTCGGTAGAGCATCCTCAGACAAACGGGCAGGCGGAAGCGGCTAATAGAGTGATATTAAGGGGATTGAAGCGAAGGTTGGCGGCGACGAAGGGGGAATGGCCAAATGAGGTACCTCGGGTGCTGTGGGCTTATCATACTACTCCTCAGACAACTACCCGAGAAACTCCCTTCTCTTTAGTATATGGTACTGATGCAATGATTCCCATTGAGGTCGTGGAAAACACTGGGAGAGTGAAGTTGTTTGATGAGGAGATTTCAGAAGTTGGTTTGCAAGCAAACCTTGACGTTATAGATGAGGTTCGAGATTTGGCCCAGATTGCTAATGAAGCAATGAAGAGAAGGTTAGAGAGAAGTTACAAGACTAAGGTGGTGCCTCGGAGGTTCCAAGAACAAGATCTGGTATTAAGGAAAGCGCAATTGATTCAGTTGGATAGCAAATTGGCCCCGAAGTGGACTGGGCCCTATCGTGTCAAACAAGTGTTGAGAGAAGGAGCTTATAAATTGGAGACGTTAGAGGGGAAGGAAATTCCGCGAACATGGAATGCGACTAATTTACGTTTTTATTTCAGTTAAAAGTTTGTTTAAGTTGTTTTGCTTTTTGTAAGAACATGTGTGTTTTGATTTCTAATACTACGATAGTGTTGTTTCACCTGTTCTATTCCGAGTTTATACACTCGATGTAAATTCCAAGTTTATACACTTGATGTAAATTCCGAGTTTATACACTCGATGTAAATTCCAAGTTTATACACTTGATGTAAATTCCGAGTTTATACACTCGATGTAAATTCCAAGTTTATACACTTGATGTAAATTCCGAGTTTATACACTCGATGTAAATTCCAAGTTTATACACTTGATGTAAATTCCGAGTTTATACACTCGATGTAAATTCCAAGTTTATACACTCGATGTAAATTCCAAGTTTATACACTCGATGTAAATTCCAAGTTTACACACTTGATGTAAATTCCGAGTTTGTACACTCGATGTAAAAGAAGTTTCATTTTGGTGTTCGCAGGACTGAGAGCTCGGTTTAAAAACGAGACTAAGAGCTCGATTTAAAAACGAGACTGAGAGCTCGATTTAAAAACGAGACTGAGAGCTCGATTTATAAATGAGATTGAGAGCTCGGTTTGTTAAACAAATTGCAGGGTTAAGCCGCTCGGTTCATAAACGAGTTGTGTTAGTTTCATTTTGGTGTTTGCAGGACTGAGAGCTCGGTTCGCAAGCGAGATTGAGAGCTTGGTTTGTGAGCAAGACTGCAGGATGGAGAGTTTGGTTTTTTAAACAGGTTTTTATTTAATTTTGTTTGTTGTCTAACAAATTTGGTTCATAAATGAGTTGGTGTTTGTTTAGATTGTAGGATTGAGCAATTCGGGTTTTAAACGAGTTCTTGTTTAGTTTGATAAAGGTTAAGAGTTTGAGGTGTAGACGACTTATTATTTGAGTGTTTTGAGAGATCGAAATATCGGTTTATAAACGAATGATTATCTAGTCGGTTAACATAAGGAAGGGAAAGGGTTATCTAGTCGATTATGATGTGTGTTACGAAAGGAGAGAATAAGGAAAAGTAAAAATGTAACTTAAAGCATAATGTGTCAAGTAAAAGGTGGAAAGTAGGAATATAGAAATAGACAAGTTAAAAGTTCGAAGAACGAAAGGAGAGCGGGAGAAAGAGTCGCTTAGTCGTCAATATCAACGAGTTGTCCCTCGACTACCGTCTTGGAGATGTCCGTTGCTGATAAGTCTGTATCCGGGTAAAGAACTCGAACTTGCTCCAGGGCTAGTTGAAATCCCATGTTCAGCGAGGTGCCGATCTGATCCTTGAGGAGTTCTGAGTTGTGGATGAAATCTTTCTCTTTGAGGACCCAGCTTTCTTTCTCAGTTGCAAAGGCTTTCAGTTGGTTCTGCAAATCGGCAATTAACTCATCTGATTTTTTGACTTGAGCAGTTAGTTCAGATACTTCATTGGTCAGGCGGGAGGTCTCGGTCTTGGAAAGGGCCAAGGCTTGATCTTTTTGTTCAAGATCAAGAGATTTTTGGGTGGATTGTAGAGTGAACTGGTCCATCAGCATGATGCTAGTGGCCTCGGCCCTATGAAGATCAGCTAGGAGGTTTTCGTGGAGAGATTGGGGATCTTGGGCTCTTAGAAGATTGATGTCGTGGTGAAGATAGTTGTGTTTTCGGCTATGTTGAGAGTGAAGGAATTGAGGGTGCCAGAAGCTTAATTCGGTATTGTCCGCGGTATGAAGCGGAGCTATTGGAGTCTGGGAGGTTGAGTGTTGGGAGGTGCTCTCGATGACCTTCTTACCCCGAGCTCTAGATCGTCGTGTTAAGGCTTCGAGGTCGGGTTCCGAGGTTTCTTCATGGAGTTCAATCCGGGGAGGAGGTGCTGAAGGGCTTGCGCCAGGAGTGGAAGTCTTTTGTCTTTTAAGTTGGCCAGCACGCTTAAGCATATCTTCGTGGGACATCGCCATCAGGTTGTCTGTAAAAAGAAACAGGGTCGGTTAAAATGCGAGAATCATTAGTAAGCTTGCTATAATAAAGGAACAGTTGTAAGGTAAGTACCGATGTGGAATTTTAGATCTACCACTCGGAATTCCAGCTCTAAAAGTTTTCGAGTGTCAAAAACAACATCTAGTTGTTCCAGCATCAGACAGTCTTTTTTCTCGGAGGGGTCCAGGTCGTCTAATTGCCGAGCTGATTGGAGATTAGGTGATTGACACCAATACAAAGGAAAGCCTTCTAAGAGGGAAGGATTCTGCTCGGGGGCGACTATTTTTATAAAAATCCCTTTAAAACCTTTGTAGGAGGAGTTGTATAAAGTTAGAAGGCCTCGACCGCTGACTCCGCTAAGGGAGGCTAGAAGATGTTTATGGGGGGATCGCAACTCGAAGAAGTAAAGAAACATATTGCTTGAGGGGGTAATACCAAAGTGGGTGCATAAAATTTGGAATGCACGAATGAAGGCCCAGCTGTTGGGGTGAAGTTGACTAGGTGAGACATTCAAAACAGTGAGGAGTTCCTTTTCAAAAGTGTTAAATGGTAGGCGTAAACCTAATTTCTCAAATAAGGTAACATACATAAAGGTAAATTTGTGAGGGGGGATAGGGAACAAGTTGCCGTCCCTACAGATGGGTTCGTCATTGTCACAAGCAATTACAGTTACGTCAGACTCATTGCTCTTACACAGTGTTTGATGGCGTCTAAAAGCCCTAACCCTAGTCAGGGTGGTCATGGTGGAGGTTTCTCGCCGTAAGGCCAAGGGGGCCCAAGAATAGAGGGCATTGTAATGGTCGTTCATGAAGGGCGATTAAACTATACCAAAGAAAGGGTTTTTCTTGAAATAAGTTAGGGTGATTGAAAGAAAAGAAGGTGCAGGGTGCAAGCTAAAACACAATACACACAAATAATGTATAAGAAACCAGAGCAAAGAACCAGAAAATGCAGTTGTAAAAACTTGAAAAGAGGAAAAGAGGAGGTACCTGGAGAAAGAAAATGGCGGTTGAGCAAGACGAGGGAGGTGGAAAGTTTGAGTGAAAAATGAGGTGAATGCGAGGGAGTGAGGAAATGGCTAATGGAGGGAGTTGAAAGAGGGGGAAATAAGCGTCGTTTGGTATTCAAAAGGGGAATGTTGAAAGAGTAACCGTTGGATGATTTACACGTGGGGGCGTGGATGTAGGGAGTAACGGCAGATACGTTACGTGTGGACGCGTAACTGCAGGGAGTAATGATGATTTTACGGGAATTAGTGAAAGACAGGAGTGACAAGACAAATTCTGCTCTCTTCGTCCTAAGGCCGAGATCGTGCACAATTTGGAGAGCTATGTCCTGGACCAGAGGAAGTCGGTTTAAAGTTGAGAGGAGGAGGGGGCGTCGTATCGGCAAGGTACCGAGTGCGGATATTATGTTAAGGGGAGTTGGAGTCAAACCGAGTAGGAGAAGCTGGTATCTCGGTATTTAGCCTCGGTATTATGGCGAGAGAGAACGCATTGGTCAGTTTTACATCTGGCGATATTTTTGGGATTAGTGGGGTGGTTGTTGTATTTTGTAAATATTTTGGGTGTAAAAGATAGAGGATAATTTCGTTTATGAGGGAGGTGGTTATTTTTAGGAAATATTTTAGAAATTAGATAATAAGTGCTTTTTTAGTTATTATTTGGTGAATCTTGGGGATCAATATTTTGTAACTGGTTATGATATAAATAAGAGAGTTACTCCTATGGTCAAGGGACAGAGTTTTTTTTGGCCTAAATAAGTCATAAAACTTTCTTCTTGTTTTGGTGAGGAATTATCTCGCATTTTTCTGAACCAGAACAATTATATATAAATATACGTAACCGTTTAATATTTTTTTAATTCGTATTAATTAATTATAATTATTTTTATAACATCAAATTACAAAATCATTCTCTTTTTTTGTTAAGGGTATTTTGGTAACTTTCTAATTCTATCTATTTTTACAATTTATTTTATTTATCACATCAATCAAATCTTTCACTAACTTTCATAAAATTTATCTCCAAATCTACTCACTTTAACCTCTAAATCCACTCAAAAAAACACAAAAATTCATCCACCAAAATCTACACAAATTCATCTTCACACTCTCCCCCATATCCATCCTATTAAAGGAACACACCCTTAGAACTTAAGGAGGATGACAACTATATTCTTCAAGTAGAATAAACCCTTAATTGCTTCACATGTATACAAATGAAAATCATATCTCCTTTCAAGTTCAACTTCTGTTGTATACACATCAAAAGAGCTACGTCAATCTATAATATACCATGTCGCATGAACAAACTACCATATACAATGTTATGTTTTCTATTATAACAGAATTAAGTAAAATGATTTAATTGAACCATATTTCGGAAATTTAAGATCAAATTAAACACAATTCCTAAAATATGATTAAATTGAAAAAACTTAACTAAAACTATAAGAAAATGATTATTTAAGCTTAATACATATTATATTATCTCTCTTCTAACACCGTAAAATTCTATTTCTCTTATAAAGTGAAACCCTACACCTTATTTCTTCTCATAAAATTAATTTCTAATTCCTAATTTTTAAAGGTAATAAAAATAATATATTATAAATAATATAATATCATTTGTTCCGTAAATGGAATTAGTGTAATGGAGAGCGATTAAATCCAATTAAAATCCCACGCTCCCCACCACTTACACGAAGCGAAACAGTGCAGGAGGAGTGGTCTCTCTTTCTCCATCCAACCTCGCGCAGCTTCTACCCTCAACCTGCCGACGGCGAGGGCTTGCGACGACGACGAGGGCGTGCGACGACGACGAGGGCGTGCGACGACGACGACCGAGGGCGACAGTCTGAGACTCGACGGCGAGCGGTTCAAAAGAAGGAACGAACCAGTGCGGGGCAGCAGAAGAACAAGAGTAGAAACCTAATCCCCTAATCAGTGAGTTTTCTTCACCGATTCTAGCTAGTTTACATCAAAATCGATTTTGCTTCCGAGTTGACTCGGAAGCTATGTGTAGAAACGTAATCTCCTCGTCCGAGTTAACTAGCGAGTTTGATAACCATAATTGCAATCGATCAGAAAACCCAACAACCTTAATACTTAGCATTTTTCACTGCTAAAGGAATTAGAGAGAACCACAAAGTTGAAATGAGGCTACTTTTTTTTTTTTTAACATTTTACTCTTTTTTCCGTTTGATATTTGGTGTGTTCAGGTTTTGTAGTAGTGTGTGGTGTATGGCCTACAGTGATGTGGTGAATTTGCTGTTGGCCGTTGCGGTTTGGTGTACTGCTTACATTACTGTTGCAGTTCTCGCTTCCTTTCGGGCAGTCAATTTCCTCTGTACTTTCTGAAACCTCCTTGCAGCTAGGTTACCATCATGGGTTATGCGCAACTTGTCATAGGTCCTGCTGGTAGTGGCAAGGTAATTCTATTGCTTTCACAGAATTTGCTGACTTAAACCACATACCGAAGTTTTAAACTTGCTATTTAACAAAAATACAATTATCTGTGTGTCTTGCTTTTTGTGCAATCAGTCTACCTATTGCTCGAGTTTGTATGAACACTGTGTGGCTTCGCGGCGAACGATTCATGTTGTGAACCTTGATCCTGCTGCTGAAAATTTTGACTATCCTGTTGCAATGGGTAAATAAAGTGTGTTATTATGTGGTTATTTCTTTTGAGGGTTTGGATTTTTGTTATCCTTGGAGCTTGACTTTTGTGGGCTGCAATGCTGGCAGATATTAGGGAACTCATTTCTCTGGATGATGTTATGGAGGAGCTGGGATTGGGTCCTAATGGTGGTCTTGTTTACTGCATGGAGTATCCTTTTTCCTCAATTATGTTTAGCAGTACAGTTTATCTCCATGAGTACCCATGTTAGATTTTGTGCTGTTTTAAAAATTGGATTTAAGATTTGGTTGCCTTAATAATTATATTTAGGCACCTTGAGGATAACCTGGATGATTGGCTTACTGAGGAATTGGACAATTATTTAGATGACGATTACTTGGTTTTTGACTGCCCTGGTATTCAGGCTCTCTTCTCTACCTTTTTTGTTATTTATTTATGTTTTAGTAGCGAAAGTTTGATATTTAAAGTTTTTGGAGGATATTGTGATTATGAGGTGGTGATAATATTGTTATAGTTATAAAATGCAATAACATATATGGAAGGCCACAAATCAGAAGGGGTGGTATAATGAGCTACTTTAATTTTGTTCTTTTACAACAGAACGGTAGTATGGCCAGTTTCTGTAATGTTGAAGTCTATATTACAGTTGTTTTGACAAGTTGTGATAAATTAGCTTTACCTTGTAATGTTTTGCAGGTCAGATAGAACTTTATTCCCATGTTCCGGTGCTTAAGAATTTTGTGGAACATCTGAAACGGAAAAATTTTAGTGTTTGTGCTGTTTACGTACTTGATTCTCAGGTTTGTGGTAGTTTGCTGAATGCATATTTTCTTTTAAGCTTTTGGCTTTCTCGTATATCTTTAGGTTTGCAGCTGTTTGTTTATTTGAACTACCGTGTTTGTTGACTGACTATTTTAAATTGTTTCCAGTTCATGACAGATGTAACCAAATTTATAAGTGGATGCATGGCATGCCTTTCTGCGATGGTTCAACTTGAACTACCTCATGTTAATATCCTCTCAAAGATGGACCTCGTGACTAACAAGAAATATCTTGATGAGTAATCACTAAATTTTCTTTCCCAAATTTGTTTTCATATTTTCATATTCATTCATTCAAATTTTAATATACTTTTGCGCTTAGTTTTTTGGATCCAGAGCCCACCTTTTTACTGTCTGAATTGAATCAACGGATGGGTCCTCAGTATGCTAAGCTGAATAAAGCTTTGATTGAATTGGTAGGTCATCTATGATTTTATGGAAGTTATTCCATTTTCCTCCTTTCCCAATAATATTAAAGTTAATGTAATGTGTACTTGTTGGTTTTCAATGTTAAACCGTTTATTAATGTCTGGGTTATATACCATGTCATGTTATATTTTCACAATTTGATAGCAATTTACACTTCCATCATATGCGTGCTGGGTTTGTGAAGAATGTTGGACTACTACCAAGGAACATTGAACATAGATAGCTATATTATTAGAATTGTAAAAGTAATACTTGGGTGATGTTAAGAAAGCATGAATTGTCATTGAATTTCTGGGCAAGATTATTGGGCTGATGTTCCTTTTTTAAATATCATATTTTGTTTAAATGCAATCATACTCATGAGGTTCAGATAGGCCACCTGTGTTATTATTTAAATGCATTTTATTTCCAAATATGGGGCCGGTCTACTAAACTAACCCAATCTTGCTGTTTCTAGTCACTGTACACTTATCAATCCCTTCAATATATATATATATATATATATATATGAAATTTGCGTTTCCTTTGGGAATCTTCAACAAAAATTATGGGAATTGGTTCTTCTTAACCAATTCCCATATATCTTCATGGGACAATCAGTCACTATTGAACTGTCACAGCACTTTGTTTCTATTCTATCATTTTTTTTATTTATTTCCTCCTTCTGAACAGGTTAATAACTATAGCATGGTGAGTTTTATACCACTAGACTTGAGGAAGGAAAAAAGGTATGCTTCTCTCTTTCTTTTCCTTGCATATCCTAGCTACGGTTCATTTCTTGAATAATCTTATATTTATATAGTTGGCATATAGCGGATATAATTTTGCTCGTGGCTGTGTGCATCATAGACTGGTATTGGATATATCTACCATGGGTGTGATGCTGAAAGCTGAAATATTAGTTTTGAATGGTATGAACTGAAACAGGTGTAAATTATTTCTATGGTAAAAAGAAAAATGATAGAATGACATAAATTAAACTATAATAGTTGATGATAGCACCATGGACCAACTGGAGGTTCATTGGCCAAGACGGCCCTAGTTTACATGTAATACCTGTTGTAATAACAACCTTTTTAAAAGAATTTAATAATTCTGTTTAGTTAATTCTGGTTTCTTGTTGAAACTAGAATTATATATAGGTCTTGTATATGCTTTTTAGGGAATAATGAGAAGTTCTCTAGTTTTCTGTATCTTCTACAATCTTCCTTTGAAGTTGTGAAGTTGTGAGTGAGTGTTGGAGTAGTGTGTTTGGTGACACGTAAGAGTTTGTGAGAGCTTTCCTTACAGTAAAGGGAGCTTGGGTGAGAAGAACGTGTAATATCAGTTTAGATATTACATTACACCTGTTTTCCTTGGCAAAAGGCTTAAGCTTGACGTTGTTCAGATGAGGCACTGGTCAGTGGAGTGAATGTTAATTATTCAGACAGAAAGTATAGATATAGATATGTCATAAAGAGAATATCTAGATTACTTGTAGCAGTTTCTTATGTGTTTGTTATATTTTCTTCTTTTCTCAATCAATACAAGTCAGTTTTATTAGATAGGAACTGATTCCTATCAGATGAACTCAAATTATGGCTCTTGTAGCTTGTGCTTCCAGAGCTGTTGGATGACTGTTAGTTGGCAAATCGTTGCAGCCTTGCAGGCTATGAGATAAACGAACTTTGACTTGATTTTGTATTAGAGCTTGCCTCTGTAGTATAATGGTTGAAACGAATAGAACATACAGTTTGAATAGTGAGTTGGGGGAAGAATAATAAGTCTCATTGCTTAAGAAAATAGACTTGCTTGTCTTCATGAGATATATGAAGTATGGTGTACTCTGGAATTGACATGCTAACTTGGTATTGTGTTGTGTTCTTGAATTCAAACTTATTTTCCCATTTTCAACTGTCTTTTTGAAGAAAAATACATTTTTTATAACAATTCATTATCTTAAAATTTATTATAACAATAAATTTAATTCGTAACAATATAGCATATAGTAATGTTGTGGTAAAATAACATTGTCAAACTGCAGGAATCACTCACTCTCCTTATTATCCTTATATAGCCCATTGCCAGTCTCACGTACCATTTCCTTTCCATTTGTTACCTATTTTGTATGCTTCTTCTATCTAACCTATTTTTGTTTTATATGCTTTTTGTTGGATTCTTGTATCTACAGTATACAATATGTGCTGGGGCAAATTGACAACTGCATCCAGTATGGGGAAGATGCAGATGTGAAGGTTAAGGATTTTGATCCCGAGGAAGATGAGTAGCAAATATCCTTCCACAGACTGCTTCTTTGTATTTTTGTTTTACTTGGACATGATGGTGAATGAAGCTCACTCACATTGTTAATACAGTGTATCATTTAGACAATTTATCCTTCAATTGGAAAGGTTGAGGTTGGTGATTCGCTTTCTATTCTTGTCTGGTTGTAACATGAAAAGTCTTTGTTTGTGTACCACTACTTCAGATATGTTTTAAGTCAATAAACAAATATCAATTGAAACAATACTTCAAAGGTGCGCTACTGGACGTATTCATACATGTTTTTGTTATCTTCAGTTGCGTTTAAAAGTAAATAAACAAATATCAATTTAAAAAGTACTTAAATTATCTATTGGATGTAATCGAGTTTTAGTTAATTTGTCTAAAATCTTATGTTAAAGCTACAACATATACATCATGTATTTTTGTTATTTAATACACAAGCTTTATAATTTGTATGCATTTGTGTCATTAATTAAAATTTCATTCTTAAGTTACCTTAATATATTATTTAAATTAAAAATATTCAAATATAAAATAAAAATTTCTAACATTCTTGAAAAAAAGTTACACCATCTATATCTATATAAATATAAAAGAGGTTTTTCTTAAAATAAAATAATTATTTTATCAATTTTATCTTTTAAGTGACTATTACTTTAAATTTAAGCCTTTTTTTTTAGATTTGAGTATCTTTTCAAACTTAAATATTTTTTTAATTATGAAATTACCTTTAAAATAAATAAAAATTATTTACAATAAAATTACAAAATATTTATATTTAGTTTTAGAAAATAATAATAATTTTATTATTTTACATTATCATAAGAAATTAAACACACTTTATAAATAAACCAAACATTTATAACAAGACATACAAAAGTTATAGAAATTGCGTAATAAATAGTTAAATACCCAAGAAAATATGATAATTTGTAATTACAGTTTATGATTGAAACTTAAATATTCCGACCTTTAGAATGGTTTTTTATTTATTAAATATACATAATCTCTCAATATCAAATTTACTTGGTATCAACACTTGAATATTTCATACTTATCACGTGAGATTATCAATATTTTACCATCAAGTTGAATTTTTTAGAATAGAAAACTCAATCTCAAGTCAGTGTTGAAACTTGAATAGTCGATCTAATTAATCCATAAGCAAGGTAAAATAATCAAACACAATATCTTTTAGAACTATTCATTCTCATGAAAAAGCATATTGTATATCAAATGCTCTCAATAATAATAATAATAATCAAATCATTTATCTTATGTTATCTCAAAGGGCATAAACACGTCATTTCTAGATGAAGTGTCTCTATTTGGATATGAAAAATTGAAGCAACAAGAAACATTATGACCTTTGAGCATTTTTGTATTCAATATAACTAAATATTATTTTTCTTTATTTCATCAATATCATATATTTATAACTAAAAATCTAAATTTGATTTTTGATCTAATTTAATATATTTTGTTCATAACATGCTCATATTTTATTTGCAATAAACAATAAATAATTAACCCATAACTTTTTTCTTGTAATTGTTATATTTACGTTAAATTCATGTTTTTATAAAATACTCAAATTTGATATTGAAAGAAATTAAAAAAGATTTTATTTTTTTAATTTATGTGAGTCTGTCCACAAACTCATAAACCATATAAATTCTCTTCAGCTTATTTTTAATGAACCGAATGTGGGAAGAACCAAATCAACAAATTGACTTACCTTATCATCTTTACTTTACTCGTTTCTTTTTTTTAGTTTTATCATATTCCTTATTGTCTTGCTGCAAATTATATAATTCCTCAACTTTTTTTTGAACTTGGGCACATGAATTTTGGTATAATACAGAGGAATCTTAAAATAAAAAAACAAAAACTCAGCATGTGTTTGGAGGCTCAAATTTTGACGAATTTTCCTTTAGGAGATTCGAAGGAACTCCCACTAGTGCAAACTTTACATTACAAAAAAGTAGAAAATTTTTTGGCATCAAAACAGTTCCTAAGTGAATGTACACATGAAGGTTAAAACATACACTAATATAAGCAAATTAGTGTTGAATATTTTGTTGTTACAAAATGTTAACAAAATAAACACACAAAGTATATATAGATACACCCAAACATACTACAAAAAAAAAAATGATCCTTAATTGTAATATTTTCAGCAACAGATAACTAATGTTGCTGAATAAACTTGAATCAGATAATTAGAAATCCTTGGTTTCTGTTTTTCCACGCATGAAAAATGCTGGTTCTTGTGGTAAAGGCAGTTTCCCAAGTTGATCACAGCTAAAATAGAAAGCAATTTTTGCCATGATAGGCCTCTGATCTGGGTTTCCTTGCACACATAATAAACCAATTTGTACACACTTATTGATTTCTGTTTCAGAAAAGGAGTGTTGTAATGAGGGATCCAACAATTCAAGTACTCTGTTTTTCTTCCACTTCTTCCAAGCCTGCAATTAACATGCCAAATACATGCTCATTTATCTCTTTCCATCATGAGTCCCCTTTAACATGTTCACAAAACACTCCTTATTAGTTAAATCTTTTGAGAAATTACAAAATCATGAATAAAAATCATCATATATGTTTGATTCCCACATTAGACAAGTAATAAGACCAGTTGATTATAAATGAGTACAAACCTGACTTAAAAAGTAAGTGTTGTAAAGTTAAGTTAGATTTAAATTCTACTTCTTAACATTCCTATAATTTTTATAATATCTGATGATTCATGATTCTCATTCAATGTATAGAAGTATGCTAAAATATGTTGAATAACCTGTTACTGATATTTCTCTTGGAATCTAATACTAAGATACTCACATGGCTCAAGAGATCATCCAAATCTTTTCCGTTCCCATCAACGTTTCTCTTTCCACTGATGATTTCAAGAATTATAACTCCAAAACTAAAAACATCAGATTTCATAGAAAATTGACCAAGCATTGCATATTCAGGAGACATGTAGCCACTGCAAAACAATAATAAATATATCTGAAACCAAACAATTCCTTTGTGTTGTTTGAGAACAAAGTTTGTCAGCATCAAAACTTACTATGTTCCAGAAATTATACTTGTATTCCCTTGCATTTGATCGATGGAAATAATCCTTGCTAATCCAAAATCTGATATCTTTGCGTTCATTTTGTTGTCTAACAAAATGTTACTAGGTTTAAGATCACAGTGTATAATGTTAAGATGAGAATCCTCGTGAAGATAGAGAATTCCTCGTGCAATTCCTCTTATAATCTCGTAACGTTCGGACCAACTTAATTTCCTATGATTTTGAGGGCCTGTGAAAGTAAAAACATGAGACAAAACCATTTTTAATGATCAGAAATGTCTGAAAAAGAAAACGCATTGATCAAATTGCAAGTGAAGAAAAGACAAAAGATAAGGTTTAAAGTATCATACTGAACAGATAGTAATCAAGGCTTTCGTTGTGCACAAACTCATAAATGAGTATCTTCTCATTCCTTTGAACGCAAAATCCTAACAGTCTAACAAGATTTCTGTGTTGAAGTTTGGAAATTAGCAACACCTCTTTCTTGAATTCTGTAGCTCCTTGACTGGAATTTTTCTTTAGCCTCTTTACTGCTATTTCAAGTCCATTTGAAAACACACCCTGCAATATACATGCTATTAACAAACCTTAAATTGAACATTACAGCAAAATTTCTCAATTACAGTTTAACACAAAACATAAGTTAGCAACCTTGTACACTGCTCCAAAACCACCTTCCCCTATCTTGTTATCATCAGAAAACTTGTTTGTTGCTTCTTGAATAGTACTCAATTCAAATTGCAGAGAGTTCAATTCTGTTGAAATCTCTTCCCCACCTAAACCAAAAGTAATGTTAGCTATAAATCAGTAGTTCAGTGAATAACATGATCACAGAAATGAAGATTGTTACAATTTCCTTTTCGGTGCTTGAGATCCTTCCTTAACTCCCTGTGCAACAAATAGCAAACAAAAAACAAAACAATGACTGGAACAAGGCCATGAAAAAATATGATTGATGCAATTACTCCCAGATTCTTTCTTTTTCCTGCAATAGAGATGATTAGTGTCAACATAAGTAACTATTTCTCTGAAATATGTTAAACAAAGGATACACATAATTAAAGTATGATTCAACCTCTAGGAAGTGGGAAAAACAGATAATGATCATATCTAACAATACAGCTTGGATATATAACTCTTCCTCCTATCTTGCCTCTTGCACATGTTTGAAGAAAATCCATGGCATCCCTAAGGCACTTCCTGCAATTTTCCTTGGAGAGGTATGGCACGCACTGAGCAAAGCCAAAAAAGTGCTTCTCCTGAGAGATACTTTTTTTCTTCACAGCAAACTTAACAGAACCCATTGGAGCTTCAATGGCTTCAGTCAGAAGATCCTTCATCAAGGAACTCAGCATTCTGTTGAAAATATCCAATTCCCCCTCATAATCCTCACTGTTCTTAACACACCATGATGGCGATTTCTTAGTAGTGTTGAAGAAAAACATGTTTGTGTAGCGAACCAAGCATTCATGAGTCCAAATTATAGCCTCTTTGTTGAAGATACACTTTGATTTAAGTGTCTGGATTGAAGTATTCACACATTCTCCACATTTCTCCATGTATCCATTGCACATGAAGAGGCCATAGACAGTGTCTTGTTTGTTTCTTCCACTTACTGTGGTGTAGTAATAGTTGGTGCTGTTAACTTTGGATTCAAGTTTAGATAAGAGTTTATTCAGGTTGAATTGGTAACTACTTTTGGGACTAAACTTTGGCTTCTGTGTGCAATTGTAGTGCCTGAAAGTTGAGGCTGTTTCAGTTGGTAAAATGTTAAGGGTGCCAAGTAAGTAAAACATAAGAATTGAGAACAATTTCTGACGCATCAAAGAAGCCATGTTTTGGGATATTCTTTCTGCTTAATGTTAAGACTATGATACACTACACTTGGATTAATCTTCAAGAAGTAATTGGATTTAATAATTGGTCTTTATTTTAAGATAATACAGGTGTCTTGAAAGCTTATGTTATCATATAATTGCATTGTCCTCATGGTTAATTTAATGCTTCATATGTCATAATCGCTAAAGAATTTACTCAACATGCAAAAAAAAATATGGTTAAATAAGAAAAGTAGCTCCTCACGATAACAAATTGCAAAAGGAAGTTAGATTATGGCCATGGAGTTTTAAGTATTGAAAGATTTTTCAAGAATAAATCAACTAACCGTTGGTGAGATCAAATGGTGTGGTAAACACATTCAAAACAACACAAAAGACATGGGAAAAGTTATCCATGAACACTTATAAATAAAGAAACAAAGTGAATAATAAACTTTTTACAAACTAAATTAGACGTATATATAAATTAAAAAATTTGATTTTTAGAACAATAAAAATTATTACAAATTAAATTATATATAAATTATTTTAATTTTCAATTTTCAATTTTAATTTCTTTTTCTAAAAGTGTTTACATTCATCTACAATGAGTATGTTTGACAATGTTTTTCATTATGGTATTTTGGATAAAAAATTTTAATAAAGTAATTTATTTATTTGAAGAATTTGAAATTCTTTCAAGAAGAATGACATATATGGATTAGAAAGTGAAAAGTAAATACAAATTGAGAAATTTTAAGAATGTATTTTATATAAATAAAATAATAGTTTGAAATTCACTAAAAGAAATAAGAAAATTGAAATTTTTCAAGTTGTGAAATTTCTTAGAACAAGAAAAGTCCACAAATCCAAAAAATCGAATCAAGTTGGACACAAGGTAAAAATGACTCCGTTTGAATTGAAGGTCGAGTCATGTTTACTCGAACCAAAGAATAAGCCGAACGTCGAACTGAAAGACGAACTAAATATTTAAACAAGTCAATTTGAACCGAAAGTCGAAATTAGTTGACCAAATAAAAAGTAATAAGAAGACAAAAGTAAAGTATTTATTTGTATATCATTTCTAAAAGATATGTTAATAAGCTAATGCGTTAAAAAATAGTCTGAAGTATTGGAATAATTGTATTTTATAAAAGATGAAAGAAAAAATCTCGTAAATCTATTTCAAGCACCTTTCCAATTGTTTTAGTATAGAGCACCATTAGGCAAGTCCACCTTTTTTGTACACACAAGACAATTTACTACATACTTCAAAAAAAAGTCATTACAAACAGTACATCAGTTATCACAAATACAAATGCAGCTACTGCAACACTATTCTAAATTATAAAAGATAACTATGTAAACGAAAAACAATTATAATAGATAGTCCGTCTTCATACATTAGTATTAAGTAAAAATATGACTTCAAAATCAATTGCAAGCATCCTAATAAGCCTGAAATTCCCATCGAATCAGTTAACCTCTACACACGACATGCGAAAAAAGAATACGACGATGCTGGAATTAGCTTTTGTAAATAAAAGTTTATTGCTACAACATGCCTTAATTTGCTCTATTCAAAATATAACTATAGAAGAGCAAAAGGTACTACGTTCAAATCGTAGTATACTTTTCCCCTTGACAGGACGTGTGGTACAAACAATAATGAAGTTCACGGGTTGCACACTTAAACACATCCATAAATTTGAAAGAATTATCACAGTAAAACATAGAACAAGTGACTGAACGGAAAATTAATGAGTTAGAAAACTTGCGGTCGTTGTTTTACAAGTTTACAAAAGGAATGGCAAAGGACATAATCCAGTATGCACGATCACTACCACCGGCTGTAATTCCTACCATACCCACCACTACTAGAATTTCCAAACCTAGACGCTGAAAACCTATGATGATTTGACCAAGCTGAACCTTGGGACATAGGGGTTCCATCATGACCAGTCCACACCTTGGAAGATTTATAACCTGGAGTATGACTTCCACTACCGAAGGAATGAATTGTAGTGCTTCTGGAATATGGTGACCCTGAAAACCTATAGCTGTTCCTCATTGCCATGGGAGGAAAGAATTCTTCAGGATGCTCGGTGCTCCAGTCACCTCTACTCCTGGATTTCTTAGGAGTTGTATAGCCTTTATGTTCCGCCGGATGCTCCGTTGTCCACCCACCTCTACTCTTGGATTTCTTTGGAGTTGTAAAGCCTCTTTCTTCGTCAGGATGCTCCTGCATCCAGCCACCTCTACTCTTTGATTTCTTGGGAAGAGAAAAGCCTCCTCTCTCTTCCGTAGGAGATCGTTTCTTTCTGCGAGCTACATCCATATCATTAGGTGCTGATCTATTTCCTATGTAATCATTTTCTTTATGGGATCTTTTATCTTTTGTGCGTGATGAGTCACGACTCCTCTTTACTGTCTGCAGAGGAAAGCACAGCACCCAAAAAACTACTTAGTCTAAGCCACAAGATACTCAGACCAACAATAAAAACAAAAGGTAAACAGCTGTAATAAATTAAAGAAACAATAATGGGACAATAAAATATCCTAAAATGTACCTTTACAGCACTTGTGCACTCCCGGGCAAAATGCCCTTCTTCACCACATTTGAAGCATGAACTAGGTGTCGCTCCACTTGCAATCTCATCCTGCAACCTTGAACATGCCTGCATCAATTAACACAAATTTAGATATGCTAGCCATAATCTTAAGTTTCAAGAACTGAAAATATTTCATGTTTAAAAACAACTGGAAGTTTTTTAACAAGGCCACAGAAATATGCATGTGTTAATCACAATAATCCCCTAAATGTTCTTCAAAATGACATTCAGTCAACTACAGATTTAACTATCGTTTAATAATGCTATTGAACCATAGATCTAACAAGAGAAGGTCACCAGTAACCAAGTATTTTTTGGACCTTTTCCTGTACACTCCAGACATAGACACTGTTTAGTAAATATAAGAATGGAATATTTTGTGGTGATTACAAAGTGCACATGAATCAGGTCTGAGTGTATGATGTGCCATCTTTTTATTTTAGAAATATCTAACTGGAAGTCTTGGGGCAGCTTTTTGTAATCTTCCATTTTCTGAGCTCTGCAAAGTGCTCAAAACCAGGAGCCATTGCTGCTTTTAGATGAGACAGACAGTATATAAGATCATTTGTCCCTACTCCAACAATCATATATCATCAAGTGCTATAGCTTAAGACTTGAGAGTCTCCTTTGGTTACCTAGGCATGAAAATTTCTATTAAAAGAATGAAAGGACAACTTCAGATTTTGAAGGTTGAAAAGAAAGTTCAATAAGGATATCATTGATGTTTTAGGTTTGGGACAGTGATTCATTCCTTCATGTAGTGGCTTTTGGTCATGTTAACAAGTAATTTCAAAAGTAATGATTGAATATTTTCAGGCTATTTTAACTTTTTGCACGTTTATTTCCATTAAAAAAATAATCTTGCAAGCATTCTGGCAGGTCTAGTATTAAAATGATGACAATTACGAAGAAAGAAAGAAACAATCAAACAAAGTCCCCCAACTAAGGAGAGTCACACAGGAAGAGTAGCGTAGATTATGCAAGAGGTCATCAGGCAAGATCAATAAGCCTTTAAGTAAAACTTACCAAACCAGTATGACCCAACCGACCACATTTGTAACAAGAAATTTCTCCTGGTGTTGCATCATCAGAATTGACACAGCACAAGTGGCCAAGTTTCTTGCAGACATAACATTGAATTTCCTAATTTAACAGAACAAAGAATCAAACACTCAGTGACTTTGCAATTCACATACAATGCGAGTCACTATTTTTAAGCAAATTGAACCAAAAAATTTCCCAAATTTGCCAGAAAAGTAGGAGAATGAACAGAACAACCTGAAGATCATCCAATGAATAATCATTCTTGCATCCAAACATATCATGCCCAGAATTTCCACACTTTAAGCAAATTGCAATGGTTCCGGGAGTACTTGCATGCTTCTCCGGGCAGTCTCTAGCACGGTGACCACCTTTCTTACAGATAAAGCAATCTTTTGTCTGCAGGAGCATAATACAAATTTCAATAACATTCATATACCAATAAAAAGATGGAAATTGGTAATAAGACATACTTTAGTACATTGTTTTGCATTGTGTCCCAAAACACCACAAACATAGCATGGCTTCTTCCGCTTTGCCACTGAACAGTTCACAGCAGCATGACCTTCCTCGCCACAGTTGAAACACGCTCCCCAACTATTGTTTGGTGGATCAAAATACCTCGGGCCCCGCTGATAGAACAGAAACACAGAGTGATATGATATATCCCCGACTACCCCTTTCTCATGGACAGTAGTATTTTCAAAAATGTCATTTCAGATCAAAGATTTCAACTCACAAGCAGCTTTCGCAGAACCATATTGTCGCCTGTCTGAACTGCACCTCCTTCCACAGACTCATGATTCTCATTATCTTTGATGGTCTGCTCCATCTCTTGTTCATTGGCTATAACAACCTAAAGAAAACAAAAGAATACATCTTTTCAAACAAACATAATCATGAACATGGTTGTGCAAGTAGAAATTTAAATTTGATTATATTTCAAAAAGAAAAAAAAAATTATAGGCAAGGTTTCAAAAATGGGTCCACAATAGCAACTTTGGCTGCATTATCAATGTTTCTGAGGTCTCCACGACCACAGTTTAGGGTTTAGGGTTTCGCTACAGTTTCGCTAAACCACAGTTTCGCTACCGCATTAGCCACAATTTTTTTACAACATCAAGATCAGTGACAAAGCTGTAACCACAACCGCAATTTAAAACCTTTATTTCAAGTGAAATAGATTAACAATACATATAATTAAAGACTTGGAGAAGAAAAATTGCACTATTTTCAAATAACAATTGGTCCACTTTTATCAGTTGTTCCAAATTTCACTTCAATCAGAATCTATTTGACTAAAACAAAAACAATGTCATAACCATAAGGAGAGTATGGGTCCCTGTAGATTAAACCAAAAGAAAGTTCAATTCACATGAAAATAACAACAAATAAAAAAAACCAAACTTTTTTACTCAAGAAATGGAATGAGCCAAACAGGGAATAAGACTTACACTTTCATCCCCAATCTCAATCTTCAACTTAGTTATTTTCTTCTTCTCCTTCACTTCAGAATCAGCGATTGCACTGGGCACATCAGAAACGCTGACGTTCCGGACCACAGCGAGCTCGAGTGTCTGCGAAGACAAAACGTCGTCGCTTGGGGCGGCGTGCTTGGCTGCACGCATTCGCATGGCTTTTTCGACAATCTTGAGGCTGAGATCTTGGTTGGCTTCGTCGTCGTCGCTGCTGAAGACAAGTGACGGCGAAGCGCCGGTAAAATGGTCATCGCCGCGCTCCTCCATTGCCTTCGATTTTGGCTTCTCTTTGCGCCCCATTCCCTGCTATTGCAACTGCAGACTTGGAGGATGGAAACCCTAATTACCGAGGATTGTCAGGATATAGACACAAGTGAGAGACCAGAGTTTGAAAACTAAAGAAAAAGATCTTCTCTTTTAATATATAAGTTTAAATACCTTTTTTTTTCTAATTTTTGTGAATTTTGTTTTATTTGGTTTTTATTTTTTTAAAATATTTAAAATGATCTTAAATTTTGTAATTTGTGTTCAATTTGGTTCTTTTTGCAGAAATCGTTTAAATTGTTAATGGAAGTGTCAATTTAGCATTGTGACACGTGACAGTATCTCGTGTTTTTTTTTTTAAATTTAATCCCAATTTTCGTTAATTTTATTCAATTTAGTCCTAATTTTCGTTATTTTTGTTCAATTCAGTCCTAATTAGAGATGACAAATAAACTCGCCCTTGTGGGTATTGTCCGAACCCATTCCCTGCATTGACGGAGTATGGGTATGGAAATGGGGAATCTCCGATTTTTCAATTGGGTATGAGGATGAGTATGTAGATGTACATATCCCCACCATAATATTCATCTCCGTTTAAATTATTAAAATATTCACAATTATATATATATATTCTATTCTTTATTTCTTCTAATTATTTCGTTTATCATGAAACTCATTTGCATTTCCATCTTATCATACATTTATGTAATTATGTCAAAATGATGTATGTTAATTAAAAAAAATTTATGTCTTACATTTGAATATTTATATTATTTTTTAATATTTTTAATTATTGTATATTTTTCTTTCACATAAGAATGTTTAATACTCTTAATTTAAGTGTTTAATAGTCTAAACATTTCATTTACTAAGTAACATAAAAAAAATATTTACTTATAATTATTCATTTTTATTTCATTTGAATAACTCTTTTATTTCGCTAAAATAATTTTCATTCTTTCTCAACCATATAGTATATATTTTGATATTTGAAACGTTTGCTTAGATCTCTAATGTATTTTTTATCTTATCATATTCTTAATTATACATTTGTTTTTCTTTGTGCTATTTCTTCAATAGTATCTCAAATTGTTTCTAAGACACACATTTGTTAATTTTTTAATATTTTTATTTGTTTATTTTCATCATGAGTAGAATACTATTTGGATATATTTTATCTAATTATTTTTATTTTCTAACTCATTATTAGTCATGGTGTAATTTTTTCACTATAATTGTATAAATAACTTTTATTTACTAAAATATGAAAATTTAATGTAATTGTCATGAATATTTTGTTATCGCCATCAAACCTATATTGGAGTTCAAAAGATACAAGATCTATGTCAAAATTTTATTATTATGTTTATTATTTGTTCTTTGCGTCATTTTGATCAAGTGATGTATTATAGATTTTATTAGTGCATAAAAAAGAGATCTATTAGAATTTAAAAAATTGAAATAAACAAACATTTAAAATATATTTTAATTTGAATATTTGTTTTCCTTTTATATTTCTAAAAAAATATTTTTAAATTTTATCAATTAGGTTTCATTAATGTTTGCAAATTTAATAAATGTTTTGGTTCTCATGAGATTTTAATTAGTATTCTAATATAAAATGTAAACAATTATAATTTATTTCAAAGTATTTGATATCAAAGAAAAAACCATCCTCCTAATATTGAATATTTGATAATATTATGTTTTCTTTACCGTAATTTTTTTTATTTATAAAAATTAATTAAGATTGATATTGAAGTAGTAAGAAAACGGGTATGGGTATGAGTAAGAGATTATACTCTTTACCCCATGGGGATGAAGATAGAACAAAAGTTTGATACGCGTTGAATTTGGGTATGGGGATGAGGATAAATTTTTTCTACAGGGATGGGTATGGGATAGCGAAACCCGTCCCCGCCCCACTCCGTTGCCATCCCTAGTCCTAATTTTGTCTCTATAAAAAATGACCAAATTTAAAAAATTAACAAAAATTTTATTGAAAATTTTATTTTTATTAAAATCCACATTTATTTTAAATATTTCTTTCATTATTTTTATACCAAACCTAACTATATTTTTGGAGGGGAACTATTATATATGGGTGATTTTTGGTACATGTTAAAGTTAGTTTAAAATTAGAGGAAAAAATTTTCATTGTTTATAAAATTAGAAAGAAAATTCTTCATTATTTTTTAAATGATTCAGTACAACACTTACATAGAAATTAAATTTGGTCAATTTGGAGAGGAGCAAAATTGTGATTGATTTGAACAAAATTAACGAAAATTATGACTAAATTGAATAAAATTAACGAAATTTGGGACCAAATTGAATATAAGCCACGAGATACTACCACGTGTCACAATGCTGACTTGACACGTGAACAACTTTCTAAAATTAAAAAAAATTAAAAATTAAAAAAATCACATCCGTTAACGATTTAAACTGCATGTCTGCAAAAAGGACCAAATTGAACACAAATTACAAAAATTAGGACCATTTTAAATATTTCAAAAAAATGAGGACCAAACGAAACAAAACTCACGAAAATTAGGACCAAAAAGGTATTTAAACCCCATATATATATATATATATATATATATATATATATATATATATAAAGAGTAAGTATATATATTATTACTATATATTATTATATATTATATATAATATAAAGAGATTTTTTCTTTACAATATTTTATTTTTCTAAAATTAAAAATTATTTTAATATATAGTTACCTTATTTTCGTTTTTATATATTCACTTAGCGATATTAAAATATTATTACTTAATATCATATATATATATATATATATATATATATATATATATATATATATATAAAAAAATAATATATATATTTTTATATATATATATACTATTTATTATAATATATATTTTTCTTTTCTCTTTTATATTATATATATATATATATATATATATATATATATATATATTTATATTTATGTATTAATTTTTTAAGTTTCCATTATAAAAAGCTTTAAAAATATTTTCATTATATAAATATAATTATATATTTTTTGGATAAAATTAAAAATATTTATAATGACTTTTTATATATGTTTTAATGTAACTTTATTTTTCATTTTGGAAAAATTTACAGCTATACTTATTATATAATAATAACATTATAAAAATTAATTAAAAACTATTTTTATTATTGTTTTCTATTATATAATGTTTATAACTTTAATATAAATTTTAATAATCTTTTATGCTTACATTTATATTTTCGTAACACTCATTTGTGTCGATTTTTTTTACTATATAGCAAAATTTTGTAATAAACTACGAAAGAATTTATAATTATTGAAATAAAAATATTGATAAATTAAAATTAATTTTTATAAAAAAATAATAAAAAGAAACAATTTTACATTTTTTATTGTATAATTTTTTTTAAGGTGACAAATATTTAATTATTATTTTTAAAAAGTCAACTAAACTCTAATTTTGTTTAAAAATACATAATGTTTAAGTGTAACGTGTTTTTATTTTTAACTTTTATTTATTTTATTTATTTATTTATTTTTCTCATTTTTTTTATTTGAACCCTCATTTAGTCTTTAATGTTATTTTTTTTATTGATTTTGGGGCTTAAAAGATTAATTTAATTAAAATTTGTCAAAATTTTATTTATTGAGCTTCTAACATACAAATATATTAAAAATATTATTTTTGGTGTGTAAATTGATCAAATCCACAAAACACTTCTAAGATAAGATTAAAATCAGCAAAACCTAAAAGATAATATACAAGAGGCTAAAAACATCCATAGTTTATATTCTCTATACCCCAATAAAAAAAATTGTCCTGCACAGCCTAATTTACTTATACGCTCCCATTTAGTAATAGGACACACAATTAACATTTATTTTTACATCTCCTTAACTTTCTATTTTTACCCCTCCTACCATTCAAAATCAACCCTTATGAAACTTCCATGTGTCCATCAATTTGCACCAACCAGGAGTCATAAATCATCTCCATCTTCTCCCATCAAAACCTTCTCTCATCAAAAGCTTTCACCTTGGTTTCACATTGGACCAGACCTCCCCATTGTTTTCGGGAAATGTAGCTCCACGAAGAAACAATTACAAACCACACACTGCGTCGAAAACCAACGTTGCAACCATTAAGCATACACACCTTGCTGAAAAATGAAGAACACAAAATGCATGTCTTATCAACACTGATAAACCTCTTATCATGTAAAGATTTAATCAAAACTCGATTTTCTCACTAATGTTAACTAATACATTATAGTGATCAACCAAGGATCAATCCGAAAGATAGGCAAGGAAAAAATAATGATTTATTGAACATGTCTTGTGAAATGGAGGAAATCTATACAAACTTTACTAAACTCTTATTAAAAGTGAAATTAAATAAATCATCTCCATCTTCTCCCATCAAAACCTTCTCTCATCAAAAGCTTTCACCTTGGTTTCACATTGGACCAGACCTCCCCATTGTTTTCGGGAAATGTAGCTCCATTGTCAGCCTCCAACGAAGAAACAATTACAAACCACACACTGCGTCGAAAACCAACGTTGCAACCATTGAGCATACACACCTTGCTGAAAAATGAAGAACACAAAATGCATGTCTTATCAACACTGATAAACCTCTTATCATGTAAAGATTTAATCAAAACTCGATTTTCTCACTAATGTTAACTAGTACATTATAGTGATCAACCAAGGATCAATCCGAAAGATAGGCAAGGAAAAAATAATGATTTATTGAACATGTCTTGTGAAATGGAGGAAATCTATACAAACTTTACTAAACTCTTATTAAAAGTGAAATTAAATTGCACCTAAAATGACATGAATGTATGTAAATGCAAAGTGTTTGATGAAAGTTCAAGATGAACTAAGTGTGTGTCTATGCATGGATCAACAATTTGGATGTTCTAAATACAATCTAAACATACAGGATACAGGATGCTTCTAACATCTAAATGAAACACAAAATCAACCACTGGAAACGATTTAAAACTAAAATATACAAAAATAAAAAATTTGGAAAATTTCCCGAGAGTGTTAATATGCGTAGGTACATTGCAACATCAAAGCTCAAATTATAGTGCATAAAATTAAAATGTAATGATGTGAAATAGTTGGAAGTGATCTTTATTGAACATAGGAACCAAAATCACACGAAATGATTAGGTAAAATGCAAATCCTAATTTATGAACCCTAATTAACGGTATTAACGAATAAACACGTGAACGACGAATTGGATGCAATGCTTGGTAAATTTAGTGTGGAAATGGTTCAAAAACACTACGTATAACATCACGATGAAGTTACAAACATGAATCAAGCACAAGAAACACAAAAATCACAAAATCTGAAATTGAAATGTGAATGAAACAGTGTGTGACAGTGCACGAGTTTTGCATAACTAAAATTCGTGATTCAAGCTACCTGATTTATGTATGATTGATCTTAGATCAAAAGACATTTGATATCTAAATAAGATGACGATTGCAACTTCTGAAATTCAAGAATACTTCATTCGAATTTCAATGTTGAAATGGATAAATATCACTCAACCAAGCTCTCTTGAATCACGAGTTCAATTTAGAAGAAGAAACGTGAAATCATAGCAAAAGAATGGTGAAAATGAAAAGAATATGTGAATCTACTAAAGAAGAACATGCTTACAACAATTGGTTCAGTGCAATGGAAAGAGTCACTCTAAAACATCTCCAAGAATCCTCAAATCAGCAGCATCATATGCATAAAAATAGTAAAGGGAAAATAAGATGTGGTTCTATGGTGGAGGAAATGGATAGTGTGTGTGAGTTGTGTGGTTGAACTTTTCCGAATGAATGGATTGGCACCAAACCTAATACAATGCAACACCTGTAATTAGTTCTACCAGTTTTTTTTAACTAACTAAACTAACCTATTTTGCCTAACTACTTTGCAATCTCAACTGGTAACTCAGGTGGAAGGTTTCCCAGTAGCTGCCACTAGCTAAATCAAATCCATTCTATCATGTTTGGGTGCTATCTTAGACTCCAGGACTTGGTGCAGTAAGTAAGCAAAGCCAATTGGCTCATAGCAGCTCTAACTTTCCTTCTCCAAAGGGCCTTCACTCGGCCTCATTTCCACTCTTTGCTCATTTGATCATGTTCCACACCATTCAACAATCCTCCTTGGGTTTAGATTTAGCTTCAACACACACTCCTTCTTGCATTTTAGGACTTAAAAAACAAGTTTAGAACTTACAATTCAATGCTATGCTACAACTAAAAGTCACCTAATTGAACCAAACGTGCAAAATTGAGATTCAAGAGTTTCATTCATCTAGTGACCATTTTTCAACCATACCAAGGTTAGCACAAATGTATTTTAACATCCTAAAACTTTTCCCACAAGTGCCATAACTTTTGGAATTGAAAATCAAAAAGTCAACTTTGGGTCAACTTTGGTTAACACCTGCACCGAAATGTCAACTCTACCATTTTGAGCAATTTGGTTGGATCTGACTTCTCTCATGGTTTTCCCTGGACATTTGCACTCTTTCTTGACTTTTATCTCTACATTAAACTCAAAAACCTCAAAATTGGATGTTATGCACATTAAACTCTTCCTAAAAGCTCCTAAAAATAGACTAAAACTAAACCAACTCTACTTCTAAGCCTATGTCTCCAAACTAAAACCAACTAATATGCTACCATCTATCATAACTAATAGTACTCCTAAGACTACACTAAAACTACATTAAAAACACCTAAATAAACTACTTTTGCAAAACTAGACTAACAACCTAACTAAACTAATTCTAGACCAATAACTCCTAATTAGCATTTTAATCTACCCTAAACAATGCAATTAGCCAAGAAAAACTCTAGCTAAGAAAAAACTCTAGCAATTTAACATTACAACATCAAACCATTGGACCTTTGTAGGACCTCTGCGTGAAATACCATGTAAATTGTAAAAGCTCTGGTAGCAACCACCAATAACCAGTCACTGGAAAAGCACTATAACAACACGCCCTCCATCATGCTAACAATTGCAAGCCACGCGACAACCACAAAAAATCCACACAGTTTTGACGACGGTCTCCAACGAATAGTTAAGGCTTCACTAACACAAAAAAGCCTATAACATCATTTGTACGACGTTAGCCAAGTAGACTTGTTCACCCTCTGATGTTAATTACGATGACCTGCCTACCCCCTGACGTCAAAGAGATAAATGACGTCGGCCCCTAGCCCATTCAATGTTATTGGCTTTTTACATTTTTAGAAGAAACGGCGTGAGCCTATTTCATTGCACTATTCTTTTGCGGTTTCTTCACAAGCACACACAATGACAGTGGCAATAAGCTTTAAAGGTGATTTGGCTTCCTTTTACTCACCTTGTATATTGACAAAAAGAAGAAGATGAACATCTTCCTCCAATAAGGAGTTTTGATGATGATGATGACTTATGAAAAAGTATGGAAGACTTGATGATGATGCATGAAAAAATGTTGAAGACTTAAAAGAATGCTTCAATTCAAGAGATACATTGAAGACTTATGGGTTTAGTTATTTAGGTTTTGTAATATGTGTATGTTATTTGAAATAGTTAAATTAGTATGTCAAGAGTC
>Ga0214544_1000724_pt1 | contig 63482 bp, 28 predicted proteins | sample CNSS3metaG_FD_160074 | JGI IMG/M metagenome (GOLD analysis project Ga0214544, IMG submission 160074) | Root nodule microbial communities from cowpea collected in UCLA plant growth center, Los Angeles, California, USA - CNSS3 | ecosystem: Host-associated > Plants > Roots > Nodule | place: USA... | reverse complement strand
ATCAAAAAGAGTATGTTATTTTAATATTGAATATTTTGATAGTATCATGATTCCGTTGGTGTGATTTTTAAATTTTTTTTATAAAAAATATTTAATTGATATATGGAACAATAAAAAAATAGGTATGGGTATGGGTATAAGAAAATACTCGTTACCCGGTGGGGATGGGGATGGGTCAAAAGTTGTATACCCGTTGGGTTTGGGGATGGGGATGAATTTTTATTATGGGGATGGGGATGGGATCATGATACCCGTACCCGCCCCGTTGCCATCCCTAGTCACATCATCTCATTAATCACGAAAGTTAATTGTAGAGTCTCAAATGAAAAAATAAAATTGATTGAATATTCAATAAATCATCCAATTAACTAAAAAAGTTAATATCAGACACTCAATTAAAAGAATTAAATTTAGTGATTACATAATGAAACACAAAAATTTTATCAGAAACTTAATTGAAAATTTTTAAATTTATCAATGACTTAAAACATAACTAAATTTAAAAAAATAAAAAATAATTTAATTTTTAATATGTATACATGTAATTTAAATTTTTTTAATAAATATTAAAAATTCAATACATAAATTTAAAAAAAAAAAAAGGGGGCCATGCCCCTGCCTGTAAAGCTCCACCACTGTCCACACACATTCCACGCTTAACCCGTGTCTTCCACCATCCTCAATTTTTTTCATTTAAATTATGATACTATTTTATATTTGTACTCTTTCATACAATATAAAATAAATATTATAATATAATTCATATAATCATATTTTTTGTATTTTAATTTTGACACTTTACTCCTACAACATATTTTTAGGTTGAGTCCCTCTTTTAAAAACCCCAATAATACCCTTAAGATGAGGGGAATATAAACAGAAGGAATAAAATGTTAAATTAATGGAATAAAAAAGAAAAATAAAACACTTTGTTCCATGGTTGTAAGCATAACTCATACATATTAAGAATTTATTAAAGTAATTATTTTACTTTAATAAATTAGATTAGTTTCCCTTTTATTGTTTATTGCTTTGGCACTGAGCAAAGTTATGATCCAAAGCTTAGAATGTTTTATCTCAATGATAATCATAAAGCACGAACTCATCTGAAATGAGGAGTGTGTATTTTTCTTGGAATCATAAAATGATGAAAGAGTTATATATAAGTTGAAAAAAGACTAAGAGAATGAACAATTCAACAAAAAATATTCATCATTCTATAAATTTACAGTACAAATAAAAATGAAATGTTGAGTGATACAAAAGAGAAAGAACAGAAACACAACCTAGTTCTACAATTCTTAAACATGTGACAGAAATGAATTAACTACAAAATAGGTAACAGCAGTTGAATTTTGAGTGTATTTTGGTGAACTTGTACCTATTTCCATGTCAACATTCTCTGCATCATCAAAGTTACGAGAAGAAGATGAAGTTGCAAGGAACATAAAGCAGTTGAGAAATGCTGTGAGAATAAACATTGGTTCCAACTTGGAATTGAGAACCATCCAATATTAAATACATATACTCAATATAATAATATATTATAACAGAACATGGATTCCTAGGATCATATCCTATGTAATGATGATAAACATCAAATTGCCATGTCAGACACTTAAGATAAGAGTTAGAATGACACTTGCTCTCTTTATTTTTAGAGTAACACATTTCACACGTCTCTGAGATGTTTCTTGCGTGTTAAAAAGGAATCTCCTATATCTTTTTTTTTTTCATTTTATTTATAAGCAATTAAAAAAATACTTATACATAAATAAATGTTAACTTTATAGAATAATATTTTAAAAATGTTTTAATTATGATTAATATTTTATTACTTTTTATTTTATGACCAAAACATTTTGAAAGAGTATTAAAGAGTCAAAAGGATTTAATATAGTTTATTTATTTATTTTGCTCGTTGAATGAGTGAAAATAATGTGATGTAGGTGGGAAGAGAATTGAAAGGTGGGAAAGGGATTGGCGTAGAAACGAGATTTAAGTCCCATTAAAAGAATAGTAATAAATAGATATAATGGTTAAAATTATTAATTGTAAAGATTAAAAACCATAAAATAAAATTTTTAATCGTTAAAATAATTGTCAAAATTATGTCGAAAATAATTTATGATAGAAAATTTTACTCTATTTTTATAATCTTTTATCATATTCTAACCATTAAAAACTGTTACAAAAGTATATTATATTTTATTATCATTTAACATTTAACATTTATTACAAGTTTAAAATTGTCAAAAATAATTTACAACATTTTAAAAAAAAATTAATTATTAATTAATTTTCATGAATTTTATAAATAATTAAATTATATATTTCATTTAAAATTATTGTTTCAGATTATAAAAATAGTATTAATAATTAAATTTTCATTTAACTTAAACATGATAATTTTTTATATACCACACACAACAATATACAATAGAAATTTTTAAGATGATTATAGAAATGGAGAGGACAAGTAATGATATTAATGGAACACTTAATAAACAATTAAGAAATATTTGAAGCAATGATATAATTAGTCATATGAGAGAAAGGAGGAAATTTAAATTAATAGTCATGTCATTCTTCTTCTGCTCATCACTATTTTTCAACAAACAATATTCTGAGTAGCCTACATATCAGATAGAGCAGCTGCAAGACTTTGAAGCTGAGGCAACATGTAAAGTGAGAAATGGTACTAAAAATAAATCTGTGAAATGGAAACCTCAAATTTGAATATTTCTTCAGCACTGAGATTGGTTCGGCCTCCAACTATTTTCATTCCAAAATTCTAAAGCTGATATATTTGTGAATCTTTTCTTTATCTTTATACATGATTCTTCTGGTTCTTTATTACTACATAATGGAAGAACTTGAAGCACACTTAGCTCTGAAATTATTATGATCACAGTTATTAAGAAACACATGCCACACATAAATCAAACCATCCTCAAGCAATATTTATGATGTTTTAAATAGTAATCATATAATATCCCCTATCCACATTCAATTCCTGACACCTATTTTACTTTGTGTAACTAGTAACTACTACTACCATGTATGACTATAGAAAAGGGAATAACACCAGGAAAGTCAAGCTGCACCTTCACCGAGAAAGAATCTAGAAATACGATTAGTTTTCCCAAATCAAATAAACTTAAGCACCACAAGAATCAATCCTTCCTTGTTTGCAAACTAAACTGCAACAAAATATTCTAAACACAGGAATTCAATCATCAACCTTGCTACAACATTTTTCAGCATCCAAAGTACACCAGGACATTTGAAATATCACAATACAGGTCTATGCATAAACTCACCATCATTCGGCACACAGTTTGCATCGGAGACAGAACAAAGTAGCAGACACAAAAGATGCAATCAAAGGAAGATAATCGTGAAAACAATAAAGTAGAATGATAGAACTAGGCTTTACCTCAGTTAACCATGGGCAAAAATCGGCTTGAACATATTAGAAGTGCGTTAACCTTTTCAAACCATTCAGTTACATATATATATATATATATATATATAGATAGATAGATAGATAGAGAGAGAGAGAGAGCTTCCCTGTCCACTAATCAGCTACACCATAATCAAGGTTGAGCTCGCCCATGGGAGGGATATTCTCCATTGCAAATAGCGTAAGGTGTGGGAACATCAATTGTTGTGTATTCATCTAATGCACCAGCTGTAAAAGATAATCAGTTCTTACTAATCTTTGCTCATGTTTCATGTAGTTCAAGCTGCTTGTTCTTAAGGTGGACTATGTGGAATTATCAGTCAGATGAATAGGCATCTTCTTTTTCATCAGCTCCTATTTATTGTGTATTTGTTTCTTTGTAATAACATAAAAAAAATATCCTTCTTTTATTGTGTATGCTATGTTTCGTTCTAGTAACTGCTAAGCATTCTTTTTCTAACAAATTCTTAGTGGATTTCTAGTATTTTTTAAAGGATAAATTTTGGACTAATACTAGAATTTCATGGTGATTAGCATGTTCTTTGCCACCTTTTCCGTTAGATAAAATGGTAATATAATTTATTTGATACACAAGTCAAAGGTTTTCTTTGGGTTAAAAAACCATTAAACTATTTTCATAGAAGTTACAAAATATTTTTATAAACAATCTTAATTTTCTTCCGTTTAGGCAGTAAGGATTAACATTTTTTATTAGGGGAGTGGGCACAATAATGTTTGGTATCTAGGATATCTTATAGTTAGAGAAATTAATTGTCCTTCATTAAAACATATTTTGCTTATTGATACCCTGGTCTTAGGTGTAGGTAACTAGGTAGCAAGCCACAAACAGGTAAAAATAAATTAATTTTAGCAATGTGTCTCAATTATTGGCTTGATTTCTCACACATGCAATATTTAAAGAAACAAACTATCAATGACCGAAGATACAGAGACAAGAAATTAGGAGGAAAATGTCGATATGTATTAAGTTCTTAATATTCTAGAACAAGGTTTATTTCCTCATGTATGTGTTCTCACTTCAAACATTGAAATAATAATGAGCTTACCCTTCAAGATAGTACAACAGAAAAAGAGCAAATTTTGTGTAACAATGCCCTATAAGCTTGAAACTGTCGATTATCAATTCATCTTTAAACTGAAGGACTAGTATTAAGATTAAAATGAAATCCTACCAGTAATCCCCACAGGAACATTTTCCTTCTCTAAAGTGATGAAAACAATTGGAATCTCTCAGAATGATATGACGAGCGAAAATTCCTGATATATATTTCATAGCGGAATGACAATCTCCACAAACTCTGAGATTCTTAAATATCCGAATTGCTGCACCTGGTGGAGAAGCGAGTAATCCAAAAGCAACAGCCAATTTTTCACTGTGGTAAGCAAGACCAACCTCCATTCCCTCCCTATCCATATCATGCAAAGAAAAATTCATATCTGGAACATAACCAGCTTCCTTAATTCTTACTATAATTTCATCAATCTTGGAATAAATCTCAGCTTCCCTTGGATGTCCTCTATCTTCAGAACTGAATGTATGCACTCTGCTGTTCATCTCTATCCAACTGCATCCAGGCTCTTTCACTATTCCTTTTGATTTCATCAACCTTCTTATTTTCGCAGCAGCATCCCATTTACGAGCTGCAGAATACATGTTTGACAACATAACATAAGGCATAGCATTCATGGGTTCCAACTGAAAAAGATTTGTAGCTGCCCTCTCTCCCAATTCTAAGTTACCATGCACTCTACATGCGGCAAGGAGTGCCTTCCATACAGTGGCATCAGGTTTCACTTCCATTTGATTTAGTATTTCTTTAGCCTCATCGAGCTTTCCTGAGCGTCCAAAAAGATCAATCATGCAGGCATAGTGTTCAGGGCCAGGATCTATTCCATAAATCCTTTTCATTTGCTCAAAATATGCACGTCCTTCATCCACAAGACCTGCATGACTACAAGCAAATAATAATCCTATAAACGTGATAAAATCTGGTTTCGTGCCACAAGAAACCATAGCATCATAGAATTTTAAGGAATGTCTTCCTTTACCATTCTGTGCATAACCAACAATAAGAGCTGTCCAAGTAATTACATCCCGGACATGCATTGAAACAAAAATTGCATCAGCATCATCCAGGCAGCCACATTTTGCATACATGGTTACAAGAGAATTATCCACTGATAGTGATGATCTTAGACCTGACTTAATAAAGTCGGAATGCACTTGTTTACCAAATTCTAGAAGAGTCAGTTCTGCACAAGCACTCAAAATACTTGCGACAACAAATTGATCAGGATTTATCCCAGCAATTCTCATGTCACGAAAAATCTTCAGGGATTCCTCATGGGAGCCATTTTGTGCATAACCTGTGACCAGGGAGGTCCATGAGATGACATCTTTCTCGAGCATCTTTTCAAATACAGCATATGCACAATTCAACTCCCCAGTTTTGGCATACATATCAACAATAGCATTGCTAACAAGCTTATAGTTCCCAAATCCAGTTTTGATAACCAAACAGTGAACAGATTTTGCATCAATTCTACCTATTATGCAACAATTCAGAATAGATGGAAATGTATAGTCATCAATCTTCATATTTCTTGCATGCATTTTTTTAAACAAGAGAAGAGCTTCCTCTTCAAACCCATGTCTTACACACCCAACTATCATAGAGTTCCATGAAACAACATCATCATCATCCATATTTTCTAATACCCTTTTTGCACTACTTAAATCTCCACATTTTGCATACATATCGACCAACGCACTTTGAACATATACATTGCACCCAAAGCCATTCCGCACAATACAACCATGCACCTGTTCCCCAAAACAATGAGCTGAAACTGCAGAACATGCTGTCAATATGCTAGGAAATGTAAACTGATTAGATGCAACCCCTTCTGCATGCATATAACAAAAAAACTCAATTGCCTTAAGGCCATCGCCGTTTTGAGCATAACCAGTAACCATGGCAGTCCACAGGACATGATTTCCCTTGTCAAAGGCCAAACCCTTAAAGAGAATCTCAGCTTCCGAAACATGTCTGCACTTTGCATACATGTCAACAAGGCCAGTGACAACATACACATTGGACTCAAATCCATTCTTTACCACATACCCATGAATCATTTTTCCATTTTGGATCAAACACAATGCAGAACACACCCTCAGGATACTTCCTAAAGTGTACTGACTTGGTTTTTGTCCCTCCAACCTCATCGACCTAAACAAACCAAAAGCCTCAGCTTCACACCCAAATCTACAATATCCCGATATGAGGGAGGACCAAGTGATAGAACTTCTGCTTGAAAACCCATTCAAGAGTTCTCTTGCTTCAACCAATCTTCCCACATTAACATAACCAGATATCATGGTGTTCCATGTATACTCATCCCTTTTAGTCATTTTATCAAACACTTTTCGGGCATCGTCAATTCGACCAGATTTTGACAACCCATTTAGAAGCTGATTGGAATGAAGTATAGATTGATAGGAATCGGTAATGCTGGTGTGGATTGAGCGAAGAAACGACATACTCCTAAATCGGTGACATGGGTTGTAAGAAAAGGCCACAAATTTTGAGTCCAACTTGAGCATAACCATTTTTTGCACTCTTCTTTCATCAGTTTCCTTCAACAGCTAGAGATCACCAGAAACAGAAGAAGATATATTTTAAGTCTGCCTTTTCAATATCATTTAGATTTTACAAAAACAGGACTCGTCTTTTATTTATTTTCGTGCATGCATACACACATGAATGCATGCGATTTATTTTAGTCAAAGATAGGTCAAACATGGAACATTAGGAATCTAGCGAAATCTTATTTCTGAAATTACAAGACTGAGTCTTTTAAAAATTTTAAAGATAAATGGAGGTTTTCTTATATATATGTTTACAAGAATTGTCTTACAAATATATAAACTTTTAAAAGAACATAAATCTAGTATTTCATGAATATCAACAAAAGGAAAAATATAAAATTGTTGTCTATTGGTAACTTTATTCCAATAAAAAATATTATGTACTTATATGATAAGTATGATGATAACAAATCACAACATCAAATTAGGACAAGCTAATTTCAATATACTCAAGTCAAAAAAACAATACTACTAAAAGTTACCTGGGTTTGCCAAAATTAATACAAAATCAATATCAAGGTTAAGTGCTGCAACAGCTAGCGCAAGGCATTCTCCTAAAGATTCTCCAAGAAGATATATGGGCCCATTTCGTGACATTGATATTCCAACCTAAGTGTTATCTCAATTATTTTCACAAAGTCTGCAAGAGGGAAATATAACAAATAATAAATTATGCTTTTATATATCATTGAAAGATTGCATAAATTTTCAAAAAATGTAAGGAAATAATATGTGAACCTATTTTTCACTACAATAAACATGCTCCTAAACATTTTAAGAAAGTAGAGGCAAAACGATAAAATAAATTAATGGTTGGTGAGAAAGAGTATAATATTAACATGAAATAGTATAACTAGGTATAGGGGAAAGAAGTACCTGGAAAGGGTGTTTGGTCTGCTACTGGGATATGCAAGCACCACATACAAAACATCCTTCATTCAAGAAAAAAGAACAAAAATAGTTTTTCCAAGAAGATACCTTTTAGCTTCAAATTCATTTCATTACCTAAAAAGTGCATTTTTAAAATAACAATCAGGTGAGTGTAATTTAGCCTTCACATTAAATTGAGGCATACCTCCCTAGTTTCTGATGATGGAAAATAAGTCCAAGTTCCCACGCCATCAATCCCTGTAAAATTTAGAATGAAAATTTTTTAGTAACCTTGAATATGTGTGTGTTGCTGTTGAGAATGAGATTTATAAAATGTTTAGGCAGAACTAAACTAAGAGGTCGAATGAGTTAAGATAAATAGCCTAAACTTTCATCCCAACACAGCTCTTACCCCGATGGCAGCCATGCTCAAACAGAGCGAGGCCAAAACCCTAGCAAGGCAGCCGAAGCAATTTTGCACTCTGAAATCGATGTTGAACAGTTGAAGCTTCTCGACAAAAGTGGCAGAGGGTTACCTTATCGACCTTAATACCGGGAACAATGTGTTGTTGAAGAAGGATGTCTACGATCTTCTCCCCGTCAACAGTGGATTGGTATAGAGTTTCTTCGAAGAGAATGGTGCCTGATGAGCTAGTATAAACACTTAACCCATTTATATTGTGTTGGGATTTTGGGGTTTCCCATGATGAGTACGCTAAATTAATATAGTCAATCAGTTCATGCTATTATCATTTGAGAATCCCAGTTCATTGTTGTAGGAAAGCATAAATTACTAGTGTACATATCATGCTTAGGAATTAAACTGATGAAAGAATTTTGATTACTTTTACGTCAAAATTCTAAAACCTAAATGTCCTACACAACTTTTTTAAATTTGATACATGAGGGATCGAATCAATGACTTTTGTTCAAACTCATAGGCAGTTTGTTTTAATATACAGAACCCCAAAGCATGCCAGAGGAACCTTAGGACGTTCCCCTATCCCTCTCCTAAGATCAGTCAAATAAAGTAAGATAAAGTCCTCCACATTCATCCATAGATTATTAACACCAGAATCATCCAAGGAAAAATAAAAAATCGACTAAGGAAAACAGATGTAGAATGAAATGATAACATAAACTAAATTCATATCACAAAAAACTAACCTTTCCTTTGATTATAATCCAACCATCTTCTTGTGGTTGTGCTTAGCCACCTCCTCAAAGGTAAAAGTTTTGGTATTTTAACTCATCACGGCCTCTTCACTGCCAACAGAAAAACGAAGTACAACTCATTGCATTATGAAGCTTAAATGCAGAAAGAAATGTACTGATACAATAAAATTAATACTACAACTTAAAGCCCAAATTAACCAAAACAAAAAATTTTACCTCGTCAATCCTCAAGTTTCTCCTCCATCTGATAACAAATCAAACAATTTCACCAAAATATTAGTCACACCCAAAAATCCCAATATTCCGAGAATGAAATGATAAACGTAATCAAAGTTCAAGATCTCTAAATACATACATACAGTGTATTAGCACGTACTCCCATAAAAAATCCCCAAACCGTATCACTAAAAAAAATGATAATCCAGTAATTCAGCACCGAATAATTATGAGTACAAGCATCTCAATCATAAATAAATCAGTGACTTCATCAATTTAGCCAAGCACGCATTCGTTAAATTTCAAACACATCCGAGCCACAAAAGGCCTAAACCATTTCTCTTCAATAAATTCAAATTCAGCACTCAAAATACCCTGGATTTTAAAATTTGTAAAAGAACAGAGGAAAAATGGAGAATCTGGGACCGAACCTCCTCAAAACACAAGGGCGATCACCGTCGTAGAACCGAAACAGTAGACTCGTCTTCAGAGTTCACAGCGAAGCTCCACCGCTGTGAATGCAAGCCAGGATAACCTCCGATTTCTGCTCCGTTGGTGCGCGAGAGAGAAATGGAAAAGGCAAGAGTATTCTCCTCTTTCTTTTTTTGTTGAGGGCCTGTTTTTTATAGTGTTGTGTTGACGAGGGATAACTGATTCATTCAAAGAAATTTGGGAGGTGCATGAATGTAAGTGAACCGTTGGGTTTCTGTTGATGAAGTGTGCGTGGAAGCGAGACACGAGTGTGTGAGTAGGGTGGGTTAGGGTTGCGTGCGAGAGTGAAGTGAGGGAAGTGGTGTGCGGTGCGTTTGTTCGTGCGGTGTGTGGGGGCGTGAGGTGAGGGTGTCGTGAGATGAGGGCTCGTGTGGGTTAGTGGTGAGAGGGTGTGAGTGTGAGAATTAGTGGATTTGGGTGCAGTGAGGTGGGATTTGGGTGTGTTTTAGTGAGGTGTGTGCGAGAGTGAGGTGTGATCTGTGCGTGGAGTGTGTTACAGCGCACGTGAGTGGATGTTGGTGATTGGGCCGTGAGGGTTAGATGAGGATCAGTGAAGGTGTGAGGTGAGAGAGGGGTGTGTTAAGTGTGAGGTGTGGGCCGTGGGTGCAGTGGATGAAAGGGCGCTTTCTCCCTGCGCCTCAAAGCCTTCTGCAGTATCTCACAAATTTATCATGGTACCCTTAATTAATTTATAGGTAAAATTGGTGGAAGAGCAGTAAATAAAATTTATTGCGTCAACTTATCTTTGCACTTCCAAATTATTTCATACCTTCATTTTGTCTGTTTCTTCCTGTTTGTTATTTGTTTCTTCTCCATTCTCACTGTGATCCACTGTCTTCATTTTAATTTTCTCTGCTTCATTCTCTCGTGGTGGTCCCTGGTCCGAGATTTAATTTTCTCTGCTTCATTCTCTCATGATGGTCCTTGGTCCGAGGTTTGTGTGTTCACTTTCATTAATTTTATGTTTGAAAGCTCTCTTCTTTATTCTCTCATTGTCATTGTCCTCTATTCTTTTCTGTGCTTGAAGGTGTTCCCTGTGAGTTCCCTGTGCTTGAAGGTCCTCCATTCTCTCCTTTTATCTTCTCTGCAGGTTAGCCTCTTCCAATTTGATTTGAATGGTTGGAATGTTAATATTAGTTTTGCATTTTTTTCTTTTTATTCTGTGAAACGGATTTTGTGATACGTTTCAAGAAAAAGCGAAATGGATTTCAAAATCCATTTGAAAAGAAAAAACATAAAATTTTATGAAACGAATTTTGGATTCCGTTTCATAAAATTTCATATTTTTTTTTCAAACGGATTTTAGCATCCGTTTCATGCTTTTATTTTGAATCCTAATATTTTTATTAAAAGTGAGATACATTAATTAAGACAGAATATTTGAATGGAAGATAACTTTTAGATTTTTTAAAGACTAGAAGACGTTCAACTTACTTCACTTTAACACATTCAAAACAAATTGTATGACCAATGTAAATAACAAATCTTGTAATTGCTTTGCACACTTAAAATTAATCATATTTCCTCATGAGTCATATCAATAACGTCTTCAAACAATTAATTTATTTTTTCATAAAAAAAATTGTAAATATATAAGTCGATTAATCGTTTGGATATAAATTTTAAATCAACAATACCTAGTTGAATATGATCTCTAATTAGTTAATTTTAATATGCTTAACTCTATAATACAATATTAGATTTATAGAAAGACTAATTACAATATTATTATAACATAGAGCAAGAATATTACTCTAGTAGAAGTTATACTCTACTATTTGATTCTTAATCCATAACATTTGTGAAGAACAATCTACAGCTGATTAAGAGTGCATTTAAAAAATTAAATATTAATTATTTTTCGGTTAAAAATTCTCCAAACTATTTGAAACCAATCTATTAATATAAACAGTATCTAACCACATCAAAATTGAGTGAAGAAATAAATTCAAACTTATTTAACGTAATCCGTTGCATATAAACGCAAAATATGTTTCAGAAATAACAATAGAAATTTACAAAACAGAGTTCAAATTCTGTTTCTGAAAGTGTAGAAATGGATTAGGTAATCTGTTTCATATAAAAAAAAAGCAATAAATACGGAACTACTTTCAGAATCCGTTCACAGAAAACATGAAATCTGTTTCACATAAACAATGCAAGAAACAGTTTTTGTAATCCATTTCTAGAAAACATGAAACGACTTCTGTATTTCGTTTCATAACACACAAAAATTTCAAGAGCCACTTTTGGCACACATGGAATGATTATATATATATATATATATATATATATATATATATATATATATATATATATATATAGGTTCATAAATCACCGTAAACACGAAAAAACATTACAAATTTGAGAAAACTTAACTGGAAGAAGACGTGTGTGAATTAACTGCAGGGAAGGGTGGCTCTCAGTGTCGTCACGGACTCCTCTTGGGTTGGTGGTTCCTGTTGCTCGATGATCTTCTCCACAAATGAACAAATGAAGGCAAAGAAGGAGGCAAAGAAGAAGGGAGGAGGAAGCGGAAAAAAGAGAACCTTTTAAATGTGTTTTTTAGGTCAAAGAATCAAATAATCTTTGGGGGTGCAAAGGCGTGCCTAGATTCGCTGGCTTTGTAGGGGTGCAGTGCATGTCATAATTTTTTTATTGCTTTTTCTCTTTCTTGATTTAACTTTTAACTTGGGAAAAATTGGAAATAAAAAAAGTTTTGAGGGTACAAGAGAAATGCTTTGGGGTGCAGGGAGAAGCCCCCGATGAAAGGTAAGAGAGTGGTGTGTGTTAAGTGAGTGTGGAGTGTGTTAAGTCTATGGAGTGATGGTATGAGGGTTTGTGAGGGTGTGTGTGTTAGTGGGCCGTGAGGGTTTGTGAGGATGTGTGTGTTAGTAGGCCGTAAGGGTGTGTAGGTGTGCATGTTTAAGGGGGGGCTTCTCCCTACACCTCCAAAGACTTCTACTGCACCTCCAAAAATTTAATTATGCAGTCCATTTTGCCCCTCTAACTTAAGCAGGTAAAAGTAATTAAAATAATTACTGCGTTAGGTGGACTGAGAATTGTATTTTGTTCTTGTGTTGCACCCCATTGAAAAGTCATTGTTTGTTGTTTTCAGAACGACTTTCGCTCTCAAGTGTGTTTTGAATGCATGGTTGTGAATTTGGGTTTCAAGAGATGTTGATATGATGCATGGAAAAGCAAAAAAGAAAGACTCAAAAAACATACATCAGCTTTCAACATCCAGTTGTGTCCAAAAACAGATTTGAAAATCCGCTTCACGAATCAAACGGATTTCGACACCCAGATTTTCAGAAAATTGATTAGGATATCCATTTCATCTTCAAACGGGTTTCAACATTTCTAATGTCATAATAAATATTCTTAAGTATTAAATTTTTAAGTTATTTATATTTTTTGTGATTCATTATATATTTATTTAATTTATATATATTTTTGCTTTCAAACTTTTAAAAATTAAATATTTTGTTAAGTCTTTAATTCTTAATTTTGATTTTTATTTTTATTACAAACCGGATTCTGATGATGGTAACCACATATTTCATTTCATACAAACCGAAATTTAAAATTCGGTTTGTATTTTGCTTTAACTATTTTTTTTTTTCAGAATTTTTTATTTATTTTGAAATGCTTTGTAATTATTTTGAATATTTTGTTAGTTGTGTTTTAGTTTTAGGAATAAGATTTTATTTATTTAACACATTTGTTTTATATTTGTATTTTTAATTTTATTAATTGGTTGAAAATGTAATTATTTTTTTAATTTAATGTTAAATAGTTTTTTAATAATTATTTATTTATTTATTTAATGTTTATTGTTTTATTAATATTTTTTGTTTTATTTATTTTTTAATTTTTTTTATTGTGTATCATATAGTTCTTTATATTTAATGCAATTTTTTATTTTTCAATTTTTTAAAAAAATTTAAAAAATTTATTCATTTATAATTATTTTGTATTTTTACTGTGTATCATATAATTCTTTATATTGTAATGTAATATAAATAAATAAATATAAGTTCAAATTAAACAATAAATTGAACAATAAATATTAATAAAATATATTATAAAAACAATTAAACAATTAAAAAATAACTTAATAATATTAATTAAATTGAAATTAAATCTTATATGCAAAACAAATAAAAAACTAATAGCAGAATTCGAATGAATCTTATATGCAAAACAAATAAAAAAACTAATAACAGAATTCGAATGCCGGTATTTAAAAATAAACATTAAATAAAAAAATGATTTATTAACCGGACTTCTATCCCGATATATTATTTTATTTTATGTAATTATTTATAATTTAAAAATCTAAAATTTAATAATTAATATGTAAATATAAAAAAATTAAATTAAATCTTTTCATTAAATCTTACAAATAAAATCAAACAAATAATAAATAAATAAAAATAACTTGAAAATAATTAAATAAAATTAATCTATAAAGACAAATATTTTAAACAAAAAATTATCATTATTAATTAAAAATTAACAAAGTAAAAATAACTACAAAAGTTAAAATAATAAAATTTTATTTAATCTACTTATATAAAATATAAATAATCTAAAGTTAAATAATTAATACATAAATTATAAAATAATTAAAATTAAATTTTATAAACAAATCTAATAAAAAAAATAAGAAAATTAAAATTACCAGTCGGATTACGAATGCCGATTTTAAAAAAACGGATTTGAATTTCCGTTAAAGGACTTAACCGAGTTTCGAATACCGGTACACAATTCCATAATCGAGCTTCGAATGTCGATATATAAAGAAAACAAATTATGAATTTCGTTAAATCACTTAACCAGACTTCAAATGTCAGTACACAATTCCAAATTCATTTGACGCTGCTCACCGAATTTCGAAAGCCGGTTAACGATTTTACCGTATTTTGAAATATGGTATGTGACCCAAATTTGTTTTTAACTTTTACCGTTGAATGATCAAATGATTCAAAGGGGTATTATAGGAAATTTAAATTTTTTGGGGGTACAGTAAAACTCTTTGGAAGTGTAGAGAGAAGCCCCCAGTTTAAGGTTTAGTGTGTGTGGGGTTTGGTGGGTGAGGGAGTGGTACATGGGGTTGGTGATTGGACCGTGAGATGTGAAGATTGTGTTGGGCCATGGGGTGTGAGTGAGGATTAGTGAATGTATGGTGTGAGGTGGTGGGCCATGGGTTGTGTTAGTGAATTAATGAGGGGCTTCTCCCTGCACCTCCAAATTTTTCTCTAGTACCTAAAAATTATTTAAATTTCTCCTTTGTCCTAAGTAAAAAGTAAAAGAAGAAAGAGAAGAAAAGTAATTTTTCTCATTCCACCTCCTGCACTCCCAAATGAATCATTTTGACCACATCCCTTTGCCATTGCCATTTTTATGCTTCAAATTCAGTTAAGTTATTGTATAATATATAATTTTTTAGATAATTACATGAATGCTTACTTTGTCTGTGCAATAGAATAGATTCATGTGTTTCAAACTGTTTTAATCAACCGTGAAAGTCGAGTTCCATAACAACCCTTTATTTTTTCTGGCCAGGATGTCGACATCCATTTTAGTCGCTTGAAACGTGGATGTCGACATCCGTTTCATAAATTTTTTTTGGATTTTTAGCATTACAGATGTCGACACGAGACTAGATCTACAATTAATTAGAAAAAAACAAAAGGAAATTTCTAAATAATAGTACTTCATCAAATGGATCAAGAATCAAAGAATCAAAGCCAAAAAACATTATTTATGAAAATTAACAAAAAAATAGATTGCGGATGTGGACATCCGTAACACAAACTAACATTCATTTGAATGCTATTCCAGATGTCCACATCTCCGCAATACTATTTTTCATTAACATCATTTTTAATTTTTTTTAATGAAATCAGATTCATATAATTGAAAAAAAAATTAACAAACAACTATATTAATGTTTATACATATTATAGTATGGTTACTCAATCAAATGGATCAACAATCAAACTCAAAAAAAAATATATAACAAAAATTAAAAAAAAAATTATATATATATATATATATATGTTGCGAATGATGACATCCGCAATACAAACTGACATCCGTTGAATATTATTGCAGATGTCAACATCCGCAATACAATTTTTCATTAACATCATTTTCAAAAAAAAAAATTAATTAAATCAGATTCATATAACTCAAAAACAATTATCAAACAACTATATTAATGTTAATACATATTATATTATGGTTACTGAATCAAATGGATCAACAATCAAACCCAAAAAAATTATATATAAAAATAAAATATATATATATATATATATATATATATATATATATATATATATATATATATATATGTTACGGATGATGACATCCATAACACAAACTGACATCCATTGAATACTATTGCAGATGTTAACATCCACAATTCAATTTTTCATTAACATCATTTTTGAAAAAAAAAATTAATTAAATCAGATTCATATAATTCAAAAAAAATTAACAAATCACTGTATTAATGTTTATACATATTATAGTATGGTTACTAGATCAAATGGATCAACAATCAAAGCCAAAAAAAATTATATATGAAAATTTTAAAAAAATGTTGTGAATGTCGACATTCGCAACACAAACTAACATTTGTTAAATACTATAGCGGATGTCGACATCCGCAATACAATTTTTCATTAACATCATTTTTAAATTTTTTTAATTAAATCAGATTCATATAATTTATAAAAAATTAGCAAACCACTATATTAATGTTTATACATATTATAATATGGTTACTGGATCAAATGGATCAAAAATCAAAGCCAAAAAAATTATATATGAAAATTAAAAAAAAAATGTTGTGGATGTTGACATCTGTAACACTGACATCCGTTGAATACTATTGCGGATGTCGACATTTACAATACATCTTTTCATTCACATCATTTCTATTTTTTTTAATTAAATCATATTCATATAATTCATAAAAAAAATTAACAAATCACTATATTAATATTTATACATATTATAGTATGGTTACTGGATCAAATAGATCAACAATCAAACCCAAAAAAATATATATATGAAAATTAAAAAAAAAATGTTTGTTATAACAGAAGGACACGTGGAAGAAAACCCATATCATACCTGATTGAGAAGAACAAACAAAATCATGAGAAGAAACATTTATTTACGAGACTTTGAAGAAGGAGGAGGGTAATCGTGGTATGAATATTCTCTCTGATATTTCCGCTGCTGAATTCTCTTACTCTAAACTCTCTTGTCATTCTAATTCATTAATTCTGGACTATTCAGGTGTGAAATTCTTGAAGGGTGCATAAAGGAAGACAATCAAAGTGTTGTCGACACTACCTTTATTGCCTTGTTGATACACTTTATTTGAATTTGGTTTTGTTTTTGTTGGAATTGAACCTGTTGTTGCTACTTTTGAAGTCTATTTCATAATAACAAATATACATATTGTTCCACTTTTACATCAAAATTCTAAAATCTAAAATCTAAATGCCATACACAACTTTTTTAAACTTCATACACATAGGGATATAATCAATGACTTTTTTTCAAACCTATAGGCAATTTGTTTTAATAAAAAGAATCCAAAACCATGTCAAATAATGTAAGATGCAGTCCTCAACATTCATCCATTGATTATTAATGCCAAATTCATCCAAGGAAAAATTAAAAAAAAATCAGCTAAGGAAAACAGATATATAACCAAATGGTATGTTTTTTATTCTAATATATTCTATTGAAGTAAATGTTAATAAAAATAAATGTTTTACACAAATTTTGGTCGCAGAAGAAAGTTTTCCTGCTCTCTCCAAGCAACAAAAAAGTTGAAGTCTTATGTGCCAATTTTAACAAAAGTTTCCATATTGCTATTCAAAAACTCAAAAAAAGTAAGGACCAGTGTTGTACCTATGAAAAAAATTGTCAGCGAGAAATATTTCCTTTGTCTCCTTGGATTTCTTTTTAACATCCAAATTTAAGTCCTTGAGCTTTGAGTAAGGCTCAAACTCATTTGCAATATCCTTCACTGTATTGATGATAATAACATAAGCAGTACATTATAAAGATACAAAATTGATATTTTAAGTCATACATTACAAAGACAGAATTAATAATATAAATCATATGCAATATCCCTCATCTTCCTGAACAATGCTTGTGCAAATATAATGACTATTTCACCATTCACTAGACACAATACCTTTTCTCATATGGTACAACTATCCCATTTGTTGCATGAGATGACCTTGTCCTATAATGAGTACTTGAAATTTGTTGATCTTCACCATTTGTTCTAGTTGAAATATTATGCCAAGCAAATTGAGAGAGAAGTAAATTTGTTAGACATGAAAAACTAAAAGAAATATGATAGTCTATTAGAAAACATATTCGTTGATGGCAATTATTTTCTTCTCAAACGATCACAGGTAATTGTTGTTCTCACCTCTAGGGTTTTAATATTCAGTGTGTCAACACCAAGACAAATTATGTCGATACATCCTACAGCACCAGTGGAATGCTTTGGTTAGTGATGACATCAAAACATTCAAAATGTTATAAAGATCAAATTTGGATATGAAAAATTCAAAAGAACAAAAACCCTCTAAAACTTTAAATATTCAAATATACCACAACTTCCATCACATTATATAAGGAAAAGTAGTACGTCCAGAAATAACAAACCTAACAAATAAGAAGATCAATAGAAAAATGATATTCAAACACAAAAATATTAGGATTGTTGATAACTACCTCTAGTAAAGCATGTTCAATCTCCTTCCACGTTCAAGAAAATAAACATGTAGGCTCCTCATAAGGTGAGAAATTAGACATGATGTTGGTTTTATAAGTATATTGAATGAGTATAGTGTATATATGCTATAAATTCTTTAGAAAATGATATGGTAATATATGCACACAGATTATTAGTACATGATATGGATGTTGTATCTCATGAATATATAGGGGTGAACAATTAAGCATGAATTCACCTACATATTCTTTTTCTTTCATTCCAATAGGATCTCTCTCCAATTCGAGCATCTTGACAAAAGTTATTAGTAATTTCCTTCACTTCATATGCTCATATATCAGGTCAAATGGGTTGAATTTTAACTGGTTGAGCTATTTACAGCAACAACCTATCATTTTAGATTTCATTATATCAACTCAAAATGTTGCGCTAATATAATACGGTACTTGATTCTAGTGTTTAGGAAGTAAAATAAACCTTTAAAAACTTGCTATCTTGGGAAGCAACCCATTCCCAGACTTTATACATGGTTATCGACATAGTTATGAGAGAATTTTATAAGCAAGTGAAAATATGGCTAATTATGAATCTTGATTAATAAGTTTTTGAGGTTTCCTAAATTATAAATAGTAACAACATGCTAAAGAATTTGGTAATATTTTACACCAATGACAAAATGATGGACATAATTAGACCATTACAGCTTTGACCATCAAAATATAATTAGACCATTTATTTATATAAGTGTTACTACCAATTGAAGTTATCTGCAATGAAAACATGCCAAGTTGACAATTACTTATATCAAGTTTAGAAAGAAGAAATTCTACGAATGTATTTCATATAAAGAAACTATTGTTCAGGTTATAATATATATCATCAAACCTTCTGAGATGATATATCCTACTTGAAGTTAAGTGTTTATTCTATTTTAGTAATGAGATTTATCTTTCTCGTAATTAACTAGAATTTATGATGGGGTTCTTAGAGTTCATTGGTATGGTAGCAGAAAGGTATAGGTATAATTACTCCTATATACTCAGTTTGGGGCTAGTGTGTCAAATAGGTACCCGGTTTAAAAAAGTATCAATTGCGTTCCTAAATCAGTTTATGTGCATCAATGCAGTCAATTTATGTTGACGTGGTTAGAAAGGTTAACATTGACTGATACTGGTTAGTCTCTAAATTAAATTTTGAACACGTGGAGATTATATATTAATGACGTGGATATGTTGGCTGGTAATGAAAAATAAAATACACAAGCACCAGCAGAAAAAATTAAATTTGGGGAAAGTTGTCGAAGTGTAGATGAAGTGGGAGAAGAATTGTCACGACTTGTGGTTTTGCTGGGATTGGAAACTGAAATCGAAGTTCGAAGGCGACATTGAGAGCGACTTGTGGGCCATCGTTGACGAAAGGTTCGTATTTGCTTTGTTTGTGATTTACTGATTAGGGTTCTGATATTAGGGTTTTATGGTAGAGGTGAAATTGTGAACTTGTGTTGATTTATGTGTTTAGGCGCATTGTATTTGATGTTTTTGTAATTTCAATGTTTTGTTTTTTGTAATGTTTGAGTCAGTATTACTTTATTGGTTTGTCCCCCATTATATGTGACAATGATGGTGTTGAGGATGTGGTGTGGTCCCTCTTTCTTAATTGTTGTCGGTGTCTTGGTGGTATGGAATGTAAATTGTGTGTTATTGTTTAGGTTTTTTTTTATATTTGGCAAGGATATAAAGTTAGGCATATAATAGTTGACATGAACGACGAAAATTTTGAAGTGGTGTTTCACCATGGGGGAAGGTTTGTCAATGATGGGTCACTGAAATACGTGGAAGATAGTAGTACTTTATTTTGTGACCTTGATAGATGGAGTTTTTTAAGATAATGTCAATTTTGAGGGAGATGGGTTATGTGAATGTGAAAGAATTATAGTATTCAGTAGGTGAGGGTTCTGTGTTGGAAGGAAGGTTAGAGTTGCTCAGTAATGATAGACGTGCATGTCATATGGTGAACATAGCCACCCTGAATGGTCAAGTGCACCTTTATATGGTACACTTTGTCTGTGAACCTCAAGTAGTTCATATGATAGAGGACCAACCTGCTGTGGAGGGGGATGGTCAGCAAGAAGTAGTGTTAGGGGGTGAGAATGAGGGAAATGATAATGAAGATGGTGGTATTGAGTCATATCATAATGTGAATGGGGATGTTAAGGAAGAAGTTGATGTTGAGAGTGAATCTCAATCACCTAATAATGGGGATGGGGATACTGGGGAAGAGGTTGTTGTTGAGGTTGGTATAGAGGCACATGATAATGTGAATGGTATGGCTAATGAAAAAGCTTTTGTTCATGGTGAGGAGGACTTAGCTGATAATGTGAATGATGAGGCTTACGAAGACCATGTTGTTGAGTGTGAGATTGAGGCTAAACATGTTTTTGGGGATGGTGAAGGGGAAGTTGGTGGAGAAGACCCTGTTGTTGAGTGCGAGGTTGAGGTTGAACACATTGTTAGGGATGGTGAGGAGGAACTTGGTGGAAAGATAGACAATGAGGAGGATGATGAGTATGAAGTCAGTAGTTGGACTAAGTCTGAAGGTGATGTCATGAGTGGGGATGAACTATATGATGTCAGGATTGAAAGAGATGATATGGAGGATGAACTATATGATGTTAGAATTGAAGGCCATCAAGTGTCTGGGCCAAGTGGAAGTACTCGAACAAAGTCACAGGATACAAATGTGTATGACGAAGGGATTTCTGATATTGAGTGGGAGTTTGAAACATTAGAAAGTAGTGACTATAGTGATACAACAAATGATGATAGAGACAACTATGGTCACTTTGGGATTTTTGCAATGCCTAAAAGTATGGAAGACTACAAGTGGGAAGTTGGGACCTACTTTGCTGAAAGGAAGAATTTACGGAGGCAATAAGAACTTATTGTGCGCGTAGTGGTAGGAAACTTAAAATATTTAGAAATGACAAAAGAAGAATTTGTATGAAGTGTTTGGGTGCGAAAGGTAAGTGTAAATGGTATGCGTATTGTGCTTATAAGGTTGCACAAAGTACATGGCAATTGAGGAAGATTATCAATACCCACACATGCATAAAAAATTTCATGTACATTTAATGACTTCTAAGTGGTTAAGTGGGAAGCTAGAAAAGACATTAAAAGAGAACCCAAATATTAGGCTCATTGATCTGAAGAACAAAATAGGGAGGAAATGGAATATTGATGTTTCAAGGTCTATGGCCTTTATGGCTAGGACTATGGCATATTCCAACATTAGTGGATCATTCAAAGAACGATATAAGCGAGTTTATGATTACGCTACTGAACTTCTAAGGTCAAATCCAGGTTTGATAGTTAAACTCCATGTGGATGAGAATGAAGGCAATCCCATATTCAAAGGGTTGTATATTTGTCTTAAGGCTTCCAAAGATAGCTTCATTTCTTGTAGACCTATAATCGGTGTGGATGGTTGCCTTTTAAAGGGAAATATTGAGGGGAATTACTAACAGCAGTGAGCAAAGATGGCAATGATCAAATGCTACCATTGCCATATGTGGTAGTTGAAGTTGAAAATAAAGAGACTTGGACTTGGTTTCTTGAGTTGCTGATAGAAGACCTTGGTGGGGCTCACTTGTGTTAGACATTCACCTTTATGTCTGACCAGTAGAAAGGAGTGGATGCAAGGAGTAAGCCATCATAACCATGATGGAAGAAATACGTCTTTAACTCACGAAAAGATGGGCATCCAATAGAAAGAAGATAGTTGTAGTTGAAGATTCCATTTGCCTAAAAATTAAAGACAAACTAGAGAAGGAGACTGAAAAAACTAAATATTGGATACTGAGGTAAGATCTACATTGTTTATTCCTTATTTTTGGTCTATGCATTAATGTGATTTTGTTTTATCTTCATTGGCAGTTGGTCTGGGGAAAAACTGTTTGAGGTCAGACATACTTGCATGACTGGGGAAAATTTTGTAGTAGACATAGATAACCATGAATGTAGCTGCAGGAAATGGAGCATAACAACAATCCCCTTCTATCATGCATTGACTGACATCAGATTCTTAAATTTGAATGGAGAAGATTACTTGCCTCATTATTTTCTAAGTCAACCTATGAAGAGACTTATTTGTCAATGATATACCCCGTCAACGGTCCTCATCTATGGGAAATGACATCTTATTGTGATGTATTGCCTCCTACCAAAAGAGTGTTGCGTGGAAGACCAAAAAAGAAATGCAGGTTGAAGTCTTGGGAGCTGAAGAAGGACTATATGCAAGTAAGGCAAAGTGGAACACGTAAAAGGTGTGGCATATGCAGACAACTTGGACACAAACGAAATAATTGTCCCCAAGCACCTCCACCACAGCAGCAACCAAACCCAACTACATCTACTACACATCAAGGAGGCACACAACCAACTCAAACTCAGGTAACTCAATCTCAGCCAAGTCAACCAGTTCAACCCACTGAAACTCAGCCAAGTCAACCAGTTCAACCAACTCAAACCCAGGCAAGTCAACCACTTCAACCAACTCAAACTCAGCCAAGTCAGATTACTGGAAGGGCACCTATTCTGTTATCACAACCACAACAGGGAAATATGATAACACAAGGAACTCAAATACCTTTGCCAAGTCAACCAACTCAGATTTCTTCATTCAATGTCGTTGACCCACCAACAAGGCCCAACTACAGAGAAAAATTATCATATAGGAAGGGCCCAATTTCGAAGCAACAAGGGCCCAATTTCAACCATTTTGCAGCTGTTTTTTGTTTCTTCAAGTTGAATGTGTAATTTCTTTTTTGTTGGAAGTAATTTATTTTGAAAAGACATGGTTTTGTATTGAAATACTTGACAGTTTATTTTGTTTATGGAGTTTTGTGTTTTGAAGAATAGGGTTATGTATTAAATTCCAATTTGGAATAATATCATGTTGCTTTTGACCATAATATTATTTATATGGTTCATTCATTTGTGTTGTGAACAATATATTACCTTATATTGGTTATTTGTCATGCTTTTGTGGGCATATTATAGTCATGGTTTTCTGTAAATCAATAAAATAAGACCAGCCACTTAACACTATTACTGAAACTTCTCATCCATTCAATAACAATTCATTACAAAAACAAACAACCAAATACATAACTTCCTACTCACTACATAACTGACTTTTACAACAATTCATGGGATTTGTATAAACTTCCAAACCAATATTACATTAATCAAACCCAAACAAATTAAAATCCCACTTAAAAACCTTACCCACTTTTCAGAAATCAGAAGTGACTTTTTTAGATGGTATATCTTTCTCCTTTGTCTAGCAATGGTAGCATCTCTTTCATCCCCATTATCTTCATTCAACCATTTGAAGTAATTGCACCCTTTAAATAGCTCATTGGCACCATCCGCTGCTTAGAAAAGCCAACAAACTACAAAGCCTCCGTTAAACAAAAAAAAAATCATTGGGATTAAAATCCACCATTGCAGCTTGAATCAAAATGAAATTAAAATTAGAAAACAAACCTTGAAGTTGGGGCAACCCCAAAATTCTTTTCCAGCATTCCTAATCATTTTAGCCACTCCCAACACAACAATCTCCCCACAATAACACATTAGTCTTTCACCCAAACCCCTATTCGAACCACCAAGGGAGGAGACGCTCTGTTGCTGTGAACCCTAGGAAGAACATGAACATCCTTGTTTGCAAGACATTGCGGAATTCAACAACCACCACCAAGTATTCGGGGATTGATGAAGAATAAACTGAAAACGAAAGGAAGAAGACAATGAACCCTCAATTCACTAATTAGGACAGAACTTCAATGTGAATACTCTTCCTTAATAGAGGAAAACCACATAAACGCACTGTATAATTATATTTTCAAACACCAATTTGTTATCATTTGACACATATGCCTTCTCCACTACCACATCACCACATTCTAAATGCCGTTTGTGAGAATTTAACGGTATGGACTACATTTATGCACATAAACTAATTTGGGGACACAATTGACACTTTTTTTTAAATCGAGTACTTATTTGACACACTAGCCTCAAACTGGATATTATACGAGTAATTATACCAAAGATATATATGGAATGGAAATTCAATAAAAGGAAAAAGAAAAGGGGCGTGAGATGATGTATCGTTAAAAATAAAAATGAATAAAAGCTTAAATGTTTTTCGCATGAATTTTAGCGATTAAAAACAAAACTCATTCGTGAACATGTTTATATATATATATATATATATATATATATATATATATATATATATATATATATATTATATTGTAGGAATAAATTTATTAGGTGTGAATAATTTAAAATTTTATATATTCTTTGGAATAGATACCTTTATATTATTGGTTTAGAAAGAGGTTAGGTGAGATTTTAGAAAACCCAACAAAGAAAAGAAATTATCTTGGCATATGATAAAATACGTAGAGCGGTGATTTATTCACCATGAGCTAAGTATGAGTATATGGTGGTGGGAAAAAAAAAGAGATAGAAATAATTAGAAAAAAGTCAAGCTTTTAGTTATTGGTGGTGTAGTATATTAATGTTGATGCAGAAAATGTGGTATAGTGTAAAGCCTTTAATATAAGTTGAATCGGTGCAATTCTGAAGAGCGAAATGAGTAAGAATGTTACTATTTTATTTTAGGCTTAATTACTATCTTAGTCTCCTAATTTGTTGGGTTGGTTCATTTTTTTCTCCTTATTATTTTTTGGTTCAATTTGGTCCTGTAATTCTTTAAAAAGTTCAATTTGGTCTCTGCCATTAAGTCTAGGTTAACAACATCTTCGTACATGACACGTGTCATTTTGTAGAATTTTCAAAAATTTTTTAATTTTTTTTTTAATTTTTTTAAAAAAATTTTAATTTTTTTTTTATTTTTTTTTCTAAATTAAACTGCCACATATCACCTTATGTTGTGACACGTGTCAATTTGAGATTTTTTTATTTTAAAAAAATATACTGCCACGTGACAGGTCACGATTGTGCCACATGTCAAGCTAACATTGGTTATTTTCAATTTAGTTCCTCTATTTACAATTTTGATTCAATTTAGTCCCCCAAATTTTTAAAATGATTCCATTTTTTTCTCTCCAATTTGAGACCAAATTAATAATTAAGCTTAATTACAATTTATATATTCATGTCAAAATAATTTTTTACCATTTATACATCAAATCACTCCCTAAATACTCATGTTATTTCATTTCTTACATTTTTTCACTTGTAATTTTTTACACTTAAAATTTTTTATACATGTAAAAAAAATAATTTGAATAGTTAGATGGAGTAATTTAATCTATAAATATAATAAAAATTATTTTAATATGTATATATAAGTTGTAATTAAGCTTCATTACTAATTTGGTATCAAATTAGAGAGGACAAAATTGAATCATTTTGAAAAATTGGAGGACTAAATTGAATCAAAATTGTAAATAGAGGACTAAATTGAAAACAACCAATGTTAACTTGACATGTGGCACAATCGTGACCTGCCACGTGGCAGTACATTTTTTAAATAAAAAAATCTCAAATTGACACGTGTCACAACTATAAGGTGACATGTGGCAGTTTAATTTTTTTTAAAAAAATTTTAAAAATTACAAAAAAGTGGTACTGTTTTAATAGAATTAAATAACATGTGGTACTGTTTTAATAGAATTAAATAAATTGATACATTTTGAATTAGCAGGCACATGTATTTGGAGATAGAAGTTAATAATTGTTGGTTAAGGATTGAACTAAATTATGAATAGGTGCAGGTTTTGTTTTCTAAGGGTACAAAATAAATTATGAAGTGGTGCTGAATTAGTTTCCACACGATGCAGATATTAAAAAGATTCATCGTGTGTTTTCATTTTAGCATATGAGACGACATAGTAGTTCGTGGGATTAAAATGAAGGAATATATGACGGAGGGTATCGTAAATGACGTTGAGTTAATAAAAAACAAGATTGATAAAAATTAGATTAGTTTTTTTTATCATGAAACACAATATTTAATTTATTAAATAATAAAATATAAAATTAAATATTATAAAGAATAAAAATATTTATTAAGGTTTTTTCTTTTCATGTTGTAGTCTAAAAAAATTAAAGATAAATTTATTATGGAAGGAGTTATTGGAAGGAGTTGACAATTTTTGATGAGATATTGGAAGGAGTGGAGCATAGGTTCGGTTTGAGACACCTTTACACTAATTTTAAAAAGAGATTTGGTGGAGGAGTTGTCATCCGGGACCTTATGATGGGGCTGCAAAGGCTACCTTCTATCAAGCTTGGGAAAAAAAATGGGTGAGTCGCAGAAAATTAATTCTGATGCTTATAACTGGTTACTTCAAATACCTAGGAAATGTTGGTGCAAACATGAATTTAGTATGTATCCTAGGTGTGATGTGTTGATGAATAATTTATCTGAATCCTTCAATAGTTCAATTCTGATTGCTAGAGATAAACCTATCATAACTATGATGGAGTGGATTAGATCATACATCATGGGTAGGTTTGCATCCCTAAGACACAAATGTAGCTTATATAATGCAAATGTGATGCCTAAACCTCAAAAAAGACTAGATAAGGAAATTGAAAAAAGTGCAAATTGGATTCTAGTCTGGGTAGGGGGGCAAAGTTTGAAGTGACTCAAGGGTTCACCATGGAAAAATTTATTGTCGACCTAACTGAACATAGTTGTAGTTGTTATTTCTGGGATTTGGTTGGGATTCCATGTAGGCATGCAGTGGCTGCAATTCACTACAAGATAGAAAATCCTGAGGATTATGTTCATCCCTATTACAAGAAAAATGCATATCTGGCTTGTTATGGACCTAAAATAACCCCCATAAATGGACAACAAATGTGGCCTAAAAGTGATTTCCCAGAGCTGCTACCACCTATCTACAAAACACCACTAGGACGACCCAAGAAACTACGTAGGAGGGAAGCAGATGAACATGTTAGTCACTCAAAGATAAGTAAGAAAAACATTGCCATGAAGTGCACAAGATGTAATCAGTTTGGCCATAATATCAGGACCTGCAGAAAGAGAAACACAACCAGAACAACCAGACAGGTAACATTTAATCCAGTTTTCTATCTTCATTATGTTATACAATATTCAAAATAATTAGAATACCCTTTTCACAGAGTAACACACAAAGGAACACACAGAGGAACATCCCTGCAGCAGCAGCAATTGAAGCTGGATGTAGCAATTCTGCACAAGCAAGAAGGCAGAGGCCTCGTAGGAGGGAGAGATCCTCATCTTTGGCTGGCACGAGGAGGCAACGAGCAACTGCAATAACAACAAACTCAACTCCATAAGTTATAGGGTCCCAAGCAAGTAGCACTGCACCCACTGGACAACCCACGTGAAAACTTTGTAGTTGGTTTGTTGGATTAAGTGAAAACTTTGTTTTTTGTGTGTACATGAATGGATTATTGTCCCCCACTAATGGAACACCATAGCGGTGGGTAGGCATGTGGTGGACCACCTTTTGTTATAGGTACCACTTTTGATGCATGGACCACATTTTGATCAATGTCCACTTTATATGGCTTTTTGTAATGACTTAGCAGTTGTTTAATTCATATGATGCAGGGACCACATTTTCATCAATTCAAACATATGTTTGGTTCAAACTGTAAAAAAAATTCAAATTAGTAAAGAAGTAACCAATATGTAAATAATTATATGTTTGTTTAAGGCATATTTAAAACTAACCAGTATGTAAATAAAGCTACCAAAACAGATAAAAAAATGTCCAACAGATTGTTAATACCACAAGGGTAATAGAACACCAATTAAACGAAGTGAAATGGAACACCAATTCTTTGATTAATAGCAAATTCCCACGAATACAAAACATAAAAACTTTCACTGCCATAGCTCACAACTCCATACCTAACCTAATTACAATTCACCTTCAACAAGAACATAACCACAAATAAAACTGTAAACGCCCACGACATAAGAAATAAAAATTGCAGGAATTTCCCTAATCTTCTCTCTGTTTGCAATTTCTTCTTCAACTTCTCATTTTTCTTTGTCAATTCCAGGATAACTTTGTCCCTATCTAAGCAAACTTCATCTTCCTCTACTATTTTTGCGCTGTTCACTTCAATTTCAGATTCTTTACCTTCAAATTCAGATTCATCTTCTTTAACCCACTCAAAATAGTTGCAGTGTGAATTGGACTGCAAAAGGAAAAAATTATAGCATTTCCGGACATAAAAGTCAAGCAAAAGTGATGGAAATTGTTATACTTACAGCCCAATTTCTACATCTCCAAAACAATCTGCCCTTATTCTTCACAGTAGTTGCCTTTAGGAGCAACAATCTTTCCCCACACCCACATACTTTTGATGCTATTTCCGAAGACGAGCCACAACTCTGCGACATTTTCGAACCAATCTTCCTTTGCGTAAAATTGAAACCTTTGCTACCACTCTTCATAACTGACTCCAGACGATTGTTGTTGCCTCAGTTTCCCCAACACGAACCAATCTTCCTCTTCAGTCACACTCTTTACCACATTACCATTGTTCCAATCCCGTTCCAATCCTCCAATCGCAATATTAGGGTTCAAATCATGTATAAGAAGCTTATGAGTAAAATAAAGTAATTAACTTCTATTTTGCCACGTTTCACTGTAGCTTAGTTGACCCTTAAAATAACGGGTGACATGGAACTCCGTTTGCTAGCTCAAAAAAAAAACTAACGACGTGCTAAAATAGGGACCAATTCCACGAGTTTCAGAAGATGGGGGACCAAAATAGATTAAAGTTTGAAGGAGGGACCAAAACCAAAAACGCTCAATAGTTTGAGGACGTAAAACATAGTTAACCCATTTATTATTTTTGCTCACGTTTCTTTCTTTTCTATTCTTGTAGAAAAGAAATCTTTTTTATTTCACTTTATAGTAAAATATTGGTTTAATAGTTTAATGCTATTCTTTTTTATCTCATGGGTCTTTCTATGCTCATTTTTTTATGAGTAAAGAAGAAAAATAATGTATTGTATGTAACCAATTTTTAATTGTGACTTGATTATTATAAAGTTTTTTTTAGTAATTATGTCTTTGAATTTTTGATTAAATTATGATAAATTATTTCTAAATTTTAAACTTCAAAATAATAAATAAGCTGATGGATGAATAATATAAGAATAGATTTATTTTTTTAAAATGTAATAGAAGAGAAGCTACTCGTGAATATGAAAACAATCAAATTCACTTCTTTACACAATCTGAAACATAATATAAATGATCCAATTAACACTTTCTTAATGCCTAGAGAATTAAGAGTGATGAATTTAATATTAATTCTTTCGAATGGAATACAAGAAAATGTCCTCAAATATAAGACTATCCAATAAATAAAAAAAGATAAAATTAGGACAACTTATTTAAAATAGTGTTCCTATCAACTTCAACTTTATAAAGTTTAAGTGTATATTTTTTATTTCTCCAAAATCATTAGTCAAGATCCACCACCGAGTACTTTAGTAATTTAAATGGTAGGTATAAGGATGATGGTATGAAGACAAGATATGTATCAACGCAATATGGGAACATTGGATGGGATTAATATGTACAAATTCATACCCATCCATGTCCATATACCCTATTTAAAAAATAAAGTACTTATACTCATACTTAGTTAATGCATAAATTTTTTATCATAAGGGACGAGTTCGAATAATACTCATAAAGACAAGTTTATTTGTTACTCTTACAATTGACATTAGATGGAAAAGCGGCTAAAGCACCATTAATAATAGTATTAGGTTTGAGTTTGGGAATAAACGCAGGTTGAGGACGACACTCAAAGTAATTTTTGACTAGAGAACAACACTGAATATAATTTTTGAGTAGATTGATTTACACTAAAAAAAAAGAAAGGATCCCACTCCCCATATATTTATCCTATGTTCATTGTTGTTATGATAAAATATGTTCTTTGTTTTGGAAAAGGAATGTTTTTCCACATACTTAAATTTTATTAAAACTATGCTTTGTGAAGGATTTTGAACTAGATTTATCGGAGTTCTCAAGTCTATCCAACTTCTCAGAATTGAAGTAATTGTAGCAACAAAACGTAGTGTTTGATGAGTCACAATGGAGCACTTGAGGGTTTGTTATTGCAATTGTTGCTGCTCAAGCTCTTAATCAACTTTTTCCATTACCTTAATATTGTTTGCTTCCACGGGAGCAACCCATCAAGACCTACTCATCAATAACTTTGCTTAAGATTGGAAATTTGATCAAATAAAATGAGATATGGTTTAAGATTGGAAAGAGAAGAGGGAAAGAAGATAACTTAGTTATATAAGAGGGGCATCGCCTACAATACTATTATTTTAAATCATATATTATGTGTTTATGTAGATCAGTTAAATCGTCATCTCTTAATTACATCAAATAAATAAATTTAACAAAGAAGATCATATTAACTCTAATTTATTTAGAATGAAGATTAAATTGAGAACACAAAAAATCAAATTACCACGTTAAATAATTCTAACAAAAATAAAACCTACGTGATAAATTATTAATTAGTACAATTTTATCTAAATACTGTATTGTATTGTCTATTTCACTTATTTTTATAAATTATTTGTGAAATTCTGTTTAAAGCATATTGTAACATTAAAACGATTATTTTCGGAGATTCTAAACTATTTTTGAAAAAAATATTTTAAATTTTATTTAACTTTCTCGGAAAAAGTGGCTTATATCTAAAATATTTTAAAATTGAGTACGTAATCATTATTGGACTTGCTTTATTGTTGAACCAATTACGATGTTTCCTTTTCTTTCTTTTTTTTTCTCTCGTTCATATGCTTAAATTATGGAATGTATTTGGACTTTAAAATGTCTGAATTCGTTTAGACTTGGCCGATATAGATAGATACAAAGATAACAATGTCTACACTCATTCTATTTTCTTTATTTTTTCTTTCTCAGGAGCTTAAATATTTAATTTGACCCTAAAAGGTGTCATTTTCACATCAATTAATGGGGCCATTATAACCAACTTATTCTATAATACTTTTGTCCTTTTAATTTTGTTTTGAAAAATATGACAAAAATATTTGCTTTCCCGTATCATTAAATTCACATTTAGTAGTACTGCATCTGTTTTAAAACAATTAGGGTCATTTTTTTAAAGATTAAAAGAACTCTGAATTTTAGAAAAACTATAGAATGCAACTATCATTTTAAGAGTAAACATCATTAACATTTTGTCTCCTGAATAAGAATAGTCGTTGAGCATTAATGTAGAATTATAATACAAATACATATATACAGAATTAAACTATTCATTTTTTATTTTACTGAAAGAAATATTTTTTTAACACAAAACTTCGTTAATATTTAGTCTCCTCAAAAAATAATATTTAATGAGCATCAATGTAGAGAAAGACAGCATTTTTGTTATCATCGAAGGACAAGATTTAAAAAAGCAATGACGTATGTTTGATGACAGCGTTGGCTGCCTGTTATCTGATGAGATGGCTGAACAAAAATGTTATCAGAAAACAAAAAAACTAATGAACTACAAAATTTGTATCAAAAACTAAAATCTCTGAAAAAAATATTAAACAACAATGAGAATAAATATAAGAGAGCCTATGGGGTATTGGTCTGTCATATACACTTAGAGGAAAAGTATCAAACTTTGTCTTGGAAAATAATCTGACAACTTTGTGGTGTGGTTTTGTTGTTTGCAGAGAGGAAAAAAAATGCCGTTGAAGTTGTTGGAGGCAACAGTGTCGAGTTTTGATGGTGTTTTTGAGAAGTTCCGATCAGAGGCTGCAGAAAACAAGGCAAATCTCATCCTTTTCTTGGCTGACAAAGACCCTGTTACTTCTCTCAGCTGGTGCCCTGGTATCTATATACCTATCATGCTATCCATGCATGCTCTTTTTCTTCTTTCTCTTGCATGTTCAAATCTGATTCTTTTTACTCCAAAACTTATAATTTAATAGCCATATCAGCTTTTGATTTTGGTGACTGGCTGCACTAAATGCATTTTGTTTCATGGAGCATTTGACAATATCAGTGTGAATTTTTTGCCAACATATATAGCACAAAATAAGGACGGACAAAAAATCTATTTTTTTTATCTAATCCACTTTTACTCCGATCTAATCCATTTTATTATAAATTTTTAGTTGAGTTAGATTAAAGGTTAAGATGGACTAAACTAAATTCAGACTAGTAAAAGCGTTGCTTTATGACCTATACGGACAAGGCAAGACCGACGACCCTGAAGAGTTGAACATACCCGACAACCAGAACAAGCTTCACGGGCTTAAGACATGAATGGACTAGACAAGCCGACAAACTAGACAAGTTGATTGAGCCCAATGCCCCAAAAAATTCGGGTGAGCCCGATGACCTGAACGAGTCAGGTGGGCCCGAAGACCCGAACTAGCCAAGCAAGCATGATGACCAAAATGGGCTAGGCGAACCCAAAGACCCAAACGGGCCAAGCGAGCCCAAAGATCTAAATGGGTCAGGCGGGCCCAAAGACCCAAACAGGCCAGGCGAGCTCGATGACCTAAACGAGTCAAGCGGGCTTAAAGACTAGAATGGGTCAGGTGGACCTGACCCGAACAGGTCAGGCAGGCCCAAAAACCTGAACACGTCAGGCAAACCCAATGACTCGAACAAGCCAGACAGACCCGATGATCTAAATGGGCCAGGTGGGCCCAAAGACCCAAATGAGTCAGGTGGGTCCAAAAAATTGAATGGGTCAAGCAAGCCCGATGATCCAAACAGGCCACCCCTAGCACAAAACATAGCCTTGGATTTCATTGGAGATTTTTTTTTCTGTCAATATTGGAGAAAACTGCTAAAATATTGGTTAACTTGTGAGAAGAGCTTCTCACAGATTGTTCTTCTGTAGAATTATATTTGTAGCTATTAGCATATCTCTGGATAACTTACAATTTTATTATCATATTGTTAGAGAAGCATGACTAGTTAATCAGAAATGGGATCTACACCTTTTCCTTCTCAGATTGTGTGAGAGCAGAACCTATGATCTACAAGAAGCTGGAGGCGTCATATGATGACATTGCACTTTTGAAAGCTTATGTTGGAGATAGACCAACATGGAGGAACCCCAAGCATCCATGGAAGGTGGAACCTAGGTTCAAGCTCACTGGGGTGCCAACATTGATCCGTTGGGAAAATGACACGGTCAAAGGTCGCCTAGAAGATCACGAAGCTCATCTAGAAAACAAAATTGAAACTCTTGTTGAAAAGTGACAAACGATTCCCGGTGCATGGTTTAAGTTGGTATATTGCATATAGTTTAAACCATGTGTGCTGTGTACTCATATCAGCAATTTATCCCCTCATACTTTATAAGTTTGCTGCTAAAGCATATAATAAATTGAGTGAAGTCCGTATGTTAGAGACAACTATACATATATCTGTCTTTTCTTACTTTGTACAGAGGGAATAAATAGCACTGATTGACTGTTATACCGCTCTTTCTGTTTCAGCCTTCATTTATAATTAACTAACATATATTACATGTCAAGGTATAAGAATCCTCACTTTGTTAAAATGACCGAAAAGCCTAATTTTAAATGCCATGCTTGTTGACAAAAATTCAGACCAAATTACTAGGTGGACAATTTGAATCCTAAATTAATGTTTATCTTTAATATACAAAACTAAATAAAAATAAGTTAATCATTGCAGTTTAATATGAACTAACCAGATACAAATATACATAAGTGACAAAAATCCTCTCTTCAAACTGGTCATTTCGCCTTATGTCTGCTATTATACATAACCAACTGCATTTCCATTCTAGACAAGAAATCCAACTGCAAATCAACAAAGAAAAAGTTAGAGAACTGCCTTAAGACATGTGGATCACCAAACCAATATTTCAAACAGATGAAAGAAAAATTTTAGGAAATGTTAGGCTGCACAAGATGGTTAACATTAAAAAATTCTCCACAACTTTTGCCTACATACTTTATTTTTTCTCACAGAATCAGAATAAGGTACAAAAGTATCAACAATATTGGATAAAGTGAACATGTCATTCGGGAGGGAGCAGGGCAAGGCTCCTCAAGTGCATGATGTAGAATATTATAACCGATTAAATTTAGGTCATACGCTTACCACAACTTTCTCTTTCAAATATAGTACTACAATTTAGTAGTCACCCTTTTTTGTATGTTTATATATATATATATATATATATATATATATAGGGAGAGAACATATCAAATGAGAACTTTTCTTGTAGTAAAAGACGAGAACAGTACTACACACCACTAACTTTTAATCTTAATCATCCATGTCCATGTGTACAAGTCAGATGTATGGTTTTCATAGAATAGTTTTCACTTTATCTTCCCTCTTTCTGTTTGTTGGTATACATATATCAACCTATACTTTGAAAAATACAAATTATTGTAAATAGCAAATTGTTAGGATTAAAAATATTCTCAACATCACCATAATAATTAAGAAAAATTCAAAATTTTCCTATTCATTTCAACATATTTTTACTTCCTTTCTTTAATAATAGATTTTATTATTACAAATAGAGATTAGAAAAATGTAATTGGTGATTGCGATCAATTAAATAATTTATTATTTTCATTCAAGTATACATTTTATGATAAATATTTAATAGAAAAAATAGGTACATTGTTGTGAAAACAACTATCATAAAAGAAAGTATTCCTCATATCTAATTTTAACCAAAAAACTAAGAAAAATAAAAATTGAGTGGGGGATCTAACTAGCACCCAAGACATACTAGCCATTGCTCAATCTGCATGCACATACCCTTCTTAAATAATTTTTACTAGTGCAGAGTACAACTCAGAATGAAGTAATGTTATTGTCATCACATAGTTATGACTAAAAGAACAAATTTATTTATGCTATCAAATACTATTTTTATAAAGAAAAAATATTACTGGTATCTTGAATAATTAAATATATGTCAATAAGCCAGCATTACAATTTATTAGAACCCGAACTATCACTGCTTCCACTCAATTTCTATCACCTTAAGTTAAAGAAGTCTTAAAGAAGTACAAAACTCTTACCTATATACACAATGACCTGCTATCAACTTTGAACATTTGAAGGCGTTGTGGCCAACTTCAAGCTGATATCACCATAAGGTTCATCTTGTTTTACTTCAAGAAGTCTATTAGTCTGTAAAACCTGTAATTCCACTTTCATCTCAGGCACAAGAATAAAAGGTGGGGAGGGGAACAATGCTTTTCACAAGGCATGCTTGCTTTTGAAAAAAAAGAAAAAGCATTATCTGTAGGACTTGAATTAATCTATGATATACAAATATATATCCCTTAATTTTACAATCAAATTGACTACACATTTTTCTATCATATATTAACAGAACTATATCCGTAAGCACTAAGTAGAATTCAAATATATAACTATGTTGATCACTAGGAAATGAATAGTCCAAACTTAAGTATAGGTATTTTATCCAATGAGAAAGCAATATTTAAAGGAGAGGGATAAATAACATCAAGAATAACACACATTTACACCCACACACGTGTGTATATCACCTTATAATCATTAAAACAACATACAAGCAGCAATATGACGAGTTTTCCCTTCAAAGATCCTTTTCAAGCAGAGAAGATAGATCTCTAGTAGGGTTCTAATAGGTTTGGTATTGTATACAAGAGAAGGAATAAACAAGTTGTGTGCAAGCTGTATCTGAACTATTTAAGTAGTTTAGGGACAATTTTGAGGGGAAGGGGAAGGTTCTCCAAAATTGGGGTGATTGAATTAAGTCTTTTCAAACACACATAATTCACATTGTAATCATTAAAAACATACATGCAAACACCAAATATTCACATTCTTTGGACATAATCGAAGTTTCTTTGAATGGAAATGTTTCAACTCACCAATACTTCAAAGAACATACGAGCAGCAATATGGCGTGTTTTCCCTTCCAAAATCTTGTTCAAGCTGAGATCAGAGAGATCTCCAGCAGAGCCCTCCGAAATAGGGGTGATTGCAGGGTCCTCCAAAATTGGGGTGATTGGATTAAGTCTTTTCAAATATTCAGCTGTATACCTGGAATAACATATGTGAATAATACTGGCTAAGTTCAGACGCTACAGAACTAAAATGAAGAAAATAGTATGAAAAGCAAAAGGGCATAAACAACTTATAAATGGTATATATGCACATTCTAACTTCCAGAAAAAAAAAAAACACCCACACACATTAAGAATATGACTTTAATTACTAAGATTTCTTTAAGGATTTCCTCACATATCACCACACTATATCTGATGCTTAATATTTCACTCTATTGTATCTAATGACGTATTGGATGAACAAACATTTGGGCCCAAGGAAGAGGAAGAAAGTGAGGTAACAGTCCTTGTGGATAGAGTACTGAACAAATTCACAATGTGCAAGTCCCTAGGTTATATGCATAAATATAAACAATTAAAAATACCCAGAAATATATTAAATTTGGAAAAGCACAACCTAAACATAGCACAATAGCATGCTTCAGCAAAAAATTTCACAATAGTTATACTTTAAAAGACTATCCAATAAACCAATTTTATTAGTGCATTACTATTAACTATAATTTCATTAACTTTAATTGTTGATTAGAAACAATTAAAATAGTTGTACTTGACGTCAAGAGTTGAGGGAATATGGATAACAGCTCTCTATAAGCTAACATAAAAAATATTATCAACTGTCTCATAAAAAATTACATTGCATGTTATGAACAGCTTGAACAAAAGCATGCATATTCCACGAAAGTGTATAGAGAAATGGATACGTACTTGGTCCTTTCAGACAATGTCATGTTACTTCCACTTGTACCTTGTGAACCTGCAAAATAACCAGTGTTGTTAACCATAAATCTGATTCTGATGATATAATAGAAATTGGCTATCCAGTATCACCTCAGCATCATATAATACAAGCAATGCCAACAATAAATGAGCAATAAAAGGGTATTTACAGAAAAATCAAATTTGATATGGCATTTAAGTAGAACCTACTGGCTGGTGTGTTGTTGCCCAGATTCAGAAACCAAAACTCCTACAAAAACAAGTTTGACAAACTATTAGATTCAATGCTTCAATTAAACCACATTAAGAGCATTAATAGTAAGATTACTAGAAGCAATTTTCACACTCCACAACAAGAATGGAATCCACAGATGGTGAAAAAGACTAGACAGAGAGAACAGGCAAGTACATAAAAAAAGTTGTTGCAAATAGGCGTAAATTAGCGAAGTCGTGTACTATTGCTATTGCTACTAGTTCAAAAATATGATCAGAAGACAACTCGTCAAGCAAGTGTTTTAATTAAAAAGAGCATCAAGTCCTAAAATATGTAAAAACTGATGATTGACAATTAAATATCACGAAGATTCAACACTATATCACACATACAACAATATCTGTTTCAAGCGAGTTAGAAGTTACAGTTTTATATCTTATTCACATATTCCTTCTACTAAAGGAAAAACAGAATACATGCTTTGAACTGAAAGGAAATTGGACGTGATTAACTAAGACTGATTATATTAAAGCCTACAAAATAAAACCTGAAATCTTACATCTGTTGCAGCAGAATTGATCAAGTGCTGCATATGTGAATCTGGAGATTGCATTGTTTCTGATCCATAAGCACTAGGTGATGCCCCTAAATCTAGTGTCGGCATTCTCTCAGATGCAATATTTGTTCCCAAAGAAGCAACTGATAGGTCACGAAGTGAAGTCATAGTCAAGTCATCTCTTCTATCAAGGCTCGTGTAGTCATCCTCAACCACACTGTGTGCTTGGAAGGTGGGAGGGGGAGTGACAGCAACATTACGAGCATGTTCAACTTCTACATCAAACGCAGCAACAGGCGATGTAGCAGTTATTGGCTCTTCAGTAACTTGGTTAGTAGCTGCTATTGGTTCTTCAGAGATTTGGCTTGTAGCCGCTACTTGCTCCACTTGGGGTTGGTTAGTAGGAGCTACAGAATCTGTAGGGGGCTGGTTAGTAGGAGCTGTTGGCTCTTCAGAGACTTGGTTGGTTGGAGAAAGAGTTTCAGCCATTCCAACATCAGCATGATCTTCCTCAGAGATGACCAAATGAGGTCTTGAACGTATATATTCACCAGTGCATATGTCCAAAAGATTCTTGTCAACCCCTGAACACAGCAACACATTTTCAGATCACGTGTTGAAAAAGAGTACAAGGTACCACACAATCAGCAAAATAAGACACAGAAATCAGCCTACCAGTTAACAAGGGCTGGTAAAAAATGTGCTCTTTTCTTCGACTATTGTTCAACTTCCATATACCCAAGCTAGAGGAAGGAGCTTCCCTTCTTTTCCTCATTATATCACGTGGGTTATTAAGTGCACTCCGCATGAATCTACAAAGACACATCAAATATGCGTAACACAAGCAGAGAAAGAACAGGAACCTAAAACCTTTTAAGGTATGATGTACAAGTTGCATGAGAAGGAAGCTATTTGACAAAAAACAAATCTTAAATTATTACTTATTCTTTAACACAATGTTTTCATCAAACAACTGTTTTCTTTTTCTTCCTCTCCCTTGTGGCTGCTGTATTGGTGGACTTTCAGGAAGCACAAAATTGGGAGTGTTATCTGAAATAGGTAAACAAAAGTAAAATTTTTATATTTCTGGGATCAATATGCAACACAAGACACATAGATAGGCATGCACTGACCGACAAGAACCGGCACATCTGAAGTGGTGCCCCCTTGAGATGTAGGTGGAGTTGGAGGATTAAATCGTTGCTGAGATGGTACAGACATCCTTTCAGGATCAAAATCATGAATCATAGAGTCATGAACTCTGTTTGGCTCAGGGTCATTGTCCTCGAGATTTGAAAATAGTGGAGGGTTTTCAAGGTTGAGATCGTCATTGGTGGCATCAAGACCAACTTCAAGTGCCTCGACTTGGGTTGGTAGTGGAGGACTAGGGCCCAACCCCCTACGAACCTCAATGGGGTCAACTTGGGTGGTTGCTTGTGGAGGACTATGTATGGTAGGATCCGGCTGGATAGTTGATGATTCTCTTTGGGTGCTTGGACCATCATCTGCAGCACCCACGCCTTTCAATGATGATGGAGACTGGGGAACAATGCTGTAAGAACAAAACAAGTATCATTGGTTCACAGTCCCAAAAAAATTGAATGAAAAAGAAAAACTTAAAATACAGCATGGGCTTACTCCTCCTCCATTGGAATAGGGCCAGAGTCATGCAGCACTTCTGTATGAGAAGAATCCATTATTACATCCTAAACAGTAAAGAAAAATTAACAGTTTGAAAAGACAAATACAATATCACAGAGTTACACAGTTGTCTGAAGGGAAGACTGCACCTCATCAAAAGATACAGTCACGTAATAATCTGTTGTCACAGGTATTCGATCTGCACATTGAGAATTATTAAATATTAACGTCCATCTGCTCACAAGCTTTCAAAAAGAATGCAATGAGTTCATAATCAAATTAGTTTTAAAAGATAAAGGGTGTCATGCTAATCCCTGAAAAATGGAAACAATACTCAGGGTTCCCAAAAGTGTATTTCTTTTGTTAGAGGGGTCCTCACATCACCAACTTTTCATTGATCAGAAAAATACACATAGGAACTGGCCAATAACAAATTTGGCATCACTCAGTCCCTAAAAGAAAAAAAAAATAACTGTTTTCGTAAAACATCCATAAATTTAGCATTTTCCCAGGAGGAATTTACTTTTAACTTTTGAAATAGAAAAACAACTATTTCATCGACTTTCAGAAACTATCCCAACCAAATTAGCATGCATTCCCCTCGACACAAATTAAAAACCAACCCCTTATGGGTTTCAAAAAGCACAATACATAGCTATAATCTCAACTGTAACATCAAGGCTTCAAAATGTCCATGACCAAAAAGTGCATTCAATCATGACTGCATTTGTCTACACACAATTCAAAATCCTAAGGAACAAATTCAATTGTTTATTCTACGAAACTCAACCAATTATATATAACCTGTTAGTGTAATGTCTTCCGGATTCCTGGAGTTCCGATCCTCAGTCCTGAGAGAGACGTCCAAAAATCATCCCCAATGTGATAACACAAATAAGTCCACGAAAACTCGACTAAAAAAAAGGTGAAAACTCAAGAAGAAATTACCCTGTGTAATCTATTTGGTCGTCAATGTTCTGCGCATCGAGGTCAAAAGTCCCAGGCAGAGTCACCGATTGAAACGGTGCTGGCCCCACCTCCTCCGTCTGAGCAAACTGGATAGAAGCAAAGGCCTTGTGGAGACCCGTCAACGCGTCCTTGCAGTCTTGGTGAAGATACTCAACTTTCTTGGAGTATATCCGAACCACGCCAAGAAGAAGGTACCCAGACATTCTGAGAGCGATGGGAACACCAGGGTCCATGATGCGCACTGAAAGAACACAAGAAAAAGAATGACTGAGAACAAAAGGGTGGGATGAAGATGATTTGAGAAGAAAAAAAAAACGACAGCGTTTACTTACGGACTGTGGAGGGAATGTCGGTGGTGGTGTAGTGCGATTTCTTGAGGCGGTGCTGGAGGTGAGCGGCGATCCACACGGTGGAAAGTGGGCCCTTTCGCGCCAAAAAGGTTTGGGAATAGAACATGATGGTGTTCTTGGGATGTTTGATGGGACTAGGATTCGGGGAGATGGAGGAAGGGATTTTTGAGTTTGGTTAGGGTTTGTGAAGTGATTGAATGCAAAAGTAAAAAATGGCGGGAAACAACGTTTGGAACTGTGTAGTGGCGCGGATCTTGCCAGATAATTGCTGTGATGGACAGTTTCCAGTTCTGTTGAAAATACCTCATTTTCTCCCCTTATTTACAATATCTGCCATGGGATTTCATAACCTTACACTACTTGTATATTAGGTTAAATGTAAATTATTATAAATATAATGAAAATCTGACCACATCAAACTACAGAGATAAATGTAAATTTTATAAATATAATGAAAATCTGAAATAATCTATAATATCTATATATAAACATAGACATAAAAATGGACGTTAGATTTGATAAATGTTTTTTCATTTCTTTTACTTTGTATTTCTTAATATTTATTAATCAGTTCTCTTAGTTTCTGTTTTCTAAAAGAACTATCCAGAAAAAATAATTATAATTGTTATTACTTTTAAAATAAATACTTTATTTTTATGTATATTTTAGTTACGATTTTATTTTTATTTTGATGAAAATTTAGAAGTGTTTTTGTTATGTAATTATAATATTATAAAAAATACCTCTTGTAATTATTTTCTAGGCATGCTATTTTAAGACTTTAGTATGAAATTTAGTAATATTTTAAATTTATTTTTTGTTGTTATACTGGCATCAACTGAAAATGTAATAAATTGTGATTTGATTGATTTAAATCCTGAAAAATAAAAGTAGAAGTGATATTTGGAGTTGCATTCAGCTTTTCTTTTGTATTTGATTACTGTTACTATTTTTAAACCGCGGTATAAAATAACCCTAAAATAATGCAACTTGTAATTATATTTTTGGAAGAAAAAAACATAATTACAACTATCATTGTCGGTTTCAATTAAAACTATCAAGAAATAGTTAGTGTTGTCTTTTTTGAAAAATTGTAAAACAACTCATTAGATCTTAAGAGAATAAAAAATCATTTAGAATTTTATATAAACAAAAGAAATATGAATATTATGTGGTACAATATTCTATAACTAATTAGTATGAGACCATGTCTAAAAGAGGAATCAGATGAACATCATAAACACATTATTACAGTCATCCATAAAAGTACTTGAAATACTAAGGCATACCAAGATAATGTCAGGAACTAAACATAAAAACTGACAGTTTAACAGTTTGAAAAAGGGTTGCTCCTAGAACAACTATTACAAAAAGGCACCATGGCCATAAAATCGCTTTTAAGAGCCATCACTAACAGAATAGCTCAAGCTGCACCGCTGCGACCATCAGATCCATCTTGAACATTTCTCTCATATGCTCCCACCAAAAGGTGATCATCGCAAAAGAAAAAGAAAGACAAGCACAAACACGAAAATGAAAGGGTAAGCTAGTGAAAAAGATAATTTTAATATATTACAGCAGGCAAGTACTTAAAACAGTTCCAAGCATGCAACACAATAGGCACAAAGAATCATGTTATAGCAAAGAAGCAGGACACTATGACTCAATTATCCGGATAAATATATTAAGATCGGATTCACCGAACGCTTGCACTTGTGGTGACCTCTATTGCCCTGCAGAGCCATTGCCAATGGGTTTCACCCTACCACACATAAGGTTAGCCTTTAAGCGTCTAAGGCCATTATCTTGCCAGAGACTAGGGCCTCTCGATACTCTCACCACTTGGCTCAGTTTGCTCTACATGAGACTCACTGACCCTTTAGAGTTTCGGGATGCAATCCTTATTTGAATCATTATCTTAATATATACACTACACACCACCATGAGATCTCTCCACGAGACTCATGGAATTACGCTTATCTCACACCAATTTCATGTTTCTCATACCATAACCACCACTTTCATCTCATACATCCAATTTTCATTTCACCAAACCACCATTTAACAATTCCATGCCATAACTCATACAAAACATACCAATTCCAATGCATATAGATCAAACAACCATGCATATTCAATACATACATCCAAACCATGGATAATTTAAGAAAATAGAATCAAATTTGCCCCATTCTCGCTCAGGCTAAAAGCCTTCGCTTAAGCTACAACAACCGTCTCGCTTAAGCTAGGTGTTGTCGCCTGAGCGAGTCCTGCAACGGTGGCACTTTGCAAGCTCTCGCTTGGGTGAGACCATCTCGCTTGGGTGAGACCACCACTCACCCAAAACCAAAGTCCCTCGCCTGGACGAGGACGCGAGCAGATAGCACAATTGGTTTCCTCGAGGGCTCGCTTGGGCGAGCCATTCTCGCCTGAGCGAGACAATGCGTTGCTCAAAACAAGAACTCTCCCCCTGAGCGAGATGCTCGAGTAGAACCAGGGTGAGCTTCTGATACTCTCGCCTAGGCGAGACGAGCTCGGTTGGGCGAGAATGACGGTTCTCACCACTGTTAACGTACATGCAACAGGGAAACAACTCAAACCAACATCCAATAACGCATACAAACCAGTTTCATCTGATTTAACATATTATTCAAGCATCTAAACATGGAACAAACCAAAAGCATACAAAAATAACTTTGAACTGTTAAAATCTAGCTTACCTTACCTTTTTAGACGCTAGCATAAGGAATAATAACCCACTAAAGTAATAGGGCACTGGAGCAAGCTACGGAGCTTAAAACCAACATACACAAAGTTGAGAAAAAGGTACTAGGGGACCCCAAAACAGAACTAGAGCCCTTACACTGGAAAAATGAGACAAATGAAAAGTGTGAAGGCTTGGCAGGGTATTGGGGTCCTACAGGGGACTGGCGTTGGGCCTATGAAAAGGCCAGGCCCAAACACATAAGGCTGAAAATGGGGCTTACAGTGTCTACGCACGAGTCATATATATATTTTTTAATTTGGATAAAAAATTTAATATAATAATTATTATATTTGAATCAATTATTTATTTATGTAATTATATTTTAATATTATATAATTAATATAATTATTGTTATATTAATAATAATAAAATTAAAAAAATAATAATTAAATATGATTTTATTTCTTTTAAATCATAAAATTGACACTAATTAATTAGTAATGCGTAATAAAGTTACATGATTAAAATTTAAATTATACTTTTCAGTTATATATTATATTAAAATAAAATGTGTATGTACGGTTGTTGTTAAAATAAAATGTAAGTATATTGTGTAATATGCTCCTGTATAAAATAAATATAACATGAAATTAATGTTAAAATTTTTAAATAAAAATACATGTAGAAATAAATACATGTATATTATATTAAAATGAAATGCATATACACATGTTGTTGTTAAGGTAAAATGTAGGCATAGTGGGTAATATGATCTCGTACAAAATAAATACAACATAGAATTAATGTTATTTTTAAATAGGAACACATGTAAATATATAGATGTTTGTATGTTTTATTAAAATAGAATGTGTATGCACATATTGTTGTTAAAGTAAAATGTAGGCATATTATATAATATGATCATGTACAACATAAATCCAACATGAAATTAATATTAAAAAAGTAATCGCGGAATACAAAGTTTAAGTTAAAAGTTGAACTCTCATATCAATTCAAAAAGTGACAACTTATAAAAATATTTAAACTAATAATAATAATAATGTTAATATCAATGCTAATGCTAATAATAATAATAATAATAATGTAATGTTAATAATAATAATAATAATAATAATAATAATAATAATAATAATGTAATGTTAATAATAATAATAATAATAGTACTAACAGTACTATTAATAATAATAATAATAATAATAATAATAATAATAATAATAATAATAATAATAATAATAATAATAATAATAATAATAATAATAATAATAATGTTACTAATACTATTATTCATATTAATTCAAATAATAAAATGATTATATAGAAAATATGCATATAATCGAAATATAGTCCCGTAGAAAATAAAAATAACATGAAATTAATGTTAAAATTTATAAATAGAAACACATGTAGATATCGACAAACACATACAAAGATATTAACATATATTGATATATAAAATCAAACATAATAGTATTAACATTACTACTACTAATAATAATCTCAATAACAATAATAATGTTACTAATACTACTGCTCATATTAATTCAAATAATAATATAATCATGTAGAAAATATGCACAAAATCGAAATATGGTCCTATAAAAAATAAAAATAACATGAAATTAATGTTAAAATTTATAAATAGAAACATATGTAGATATCGACAAACACATACAAAGATATTAAAATACAGTGATATATTAAACCACAGCTAATAGTACTAACATTACTAATAATAATAATAATCTCAATAATAATAATAATGTTACAATACTACTACTATATTAATTCAAATAATAATATGATCATGTAAAAAATATGCACATGATCGAAATATGGTCCCGTAGAAAATAAAAATAACATGAAATTAATGTTAAAATTTATAAATAGATGTGATGCATGAGATGCCTAACACCATTTAAACAATAAATCCAGTCATTGATGGATATGAATTTAAGATACAACAATTTCATTAAGCTCATATTTAAGAAATAAGTGATGTAACAACCACCTCACCCCCTTGAGTTGTTCAGTGAAGCAAAATCCCACCTTTAGATCTCTCCTCTACTTCCTTAACTTTTATCATTTATAAGCAAATTTAGAATTTCCTCGTGACTTTAAAAAAATTTAGGATCATATCTTATAGGAAAAAGTTATTTTGACACCCCTATTTACAAATAACTCTCACTTGACACCAATTTTTCTTAATAAAATATTATTATTTAAATAAAATATTAATTTATATGAGTGTCAAATGGGAGTAACGATGTCAAACTACCACTATCCTATCTTATATTATCGGTTGTCCCAATGAGTCAGATTCACCAACACCATTCAAGATCAACATCGTCTAGAATAAATTATAATACAATAATTTTACTACATTCAAACTCTTCACTGATATGTAAAAATAACAAAGTAAAGCAAGACAAATGGCACCTCCTTTCAAAATGACTTAAGGCCAAAGTTTTGTAAACCTCATTATAATTTTATCTTTCCATTGTGGGACTCAATCCCAGCACAAGTACATCTTACACATTGGCTGTGAGTTGCAGAATTATCATTGTTGATAATTCTACCATCCATCCCTCCAATTGTGAGTATGTGGTTATTCCATCCAACTCTTTGTGTGTGTCCACCTCTCAAAGTTCTCAACTGCAAAAAGTGAATAACACTATTAGTAAAGTATAAATGAATAGTTTATTATAGAGCTCTTATAAGCCAAAGATATACTTGTCTATTTGAAGTTGTATCCCATAGTTGCACTTAAGAATTGTTCAAACCAACTGTAATATGTTGCCCATCAGGAGCCCAATTAACAGATGTTATAGGGTTGCCTTTGTCTTCAATTGTTACAAGTTCCAAAGAGGAACCATTTATTGCATCCCACAAGTACATTGTGCTTCTAGTGTTATGGCAAGCACATTGCCGCTACCCCAGTCCAGCAAATTGAGATAATAGTCATCCACAAGATCCGGAGCATCCAAAGTTCTCTCAGAAGTTTGATGAATATCAACAAATTTTATAATTAACACAAATTTTGAAATAAAATCTCACATGGATCTAGTTAATTAAAGGGTTTGCATATAGTTAGTAAATAAGGGACCACAACTTGAGATTACAACTCCACTTGGATCAAAATCCTTGCTTTTACAAACTGAGGAAGAAATAAAATTATAAATTGAGGAATTTAGTAGTGCACCTGAGGAATAAATCTCCCAGGTTTGATTGATCTATTATTATCCTGTACAAGAATAGATAGCTCGTGGGGAATTAAGTCAACTGGTGCAGGTGGCTTGTTCTTGAAGGCGAGAATTCGCGTCCGATTCATGTTTAAGGATTCTGCAAGCTGCTTCCTGTAGGCTTCTCGAGATGGAGAACTCCCAACTGGATTTTCCTTACCTTTATTCCCCTTTGTAAGCATATAGTGAGCATAATCATAGTCCATTGCTGATCGATTTGGTATGAATCTATCCAACTGATGATCAAAACAAAAACACAATCAAATTGGTTTCTTCCATAAAGAAATTCAAAGTGAGATATAAAAATTTATCATCTTTAGTTTACCCATTCAAAATCTTTGAAAATATTAAAACTAATTTGGCGGACCAACAATGCATGAGATGGCTAACACCATTTAAATAATAAATCCAATCATTGATGGATACTTAATTATAATGAATTTAAGATACAACGATTTCATTAAGCTCATTTAAGAAATAAGTGATACAACAACCACCTCACCTCCTTGAGCGGTTCAGTGAAGCAAAATCCCACCTTTAGTTTTCTCCTCTACTTCCTTAACTTTTATCATTTATAAGCAAATTTAGAATTTCCTCATAACTTTAAAAAAATTTAGGATCATATCTTATATTATCGGTTTCCCGAGTCAGATTCACCAACACCATTCAAGATCAACATCGTCTAGAATAAACTATAATACAGTAATTTTACTACATTCAAACTCTTTACTGTATGTAAAAATAACAAAGTAAAGCAAGACAAATGGCACCTCCTTCCAAAATGACTCAAGGCCAAAGTTTTGTAAACCTCACTATAATTCTATCTTTCCATTGCGGGACTCAATCCCAACACAAGTACATCTTACACATTGGCTATGAGTTGCATATTTATTAACTAAAATCCAACCAAAATTTGCATGTCAAAATGATAATGAAAAAAATCATATAATTCAAAGATATACAAATAAGTAATAACCATCAACTCATCGTCACAATCAATTCCAAATGTAAAGTATATTTCAATACCATGGCTTACCTACATTTTCCCATAACTTAGACATCTGAAGCAGTTGCTCATCGATTTTGGAATTCTCTATGTTGAAAACACCAATAAGACTTCCATCTTGTTGCAATATGCGTATAAACATCATCTGTTGCATTACAAAGGAACATCAAAATTAGAAATCAAAACATAAAACTATGCAGATTGTAGAGAACACCATTATTTGCAAAACATATTTCTACATAAACTACTCACAAATTCTCATGATATTTCTTTCAGCTAAGTAATCACCTAGAGCCTTCGCACATCTTTAGTTCAAAGTACTGAATAACATGCATTTCCTCTGGGGCAATTTATTATATTGCATCAATTTTAAATTTTTTTCCTCATTACATTGGAAGCAAGTAGAAAAATAACCTAAGAGTCTGAAATTTGTCATACGCATTCTTAATTGCAATAGACCTTGCTTTCAAATTCAGAAAGATTCACCTGATGCAATAAGGATCAAGCTTTTATAAGATAACAATAAGGATCAATTAATAATTGAAACATTAATTTATAAAGATTAAGTTAACCATACTCATTGCATAGCAAACTATCTAAATGAATCATGCCTTCAACATATGAAAAAAGCAAAGTTAAAATCATGCCAACAATGAAAAAAATTAAAAAGCCAAATTTTAGAAAAGCAAAGAATGAAAATTGCAAATTTATAATTATCCGTATCAATTACAATAAAAAAAATGAAGTTCAATAACAAATAGAAAAGGTCTTTACTTAAATTCCAATACAAAAAAAAAAAATCAAAGCTAGTTCAATATTAAAGTAGCCAGATGACATTGGATCTTAGATGATGAAACCTAGAACATCATAACCACAATAAATGAAGATGGGATGAATCACTCCTATAATATGTACATGGGATGAAAAAATTATTTCTTCAAATAAAATAATTGAAAAATGGACATGTTGTGCAAGGAAAGTAATTGGAGAAGATATATTACCTAGAAACATGCCCTAACAGATTCCTGCATCAAAATCGCAATCCTCATAAACAGAAAAGGAAGCAGGATCCCGAGCACCACCAAGATTGGAGTCAGCGCCTGTTCTTGTCTTTGTCCTCGAATATCACAACTTTGCTTGATATGTAGAACTTCTCCAAAAAAAAACCCAATGAACCATGAAATAAAATCAAATAAGGCAATAAAACCTAGAAAACCTAAAAATAAAATCAAGCTTACCAGGAAGAACAAAACCTTTGTGTACAAGTGTTATTTGAATTGCTGCAACATTTCCTTGAAATCACCAACAACATTTTACCAAAAAAAAAAATCACCTTACAAAAATTCCCATCAACAGAAAAAATATTTACTTCAACAATCCCCTCTGTCAACGGCGACTACAAAAGTTTAGAAAAAGGAAAAAATGAGAAGCATTTGAAGCATAAAAAGAAAAAAAAAACTAAAAATCGAATATTTTTTAATTCCCTTTTACAAACCGCCTTAAATCCTTACCTCCAAGTCTTGTTTCTCCAAACCTGAAAAATTAAAAACCAAAAGTTCCCAAAAAATTAACACAAAAATTTCAAGGGTTGAGTTTGGGAAAAAACAAAAGTCCCAAACCTGAAAAATACTTCAACAATCCCCTCTGTCAACGGAAACTACAAAAGTTTAGAAAAAGGAAAAAATGAGAAGCATTTGAAGCATAAAAAGAGAAAAAAGACTACAAATCAAATCTTTTTTAATTCCCTTTTACAAACTACCTTAAATCCTTACCTCTAAGCCTTGTTCCTCTAAACCTGAAAAATTCAAAACAAAAAAATTAACACAAAAATTTCAAATGTTGAATATGAGAAAAAACAAAAGTCCCAAACCTGAAAAATACTTCAACAATCCCCTCTATCAACGGTCACTACAAAAGTTTAGAAAAAGGAAAAAATGAGAAGCATTTGAAGCATAAAAAGAAAAAAAAAGACTAAAAATTGAATATTTTTTAATTCCCTTTTACAAACCACCTTAAATCCTTACCTCCAAGCCTTGTTTCTCCAAACCTGAAAAATTCAAAACCAAAAGTTTCCAAAAAATTAACACAAAAATTTAAACAGTTGAATCTGGGAAAAAACAGAAGTCCCAAACCTGAAAAATTCAAAACCAAAAGTTCCCAAAAAATTAAACCCAAAATTTCAACGGTTGTGACAACACCCAATTTCGTCCGGGTAATAATGATAAAAATAATAAACAAAAAAATTAATTAATTTAAGTTCAATTGAGAAGAATAAATAAATAAATAATTAATGAAAGAAAAATATATATTTTAGTTTGAGAAAAAAATATCTATGTTTATTTTATTATTATTATTATTATTATTTTTTATTTCTTTTAATTTAATTTTGTTTTATTTATTTATTTGGGCTTATTATTTTTATTATTACATTATTTTCTTTCTATTTTTACAACTCCATTTCTCTTTTACGTCTCTCATTCTAGTTGAATAAAAAAGGAAAAAAAAGAAAAAAACAACAAAAAAAAGGAAAAAGGGAAAGAAAGGTAGAGGTAACGTAAGGTCTCTCTGTTATCAGACCCATGTCTGCTATGCTATCATGGTTTTGTATTGGGAATGACCTGTAACATGGTCATGATGGCTGAAGGAGCCGGAAGCAACATCTGCTCTCAGCCTTATCCCAAATTTCGAGATTGGAAGCTGAGATAGTTACATAATAAAAAAAGGAGATTCATATGCTGAGAGAGCTCGAATAGATTTCTTTACAGAGCGTAAAAACAACAAAGAGGTGCCATTTTGATTAGGGAACTTTCGTTTGACAATAGGGACTGCAAGAGGTAAGTTTTCCATCTGAATACTTGAATGTTTGAGACGAAACTGATGTTGTTGTGTTGTGCTTGAGAATCAATAAAATGTGTTGTGTATATTGAATTTTGCGTGTCATTTATTTGGCTCATTGAATCTACATACATTACTACATTATCATTGTTTGAATCCTTCGTTATCTCCCTCGACTGAACCCTTCGACCCTCATCATCACCTTTCACCTGCAAGATACTGCGAAACCAGAATCCAAACACACAGTACACCATAAACAATTATGTTTTATGGAACACGTCTTCAGTGACACCTTCATCTTCGCTTACTCGCTCACCATCATCATCTTCTTCGTTCACTTATCTGCAACCCACACGTAGCTGCCATTTTCGTTCTCGGTTTTTCTCCACTTCACTCACCCAAAACAACCCATCCCATATGATCACCAACGGGCATCATCACCTTCGCCTGCGCGTTCCGCTTGCACAAATACACATAAACACCAAATTCCTCCATTGTCATTTTCACACCCAACCACAAGAACAGAGAACCGGAACCCCATTTCATTGCCAAACACTCAAATCTCATTTTCCCCAATCAGCCACATCCAATCATAGCGCATATATGAACAAGTGGGTAGAAACCCTCACCAGCGATTCAGAGCTCTGAACGGAGGAGTGTGGTCGCGTGATGGTTGCAACGACAGTGACGAGCTGCAGAGTCCGCGCGCACCTTTCTTTCATGCGGAAGAGGATGGGTGGCGAGTGGTCGCTGGCGTGGACACCGGCGGCGGCTGGAATCGCTGACGACGGTCTCCAGCAGGCGGGACCTCGCGACCATGAAGGGGATCGGTGCAACCCCTATCTGGAACGCGTTGGAGAAGCGAATGAGGAGATGCCGGTGGAGGAACGTTTCACGCGAGGTAGAATCAAGGGTGACAATGTCGCCGGTGAAGACTCCAGCGAATGTCATTGGTGGTTGTGAGTAGGCGTCGACGTGGGTCTTGGTGTCAAGAGTAAAGATGTCAACGGGGCGGGTAGGGTACGGGTAGTAGCTCCCCCGTACCCTACCCACTAGATAAGTATTTGCCCCGTACCCGTATCCATATCCGTCGGGTGTCCATTGTGCGGGTATCCGCCCATTTATTTCATATCCACAGATATCCACGGATATCCACGGGTACCCACGGGTATTTGCAAAATTATTTAAAAAATAAATATTTAATCATAAATTCAAATAAAATAAAATAAAATACACCACTGTCATAAATTTTAAATAAAGTTCAAATAAATTCAAGTTGATACAAGTCCAAATAATTGTAAAAGTAAATATAAAACGACGTTTAACACAATGAAAATTCTTTAATTAGTGTTTTGATCAACAAACTCACTTTCTCCGATTGGTTCTTGAAAAATAAACAAAATAAGCAAATAATAAACCTCAATTGCCACATGCCAAGTATTCTTATTTTGATTTCATCATTTGACAACGAACATACTATAAACGTCATTGTCGATATAAGATTTGATGTATATGCCCAATTTCAAAGAAAGGAAAGAGAAAAATGTCAAAAGATGTAAGTTTAGCGGGTACGGGTATCCACGGGTGCGGATACTATGATACCCTTACCCGCCCCGTTAACATGCGGGTATCAAAAATACTCGTACCCGCGGGTAGCGGGTATCCATTTTTAGTATCTGTTTTCTACTTGTTGCGGGTTTTATCCGTGGATACCCACGTGTACGGATTTTTTTGACATCCCTAGTCGAGAGAGAAAGCGAGAGAGAGACTTGCCTCTCGTTTCTTTGAACAGTAGGGTGTGTTCCAAATATTAGGGTTTTTTTTTTCTTTTTGTTAATGGGATTGGATTTGACCCTTACAATGTGCACCCCCGTTTTTGTCTCATACACCTTCGTATCTCTATGTGTTATATTTATTTTATGTTTGTTTCCTTCCCGCACCTCCATTCTCTTTATTCCTGCGCACCCCCTATTTTTAATTTCTGCAGTTTCACACATTCTCTTTATCCCTGCGCACCCCCTGTTTTTGATTTCTGCAACTTCACAATTTGTGTTACTTGCTCATTTATTGCAGCCCTTGTTTCACTACGCATACACCTCCCAATTTTCACTTCCTCGCGCACCTCCATAATTACTAATCCCGCACCCATGCACACACTTTTTACTCCTATTTTGGGTTTGTTTTATACTTTACTTGTTGCACCCCATCCTTTAATAAACACACCTCATTTACTTCATGTATCTCCCGCTAATTGCTCATGCACCCAATATTTGTTTTTCACTTTCATCCTTCTTAATTAAATTGTCTCCTTTTTTATTTTGTTTTATTATTTTTTATTTATCTTTTTTTTTATTTCTAAAAAAAACAAAAATATTTGAAAATTACCGAAAAATTGCAAAAAAAATAGAAAAAATCAAAAAAATAAAAATGTTCTCTTTCACTTTATTGTGTCTGTCTAGTCGCTCGCACCGTGTGACACTTATTTTCTAAATTAGGATAATTGAGTTTAGATATTCTATAATTATATGATTGGTATTTCTTTTTTATGAATGTTTGAGATATGTTATTTTATGATGTAATAAGTTTAATTGTTATATGATTATTTCTTTTATAAACTAGCTTACCCTCTTTTGTTGTTGTTGGTATGTGTTGTGTTCTTCTTTTGCAATAATCACCTCATTTGTGTGAGCATATGGAGATACAGGTGTAAAGACACCTTTTGATGTTGAGGAGTCCAACTTTTAGGTGATGAACGACTTTAGATCATACTAGGTATAGTATTGTAATAGGATCATAATATAATAGCTTGAGAATGTATATAAATGATATTACTATAGTCTTATCTTGTAAGGTTGCACTAATTTAAAATATATATTGGTTTATCTGTCTTTTGAATATCCATAATGAAATGTTTTATTTTGATAATATTAAACTATTAAAATGGGATGTTACAACTAATTTTATAGTTTTCCAATTTTGTTGATAAAATGACTTTTTAAAGTTTACTAATTGTTCTGTAATTATCATATGTCAAAGTGTTTCCAAATCTTATTTGTAAGACTAGATAAAAGACACAGTCTGGTTAGTGATGATGGAAAAGAGAAGGCAAGGTGTAATGCCTGCAACCAAAAATACATTATTGGTAGTAAAAATTATGGAACTTCTCATTTGAAGCGTCACATTGAGAAATGTAGTAAACTTAAATGTGAATATGTGAGGCAAATGATAGTGGATGGGGAAGGAAAGCTAAATGAAAGAAAAATATAGCATATGATTTCCCATGAGTTGTGTGCCAATTTAATTATCCGGCATAGTTTACCTTTCATCTTTGTTGAGTATGAAGCGCTTAGAACTTGAATAAGTTATCTGAATCCTTACGCATGTCTAATTTCTATAAATACGATAAAAAGTGATTTTTGAAAATACATAGGAAACAAAAAAACATGTTAAAGGAAGAGTTCAGGAAAATAAGAAATATGAATTGTTTGACATTCGATATGTTGACTTCTATAACTGATGAGGGTTATATTGCTTTAACAACACATTATGTTGACATAAATTGTAAATTTGTAGTAAAATTCTAAACTTTGGCCACTTCCATCCACCTTACACTAGCTTTGAGTTGTCAAAGACAATAAATTGATTTTTGCATGATTGGGGAATTGAGAAAAGAATATTTCCTTTGACTTTGGATAATGCATCTACTAATGATGTTCTGATAAAAACTTTAAAAATTTAGCTTCTTTTGCAAAATGCTCTGATTTGTGATTGTGAATTTTTGCATGTGTATTGTTTTGCTCACATTTTAAACTTAATTGTTCAAGAAGGATTGAAAGCTCTTAGTGATATTTTACATGATATTAGGGAGAACATAAAGTATTTTGGGGGTTCTAAAAGTAAGATGATGAAGTTTAAACAATGTATTGACAAAATAGGACATTGATGCCAAGACAACTTTGTGTATATATGTTACTACAAGATGGAACTCTACATATTTGATACTTTAAACTGCTCTTAAATATCAATGTGTGTTTGCAAGTTTGCACTTAGTTGATGAGAATTATAAGTGTTGCCTGTCTGAGGAGAAATGGAAAAGAGTTAAAATCAATTGTTTTCTTGTTACCCTTTTATGAGATTACAAATTTTATTTTTGTCTCAAGTTATCCTACATCAAACTTGTATTTTTTACAAGTTTGAAACATCCAAACCTTTTTCATGGAAAGTTTAGAAGATGAAGAAAAAGTTATCAAATATATGGCTGAAAGGATAATGGTAAAGTTTGATAAATATTGGGATGAATATAGCATTGCCATTGCATTTAGAGCAATCCTAGACCCAAGAATGAAGTTGGAAACATTGGGATATTGATATGAGAAGATGGACCCTCTTACTTGGGAAGTAAAGTCAAAGAACATGAAAGAAAAAATGTACAAGCTTTTTTCTAAATACTTTTCCAATAAGGACACTTCCCAATCCCATCTCCTAAAGCGTAAACATAATGATTTATCAACAACAATGTCATCCTTTATTGATTCGATCATGTCAAATGCTCTTCATGTAAGTCATATAATCATATTAATTTCTACTAATTTAATCATTATTAATTAACATATAAATAAAATTTTGATTTTGGTTTTATGTTAAGAATTAACACAACGCAAGCTTGAGGCTTCTATTAATATGAGAAAGAACCAACTTGACATATACTTGGATGAGCCAACATTGGCAATTTCATTTACTAAACCTATGGATGCTCTTGAATGGTGGAAAAGTAATAGTCAACATTTCTTATATTTGTCAATAATGGCCCGAGACTTGCTAAGTATCCCAATTACCACAATTGCATCTGAATATGCTTTCAACATTGGTTCAAGGATTTTGAATAAGTATATAAGTTGTCTATTGTCAAAACATGTTGAAGCAATAATTTGTACTTGAAGCTGGAAGCATGGGTTTCATGAATATGGTAACTTCTTTAATTTAAATTCTATAATATTTCCATAAACAATCTTTGATATTTTAACTTGTTTTTTACAATTCCATTCCATGTGTTATTTTAAGATGATGATGTTGAGCAAGATGGAAGAGTAAAGGACAATTGTTCTAAGGGTGGATCTAATAACTCTGAAAAGGAAATTAATGAAGATTGAAGGTGAGTTGCTTTTATTTGACTCATGCTTTGTGTAACTGTATTGTTTTTCTTTACATATGTAGCCATAAATTATATTGGAAACATATTGCCTGCAGTAGTTTCTATTTTTTTTTTCATTCTTTCAATTAATTATGTTGAGATGGAGTGGAACTCCTAAACTGAAGAGTCATTTTGAATTCTTTTAAGAAGAGTTGCAGTCTTTCTGAAGCATATATAAGTAAGTTTTGTTGCCTCTGAATGTTGGTGGTCCATTGATAGATTGTGGTGTGATTCTGAAGCACTTCATCTATACTTGATAGATTGTGGTGCATTGATAAATTATCTAACATTCAATTCTACTATTTTATTATAGGTCTGGTTGACGTGGATCATTTCTAAGCTATTAGCCAACATTGATGCATATTTTTTGTTATTTCATCATTTGGATATATTGGTGCACATTTGCCTTAAGTTTGGTGCTATTGTAATTGTTGGTTGTTGTTATTGTTATTTAACGCAACCAATATGAATTGTTGTTATGGTTGTAATTTTAGTTTATGTGTGGCATGAAACATCCCGACCGGATATTACTGATTTAAATAATAAAATAAAGAAAATAATAATTATGAGTCAATTATTGAAACCTTATTTTCCAAGAAAACGTAGGAAATTTAAAACTTTTATTACATCAACAATAATCCAAAATCCAAAATTAAAAACACTATCATAATTATCAAAAGTCGAGTAACATAAACGATTACAAATCATTTAAAATCATAAAATATAAAAGATCTGATGAAAATTCTTTATCCCAATCTAGTACCGCGTACACGATCATCACCAAACACAAGCAGATAGGGTGAGCTAACAATAAAATAAACATATATACAAGCATATACATATCATAACAACACACCAAAGGAAATCCATCCTTTGATTCCTTAACACATGGCCACTACCATGTCTACTGTGTTCTACGTCTTCTGGTATGTATCTCAAGATTTCTTGCTGCCACACCTACCAGCCACAATTGGTAGAACACGTGCGGAAAACCTTGCTACGGATCACACATCGTAACGTCAGGCGGAGTTCCCAATACGAATCATATTCATAACGTCCCAAGACTACCAAAATCGTCAGCTTAACGTTGAGGAGGGCAGTCTAACTGGATCCATCCGTACATGCCACAACGTGCACACTCACACCGACAACACTTGTCAACCCGAGCCACAACTCAAGAGTTCTTCGTGTTTATCTGCCATCTCGAGCCACAACTCAAAAGATGTCATTTTGAGCCACAACTCAAGGAATGCCACATGCTTAATGTAAAACCCGGGAAAAATAAATAAATTAATAAGTATTTATTTAATAAATGCGACAACGGGAATCCCTAAGTTATTTAATGTGGAGAGAGGAGACAAGGAACAATGGTAGCTCAAATAGTAGAGCATGTTGATGATGTGGGAAGGATCTGGGTTTGAGTCATGTGAATGCCATTTGTGGATTATTTTTATTATTTAATTATTTTGCATACAAGTATGGTTGTGGGATAAGAGGTTATAAGGCATGGTTCCAATGAAATGTCAAGAAACATGAATTTGCTTGATGGTGGTGCATCGAATTGGCTTTGACATGGTTGTGGGTTTGAACCTTGGTAGACATGGATTAAATTTTCTTTTTGCTAAAATTATTTTTGGCATGAACGAGGGGATCAGACAATCTCATAATGGTTGTTGAATGACAATTAAACCTCATTTCAATGCATTTTCGTTTTCTTGCAATAAACCATAATTAAGAGATAGCTAAGGGGAAAACTAAGAGGGATAAAGTGTGTTTTTGAGGATGCTTTCTCCTGAATCAAATTCTTATATCGTTTAACTTCTTGATGTCTGTCGTATGTGGTTTTAGAGAGAGTATGTGTGTGTTTGTGGTTTCCGTTGTACTGAGTTCTCTTTGTGACTCAATCGTTGCTATGATTATCATGATTCTTATTTTTGACTTTTGTGACTCAATCATTGCTATGATTATCATGATTTCTCTTTTTTGGCTTAACGAGATGTTTAGAGTTTTTCTTTTAAATACAAAACACTTAATATTAATCTTATTATTAATTTTATTTTATTTTACCATTATTATTATTATCCTTATTATTATTATTATTTTATTTTACTATTATTATTACAATTACTATCATTTTTATTTTTTTTTATTATTATTTTGATTATTATTATTATTATTATTATCATTATTAATTTCATTTTATTTTATTTTATAATTATATTTATTAGTATTATTATTTTATTTTATTTTATTATATTATTTTTATTATCATTGTTTTGTTTAATTGATTATTTTATTATTATTACTATTATTTTATTTTATTAATATTATTGTTTTATTATTATTGCTTCATTTTATTTTATTATTATTTTTATTTTAAAAATTTCGTTTTATTATTATTATTATAATAATTATTATTTATATTATTATTATTATTATTATTTGTATTACTATTTTTCTTATTATTATTATTTATTTTATTTTACTATTATTTTATTATTATTGTTATTATTATCATTATTTTGTTTTATATATGATTTTATTATCATTATTTTATTATTATTATTATTTTATTATTATTATTATTTTATTAATATTACTGTATTATTATTATTGTTTCATTTTATATTATTTTTATTTTTATTTTTAAAATTTCACTTTATTACTATTATTATTATTATTATTATAATTGTTATTATTTATATTATTATTATTATTATTATTTTGTTATTATTTTATTATTATTTTTATTATTAATATTAATATTTTTATTTTTATTATTTTATTTTATTTTATAATTATCTTTATCTTTATTATTATTATTATTATTTTATTTTACTATTATTTGTTTATTATTTTTATTATTATTGTTGTTGTTTTATTTTATTTATGATTTTATTATCATTATTGTTTATTATTATTGTTTTATTTTATTTTTATTATTTATCTTATTGGTATTATTGTTTTACTATTATTGTTTTATTTTATTTTGTTATTATTTTCATTATTATTTGTATTGTTTCGTGTTATTATTATTATTGTTGTTGTTGTTATTGTTGTTGTTTTTAATTATTATCATTATTACTATTTTATTGCTCGTGTGATATTTAGAGGCAATGGTTATGTATTCTTCCTATTTTTGTATATTGTTTGGTTGTTTAGGATTGTGTTGGAATATGATCCAATCATGTGATTATGATTAGATAAGCATATTTCATGTTATGGATTGTATGTATAGTGTTTGGGGTTCTTTGGAACTTGCTTCAAAGTGCCAAAAACCAGTAGCAGTGACGCTAATGGTGTGGTGCCTAGCTGCTTGGGGTGTGTTGCCAAGTGATAAGGAAAAACCAGAGAAGCTTGGAACGTATGGCGCCTGGTGGAAAATGTGATCCCGCCAAGCGGAAAAGATATGGTAGAGGCTCTCGAAAGCGTATAGCGGCGTGAGGTGTTTGCCAGGCGGTTTCGATCCAAGTTCCGCCTAGTGACGTGAGAGGTGCGCCAGGCAGTTTTGGGTGTAGAGTTGGATCGCGAGGAGGATTCCTACACCGCTTTGAATGAAGGTCATGATACAATGCTTTGTTGGGGACCCAATTACGAGTGTAACTTGTATTGGGGTAACACGTGGCCACTCGAGGTTGTAGCCTGGTGGTTTTGGAAGTCCAGTGGAGTGTGCGAGATCGTGGCTCATACGGCGAGGTTTCAGAAGATTGCCCTCTTCAGTGTAACTAATTGAGTTTGATAGTTTGGGGACAACTATGGACTGTAGTTCATTTTGGGGAACTCCACTTGGTGTCACGGATTGTGGCCGTGGCAAGTTACTCCCACGTGTGGACTATTAGGTGGTGGCCTGTAGTCGGAAGGGCGAGTAGACACTCATGCAACAAAGATCGACCAATGTACTCATCAAAGGGTGTAGAATCAAGATGCGTCCAACATAAGGTTTGGGAGTTAAGGATTGAGGATTGGGGTGCTAACCTGGGTCATAGTTTGAATTGCTTTATTACTTATGTTGTATTTATCTTTGTTGTATTTGAGCTCATCCTATCTGTGTTTTTGACGATGATCATGTAACTTGTTACATGGGAGCATATGTGAATGCAGGTGAGCACGTGGATGCTTAGATTCAGAGTGGGGCCAGCTATGGGAGTTTTTACTAGTTTTCTTCATGAACTATTTTGTGATGAATATTATGAACACTTAATCTTTGTAATAATTAAATGCCGTATGAATTTTATAATTGGCGCGTTGAAATAAAGTTTTAAATTTTCCCGCGTTTTGGGAAAAGGAATTATCATAAATGCGATTTTATACTTATATCCCTATTCTAATTATTTAAATTAGTAATATTCGGCTGGAATGTTACACTTAACTCCTATCCCGAGCCACAATTCAAGGGATACGTTTCGAGCCACTACTTAAGGAATACCAGCAAGCCAACCTTCGAGATATCACCAAAGCCTTGTAGATCACACACCATCAAAACAAACAAAGCACATTTGCCTCACAGTATCGCTTGGCACAACACACGAGTCGTCAAGCACAACAAGCTTCCAGACCGCCTGGCGGGGGACGTGTACCGCCAGGCGCCAAGTGCCTCTACAGACACTGACTTTGCACCTATCGCCTATCGCAACTAACTCGGCCGCTAGGCGCCACACTACCCAGTCTTCTCTGATTTCCTCACTGTCGCTTGGCAGATTCGTACCCTACCGCAAGGCGCTATACCATAACAGCGTGATTATTGGTTTAAAATGTCTCAGTGTCATTTTCCACTTTCTAACCCTTTCTCCCTCAACTTAGCTCGCCAAATTAAGTATTCCCATCATGCATTACAACCCATAATTCACCTTCACCTTACCACGACCTAATTATGAACTATAGCCTAATCCAAAACACCACAAGGGTTCAATTTCATATAGTCCAAGTCGACTACACCATTAGTTACAAATCACCAAGTACCAGCTTATTAGTTCTTAATATCAAATTATAAGTTATGCCCTTTGTCCCATATCCCTTAATTCCACTCTAAGCTTAAGCAACATCTCAAACTGACAATTACTACCTCAGGTTGTGCATCAATTATTTCAAATACGGATTCGACCAATCTCCTCTATACCTTCTTTGCATTTCCTTGTCTCCAAACCAACCCAAACATAAGTTAAATTCCAAGACCTTAATTAATGCATTAGTTAGTTTATCATTGCCTACTCAAAAGTATCACTCAAAACCTTTCTTCCTGTTCTACTCAAGACTGAAACAAAGCCCAATTCCTCACTGCACCCAACAACCACGCAAATTCTCAAAATTCTGCAATGGCTCTTAATGGCACATAGCTTGCCGCCAGGCGGTGCAACCAAATTCCAGGAAACTAGAATTCCTCCCTACACTTAACGAACTCTAAATTCATCTTCGTTACCATTTTTACCAATTCATTCAAGCTTACTACAATTAACTGTGGTCTAACATTAAATTAACATAAAACATTTTACTACCAATCCAATTTACGCTGCAATTGATTCCAAAACCTAAGATTCCTCAATTATTTGAACTCTAATTCGAGAATATACCAAAATCATCAACTTTCCTCTTATTACCTCATAATTTCACAATTATTTACTTCCATTTTCTTGGTTAATGATTTTAACACCCTTTCCACTGATCAAGAATAGCCCAAAACCCATAAAACATCAAAATCGAGCCAAACTGGCTCGCGTCGCCTGACGGGTGTTCATCACCGCCAAGCCCTTCAGACAAAACCCATAATTTGGGTTGAAGCACCTGTGTCGCCTGGCGGTCAGGGTCGTGTCGCCAAGCGGTTACTCTTTAGGAACCCTGAATTATGCAAAAAAAGATGCGTCGCCTAGTAGGTGTTCATCATCTGCCAAGCAGTTTTTGGAAATTTCTAAAAACTCACGAAATCTAGGAAAATAAAGGGCACATGATCAATTTAGATGCATTACAATAATTCATGCAATAATTTAACATAAATAAACGCGACTACAACACCCCTAACCTGCAAAATCCTTGCTTAACTTTTGATTCTTCCTTGCCCCCAATGGTTTGCCTTAGTTCTCTCTCCAAATTGACTTCTATGCTCTCTCTCATAATACCAATTCACTTTGAACTCACTCTCTCTAATGTGTAGAACAATGACAAACTCAAAACTTTCCCCTTCTTTCTTAAATGGTCACTTAATTGTGTGTTAATTAAGCTTAATTACTCTAAAACGAAAATGGCATTAAAAGGGCTGTAATTGCCATTCAAGGTCCATCATTAGTTGTTTTCCAGCCCCTTTAGTTGCCTTCACGTGGCTGGGTTCCAGCCCTTCTCATCTTTGTCAAAATATGTTTCATGATAATTCATATAATTCTACGATTATATTGTCACCCAACATGATCAAGCATATTATTATTAAAAATAATAATAAATTAAATAACACAACTCTCAACCATTTGAACTAGTACTTTTTCACGTTCTACATGTTCGAATTAAATGTCATAAAGGCTCCACTACCCGCATTAATTAATTAATTAATTTTCAGGGTCTTACATGGCATACTGTACATACTCTGAATTATTTGACAAAAAAGATGAAAAAGCCTACTGGTGTGGTGGTGAGGTTGTGGAGATTTTTTTTTCTTGATTGGAAGCAAATGTGTAGTCTTTAACGTCATTCTCAATTTCTTTTATCATTAAATTTGCTGCTTTATTGTGTTTTTGGCATTGAAGCCTGAATAGATTAGTGAGATGAAAACCATGATTAGATTTTTGTTGAATATGTGTTTTTGGCATCAAAGCTTGAAATTGTTGGTTGTAATTTCAATTTTTTAATACCATGATTACATTATATATCGATTATTGAACTAAAGTAGCTCATTCAGGAGTATGCTGAAAAAAAAAATATGTTACAAGTTATCTGGGTTTTCACTATGAAACTTGGGCCTTAGTAAAAAGTTTGAACAAAAAAAGGGTAAAGTTGACAAGTCAGCCCGCCAGCTCGCGGGTCGAGCTAAACAATTCAACTCATTTTGCTTTATCGGGCTAGCTCGACACTATCCATTTTGAGTGTGCCCAAATCAGGCCGGGTTGAAACAGGCTGGGCTGCGCCGTTTTGACACTCCTACGCAATGTTTTTTTTTTACTTTTTCTTATTTATGTACTTATTTATTTAATTGA
>Ga0214544_1000722_pt1 | contig 63531 bp, 46 predicted proteins | sample CNSS3metaG_FD_160074 | JGI IMG/M metagenome (GOLD analysis project Ga0214544, IMG submission 160074) | Root nodule microbial communities from cowpea collected in UCLA plant growth center, Los Angeles, California, USA - CNSS3 | ecosystem: Host-associated > Plants > Roots > Nodule | place: USA... | reverse complement strand
TAATATTGAAGTAGTAAGAAAATGGGTATGGGTATGGGTACGAGATTATACCCGTTACCCGGTGGGGATGGGGATGAGTCAAAAGTTTAATACCCGTTGGGTTTGGGTATGGGGATGGGGATGAATTTTTTTTACGGGGATGGGTATGAGATAGCGAAACCTGTGCCCGCCCCGCCCCGTTGCCATCCCTAATCTCTAGTTATAAAGGTTCACTACTAAAAAAATGCATATTTCCTGCCAATTTTCTTTTGAAAATTTTTTATTAGGAAACACTTGCAAGTTTTGTTATGAATAATGGTTTGCAAGAAATTGCTTCCAATATTTTTGCAAAATATTTTGCACAAAATGTTTTTCACAAAAAATTTGTAGGAAATACTTGCGAATTTTATAATTTTGTAGGAAATAATTACCGACAAAGGAATTACCTACCAAATAAAATTTGTAGGAAAAATAGCAAAATACTAGGAATGTCAGCCAATGTCCACCCAATGGCCTTCTTGTGCTTTTTGAGTACTTGTAACAACCTCTACTTTTGCTCAACAATGAGGGAGGTAGAGATGATCACAGGCAGTCTTTGCTTATCCTTCAAATAGACATACTTGAGGTTGTCTAGTAGAGATTTCAACTCTAGAGTGTTGGACATTGATTGAATATAAGGAACTAGAGGGGAGGGTAAATGGGTTCCACAACCTGTACCTCAACATAACAATCAGATGCATATATACTTCCTACAACATGGTTAGTGCATTCTGATCGTGTAACATCTAAATCATATGGTACAACACCTAGAGAGTCAAACTCAGAATCAACATCAAAATCAGAATAACAATATGAATTAGAATCAACACCAATGCCTGCAAATCCAGACAATTCAGACACAAATGAATATTTCATGCAATGCAAAAGGTGGAAATCAGAAATATGTCCATCAACAGCATCATCAATGATATCAACGTGAAAAATAGAGCGGTCCTCAAATGGATGTTTCATGGCATCCAAAATATTAAATCGCACCACAATATCATCAAACTTCGGGGACAAAGTACTTGCATGGACATCAATCTTGGTTCGTGCAGTTTTTAGAAATGGTCTGCCTAAAATGATTGGTGTAGAACCATGTGAAAATCCCTCTTACATATCAAGAATATAAAAATCAGCAAGGAAAATCAATTTACCAACACGAACCAGAACATCATCAACTAAACCTACGGGGTGGGCAACACTTTGATTTGCCAACTGAATCACCACACCCGTAGGTTGCAAGGGTCCAAGAGAAAGAGATTTAAAAATAGATAGAGGCATTAAATTTATCGAAGCACCAAGATCAAGCATTGCATTTTCAAATTTATTGTTACCTATGATGCAAGGTACACAAAATGTACTTAGGTCCTTGCATTGTTGGCACAAGCAAGCTTGAAGCAAAGAATTGATAAAGCCATGTGCATGAAGATCATATGTGTTTGATGAAGATTGATAAAGATCCACTTGAAGATTAAGTTTTTAGTGTGTTAAATATGGAAATAATATGTTAAATGTAATGTTTTAGTGTTATATCATGTTGGTAGGCTATATGACATAGGTTAGATGTCTTGTTAGCCTTAGTGTGTCTCTTTTAATCTGTTAAAATGGGTTTTAATAGGTTAAAAGGCTTGAAGTATATAGTTTCTAGTATGAATGCATTGAGTTAGTTGAATTACTTTTCAATCGGCTAATTTCACTTAAGTCAAGTGAAATCAGCTGACTGTAAAAAAAATTCAATCGACTAATTTCACTTAAACCAAACTATATATGTTGTGTTTTTTAAAGTAGAGTTAAGTTTTCTAAGTTTTTGAGCGTAAAATTTTGTCATTTTTCTCTGGAAAACTCTCTCTGCACTACACAACTGCAACGTGAAGTTTGAAGATCTTGTTTGATCTTGGAGGCATTTTGGCTTGTGAGTAGCTCTAAGAACATATGTATGGTTGGCCAGGGAGAGCCACCATCAGGTTTGGATGTTCTTGTGCCTCTAGTTGTTTGCCTGGTGTGATTTCAGGTCTGTAAGTGTGATTCTTGCAGTGTAGTTGTCTAGATTTTTGTGAGTCAAAAATCTTGTGTGGTTCTTTGTTCAAAAGTCTAATCTTGGTGTTTGATTTGTAAAACTTTTGAATATAATGGAAACCAGGCTCAAGTTGTCCTGATGAACTAGATGTAGCTCTGTTATTGAGTGAACCAGTATGAAAACAATTGTGCAATTCTCTTTTCCTCATCTCACTCACTTTGAATCACTTTAAAATCTCAAGAAAATCAAGTAATCCACTCTTTGTTGTGTTTTAATGCGTTCTTGTGTAATCTGAGGCTGTATAATGGTTAGAAATATTGATTGGAACAAGTCTTGTATGTAAAAGATTCATGTTTTAGTTAAATCTGCAAATTCTGTATTCTGCATAAATTCCAAGTATTTTAGCTGACTGATTTGTCATTTTAATCGACTATTTCATAACTCAAGAACAAATTAGTCTGCTGTTTTATTTTTTGACTGATTGAAAGTGTACTGGTTTGCAGCTTTTATATCCTAACTTTCTAGTCTATTTGATTCAATTGAAAAGAGTTTTAAGCTTTCGAAAAACTTTTAAATAGTCAATTCAACCCCCCGTTCTTGGCTTAAATCACCATTTCAAAACTAACATGCAGTTCTCAGGAATCTGAGGAACAAATTTACCTATTAGTGCTGACACATTTCTCCCCATGCTGATCGTATCATTTCCCTTTAGCCTTCGCTTGTGCGTGTACAACTCCTTCAAGAACTTTGCATATCTAGGAATTTGTTTAATGACAACCAACAAAGGTATGTTTACCTCCACCTTCCTGAATGTTTCTAAGATCTCCCTGTCAACCTCTTCCATCTTTTTGCTTGGAATAGCTTTTGGAGGGAAAGGAAGAGGGATGAGAGGCGCAACAGTAGATGTGGAAGGCGTAGAAGGCACACTAGATATGTAAGGACCGGCTACATGAGTATCACGCTTTAGGGTTAATTTTCGTTTCAAGTGTAGGATAAGGAGTGAGAACTTCAATCTTCTTCCTAGATCTCAATGTGAAAGCACTCATATTTCTCAGATTCTCAACTATTTGTGATGGCATCTTGTTAGAATTCTAAGCTTGTGCTTGGTTTATCTAAGTGGCCATCTGCCCCATTTGATTTGTCAAACTCTGAATTGAAGCTCTAGTCTCCTGTTGGAATTGCATATTTTGAAAGGTCATCATCCTCACCAACTCCTCTAATGAAGTAAAAGATGAAGGTGCAACAGGAGTTGTGGCAGTAGGAACAGGTGGAACTGAGGCAGCTTGTGCAAGTGCAACTCTTTGTTGTTGGTGAGGAGGTGGCTGCACTTTTTGAACCCGTTAGTTTTGCTGTTGTTGTTGGTTGCCCCATTTCAAATTTGGATGATTTCTCCAACCTAGATTGTATCTGTTAGTGGACAAATCATGGTTTTGCTGGTTTTGTTGAGGTGGCGTATTGTTGAAAATGTTGGCAACATAGGCTTGAGGAGTATTAAAAGGTGCAAAAGTCGTGATCTGTTGCAAGGCGGGGCAAGAATTAGTGAAATGATCAACTGACGTGCAGATGCCGTAAACTCTTGTAGTAGAAGGTGTAGTCCTCTGGTTTGCAGCAAGTTGATTGACTAAAGTGGTAAGAGCATTTATCTAGGTCTCCAACTTCTTAATGTACTCAGCTACTCCTACATCATGAAACCCTCTAACAACTATGGTATCCCTCAATCAATTGCCTCGTTGCTGCTAGGGTCGAATTACTAAGAGCACCACCACTTGCAGCATCAATCATGCTTCTATCCATATGGTGCAAGCTTTCATAAAAATATTGAAGAAGCAAAGGCTTAGATATCTGGTGGTGGGGGCAACTAGAACACAAATTCTTGAACCTCTCCCAATATTCATAGAGGCTTTCCCTAGACTGCTGCTTAATGCCAGAAATATCATTTCTTATGGTTGTGGTTCTAGACGCTTGGAAGAATTTTGCATTGCCCTCCAAAAAATAAGGAAAAGCCTTCAAGTACGCATGATTGTCTTGGACATCTGCGGGCTTCATGGTAGAACACACAACATGGAACTGCTTCAAGTGCTTACACAGGTCCTTACCTGCAAGGCCATGAAACTTTGGCAACAAGTGGATTAATCCAGTTTTCAAAACATAAGGGACTTCCTCCTCAGAATACTGAATGCATAATGAGTCATAAGTGAACTCAAGTGCAGTCAGCTCACTCATTGTCCTCTCATGAGGTGGAGGTGGAGGTTGAGCCATGTTATCATTATCAAAATGAATATCAAAATGATCAGAATACTCAGTATCTCAATATGCTCAGTATGCTCAGAATGATCAGAATGCACAAAAATATGAGTATCAGCTGAATTAGGAAAAGTCACAAAATATGCAGGATGCAAAGATGATTCCTATTACTCCTAACTCCTCTGTGGAAGTTTCTATCAATTTCAGGATCCAATGATTGTAAAATACCAGGATTCCCCCTAGTCAAGCACTAATTAATCTAAATCATCAAAAGTCAACAAAAAGTCAACTAGGGATAAAATTGACATAAATCGAAGTACCTCAGAATGGCCTGAAAATATTTGACAAAAATCTTAAAATCATGAATAGGTGTCAAAAGAATTTTGAAGCTCAATTGAAAATCCTAACTACACAAACAAAACACACAAAGTTTGGCTAAAAAATAGGAAAAAAACCAAGAAAAATTAGTAAAATAGGAAAACGACTTTATTTGGAGATTCTAAAAAGGCCTACCCGCTTGCATTAACCCAAGGTCGTCTTCCAATGACCAAACCATTCATTCAAAGTTTGTTTTCCAGATGCAATTCAACACAAGGGGGGGTGTTTGGCAGATTCGAATTCCAGAATTATGAAAATAAATTAAACAGTTTTGCAAATGTTAATAAAATATATTAAAAACAATATTGACTTCCTTGAATTTGAATACAATTCCACTTATCATAGGTCACATAATTAGGGTTCTGGTCTCACCCAATCCACTCGTTCAAACCCACTAAGTGAGGGTCAAAAACATGTTCCAAAACGCAATTAAGCAAAACATACATCTATTCATCTTTGGCAGCCAACCTAATTCATTAAGCATGAACGAAATCACCAAGAACACATTACCCAATCTGTAAATTAAACATTAACAGAATAAGAATAACCATTCATCACAAAATCAAGATGAAGAGAGGTAAAACACAAATGCAAAACAGAACCTCAAAGCTTAATTACATCTCCTTCAAGTAGGTAATACACTAAATCAGAAATCCATGGAATTCAAATTACAAAGCAAAGGCAAACGAAAATACATCACCACAATGAAGAAAATGGATTGAAACAGTGCAAAATGCTAAATAATGTGTGGAAAATGAGTGGAAAACAAAAACCCTAATTGGGTGCTCTCTAAAAATGTAAAAATGGAGAATGGGGGAAGAAGAAGGTGGTTTCCCATGAGAAAGAAGACCTAAAAATGTGGTCACATCACCACAGTTGCTCATATTTATAAAACTGCCATTTTTTCATTCATAATTAAAAAAATGCCACTATGGGTTGAAAATGGTGGCATAGTGACGTGGACAGGCTCATTGACATGGCACAAACGTGAGAATGATGTGAAAACTCTCTTCTCATCTTAAGATTAGTGTCCAAGCTCCAAAATTTGCTCCATAAAATACCTAAAAATAATTAGAAACAAAGATTAGACCAATTAATGCCAAATTACTCAAAATTTAGAAAAATGGCCCAATGAAGACCAATTGAGGAAAATGCACTAATAGAAGACAATTAAGCACGAAACAAACATCAAGATGGGCACGAAAGGGCAATGGAATAAGGTAAAATAATGACTCATCACCAATTATCTGTTTTAAAATATTGGGCCTAGTTTCATTAAAAAGGGCCAAAGTCAGCTCACTTGTTTCCCCCCAAGACTCTTACAACTACTCACTTACCTTCAATTATGTCTCCTCACCTAGCAACAAATTACTTACTTTCTCCTTTTTTTGAAACAGAAGTTGTGCTAGGGCAGCTGTGAAACCCTCCCCTAACTAGCGGAACTGTCTTTCCTCCATGTAAGTTGAGCTTAAACTTCTGTTTTTCTCCTTTTCCAACTCTATTACATTGGTTCATTCATGGGTTCTTCCTTAAAACCTCATCTTCATTCTTGTGTTCCTATTTCTTAGCCCTCAAGTTTGCTTCTGAAGTTGTGGTGCTCTTTTTCTTAGTGTTTCCCCCCCCCCCCTCAAGTTTAGCTCTTAGTCAAGGTAAGGGAAGCTAGGGCTTTAAAACTTTTTTAAGTGTTTTGCGTGTTTTTGATTTTGAATCGTGCTTAAAATGTTGGTTTCATCACTAGTGCAAAAAGGACATTCTAAAACAGGATATTAAATCGGTTATGCGAAAACCGATATAAAGAAAAACTTGGAGGCAAACTTGTAAATACTAGGAAGCATATAAGATTGGTTGAATTTTTAACCGATCAAATATGTAAATTTTAAATCGGTTCTCTATATAACCAATCTAATACTCTTCGCAGATTTAACAAAAACGTGAAAACCCTTTTCATTGTCACAACAACTTCTCTTCTTTCTCTTCTTCCTCGCTACCGTTGCTCACCACCAGACCTCATCGCCGCTGCTCCGTTGCTCCCGTCTCGTCTCCGCCGTTGCTCGCGTATCGCCTCTGTTACTGCTCGCGTCTCGCCACCGTTGCTGCTCGCGTCTCGCCTCCGCCGCTGCTCGTGCCTCCACCCTGTTTATCTGTTTTGTTTTTTCTTGATTTGGGTTTATTCCAAGGATGATTAGGGTTGATTGGGGGTAGGTTAAGGGCCTGTTGAAACCATATAGATATGCTTAGATGAATTTTTAATTTTCTGGGATGATTTACTGTTTAGTGTTCAGTTTGATTTGGGAATGAAAATCTAAAATTTTGTGGAGATGTTTTCTGCTTTGGTGTAATTTGTATTGATTATTTGTCTTTAATTGTTGTGTTTGCATATTAAATTTCAGTCATTTAAGTTGAGACAAGGAGTGTGAGTGCATGTCTGATTTTTCTTTCTAGTTTAAAGTATTAGATCGGTTGTGTTAGAACCGATCTAATATCTCTTATACATATTACATCGTTGTATATTAGATCGGTTACGGAATCGATTTAATATGCGTTCCAGAACCGATCTAATATATATATATATATATATATATATATTTTACACTAGTGCATGTTCGTGGTTGTGTTTTTTTATTTTTGTTGGTTGGGATTTTGGGTTTTTGCATGTTGATCAATCTAGTTTAAGCGAGAATTTCTAGCTTAAGCGAGATTAGTGTAGCTTAAGCGAGAATTTCTAGCTTAAGCAAGATAAGTCTAGCTTAAGCGAGAATAATTGAATTTCTCTTTGCTCTCTGTTCGAATTTTAGCTTAAGCGAGATTAGTCTAGCTTAAGCGAGATCATTCTAGCTTAAGCGAGATAAGTCTAGCTTAAGCGAGACCAGTCTAGCATAAGTGAGAATTTTTAGTTTAAGTGAGATCAGTTTAGCTTAAGCGAGAATTGATGCAAAATTTTAATTCCTTACTTTAACTTGTGATTGATTGAGTTAACGTTAAAAATATGATGTATGAAGCTATGCATGAATGATGTGGCATTTTTTTGACCTGTACTTGATATGTTTAGCTCGGGATGATAATTAATTTGAGATAACATGTGGAATGTTGATGGTAAAAGAGTTTCAAGGGAAATTCTTAGTGATGGTGTGGTTAGTGTATGCCTTGATATAGGAGATGTCTAGATAAGGAAGGTATTCTGAACTCTAATAATCACTCACACTCACGTAGAGTAGAGTGATTATATGGTGAGAGTGGAAGGAGATCCTAGTCTTAGGAGGTCTTTGAACCTAAGACATATTGGGATTAACCTTGTGATTGATTGGGTGATAACCCCTTGTGGCTAGACTCTATAGAGTTTAGAAATCAATGCAGGTGCATACTTCGTTAGAATTCTATATCAAGCGTATAATCTGGATATCGAGTCAAGAGTTAGTTGAGTGTTTAAGTGAGTGAAAACTTTGTGAGTTAATGTTTCTTTTTTTTTTCATGTATGTGTTTCTTGGGTGGTGCACTTATGTAACTATATTTACATATGAAAATACACTAGCTTACCCTTCTTTATTTTTGTGTTTGTTTCCTTGTTGTGTTTTTCTTTTTGCAATGATCACTAAATGTTGGTGTGAGCAAATGTGGAGACCCCTAGTGATCATCAAGACAACGAAAATGTTGTTGTGTAGTTTAGGCTTGTTTGTTATTGCTCTTTTGAGCATCTTTTGAAAAATTGGTCTTATGTAATTCCTTGCTCTGTTGAGCAATCTTTTGCCAATTTAATTTATGTTTTAAGACATGTTTATGATATTGTTTTGTGCCCATGGTACTTTTGTTTTAAGTATATTTTGGGATGACTATAATGGTTAAATTCTAAAATACATTTTGCTATTTGCTCTATTTTATTATGATATGTGATTTTTTATTTATTAAAATTATTCTATTAAATGGGATGTCACTTTTTATGGTATCAAAGCCTTCGTTCCTTAGAAATTTGTGGGCTTATGCATGTTTTTTTTATGTCTTCCTCGTGTGTTTTTTAGCTAACTTCTTGGTCTATTCAAGTTAGACTGATGGTTTCCTTCTGTGTGAGCAGAGTTATGGCACCTCCTATACTACCTCTTCCACCCCCTTAGGTAGATCTGCCCGATATAGCTAGGGCGATCGAGGCTATGGTTGCAGCTTTGACCTAGAAGAGTAATGCTAAGTTACATCAACATGAGGCTTCCATGCAGCGTTAGGAGACGTCTTTGGAGCAGCAACAACTAGTTTTGCAGCAGATGGAGGCTGCAAGGCTAGCTTATAAGGTCGTCCAAAGGCAGCATATGGAGGAAAACATTGCAGCTAGTCCTGTCCAAGCTCCTTATGCTCCACCCTAGAATGGAGTTTGGAGGATTTTCTGAAGCATCAACCCACCAAGTTCAATGGCAAGACCAGTCCAGATCTAGCTTATTAGTGGATGAAGGATAAGGAGAGGATCTTTGATGCCCAGACGTGTCCCGATGCGAGTAGGCTTGCTTTCACAGTGTACATGCTCACTTGAGAGGTAGAGCACTAGTGGACTAGCATGAAGCTAGTCATGGAGGAGAAGAGGGAACCAATCACCTAGGAGGCTTTCAAGAAGAAGTTTCTTTCCGAGTACTTCCCTGATAGCGTGAGATACGCTAAGGAAATGGAGTTCTTCAAGTTGACTTAAGGCAACAAGCCAGTGGTGTTAGTTTTGAAATGGTGATTCAAGCCAAGAGGGGGTTGAATTGGCTGTTTAAAACTTTTTCGAAAGCATAAAATCCCTCTTAATTGAATCAATAGATTGGAGAATTAGAATGTAAAAGCTGCAGAACAATACACTTTCAATCGGTCAAAAAATAAAACAACTAACTAATTGTTCTTGAGCTATGAAATAGTCGATTAAAATTTCAAATAAGTCGGCTAAAATCCTAGGATTTTATGCAGAATGCCGAATTTGCATATTTAACTCAAACAACAAACTTTTACATACAAGACTTGTTCCAATCAATATTTCTAACAAGTATACAACCTTAGATTACATAATAATGCATTAAAGCACAATAAATAATGAATTCCTTTGTTTTCTTGAGTTTTTAGAGTGATTCAAAGAGAGTGAGAAGAAGGAAAGAGAATTGCATAGTTTTTTCTATACTAGTTTACTCAATCACAGAGCTACATCCAGTTTACCAAGAGAATTGCATAGTTTTTTCTATACTAGTTTCCAATATATTCAAAAGTTTTACAAATCACACACCAAGATTACACTTTTGAACAAAGAAACTCACAAGATTTTTGACTCACACAAACAATCACACTGCAAGAATCACACTTACCGACCTAAAATCACATCACGTAAACAATTAGAGGCACAAGAACATCCAAACTTGATGGTGGCTCTCCCTAACCAACCATACATGTGTTCTTCAAGCTACTCACAATTCAAAATGCCTCCAAGATCAACAAAGATCTTCAATCTACATGTTGTAGTTGTGTATCAGAGAGAGAGAGAGAGTTTTCCCGAGAAAATGACAAGTTTTCGCGCTCTAAAACTCAGAATTTCACCTCTACTCTTGAAAACACAGCATATATAGTCTGATTTAAATGAAATTAACCAATTGAATTTTCAGTACAGTCAGCTTATTTCATTGGAGTTAAGTGAAATCAATCAATTAAAAAATAATTCAACTTATTATATGAATTCATACCATAAACTATATACTACAAGCCTTTTAACCTGTTAAAAACCATTTTAACATATTAAAAGAGACACACTAAGACTAATAAGAGATCTAACCTATGTCATATAGCCTACCAACATGATATAACACATAATTATTATATTTAACACATTATTTCCAGATTTAATACACTAATAACATAATCTTCAAGTGGATCTTCATCAATCTTCATCAAACACATGTGATCTTCATGTGCATGACTTTATCAATTCTTTGCTTCAAGCTTACTTGTGCCAACATTCTCGAGTCTAATTGATGAGCTAAGATCCATAGAGAAACCTAAAAGAGTTTTTGCACATAAGATACCAACATACAAATACACACCCAAGCCAAAGCACACAAGCATACATAAATATCACATATGCATATGCTCCCCTATCACTTATAATGTGATTTAAATTCAGATTTCAGATTAAATTTGCAGTATTACATTGTTCCAATAAATTTATTTTAGGTTTTCCACTTTTAACTCAATTTTACTAATTTTTTTCTCCCCCTTTGGATTCATCAAATGAAGTTAATGCGTCGATCAGTTTGGAAAGAGGAAAATTTTAATTGAAGTAGTAACATAGGGGTGTATTAGGGAAACTGATACAAATAAAAACATAGCAGAATTAAAACAAAAATGAAAAGTACATCATGAAATTGAGACTGATATAATCAGTCGATGGAAATAGGAAAATAGTAGATTAAAAAACTGGAACAAATAGACAGACACACAAAATGCAACACTTTAATGTAATGCATGACCTATGAGCCATCTCTTTCACTCATTCCTAGGGTTGTCTTTGTTGTAGACATTGGAGAGGAGGTCATGAACATTGTGAAGTTGGTCATCCAAGTCTTGGAACCTTCTTGTGCAATATGCATGATGTGCATTTTGTGCCATGTTCAAGTCTTGAAGTTGGTTGAGAACCATCCTCTTAAACTGGGAATATGTAGGTCTAGTGTTCTTAGGAGGTTGGTAGATCTCAATAACCATGGGTTGTGGGTCATCTTCTCCTTGGTTTCCTCCACTAGTGCCTGCTTCATGGTCATTTGCACCAAATTCATTCACTGTGGACACATGGTTCAATAGGCCAATAGACTGCTCAAGCTCTCCTTCCACATAATAGAAACAATATAAACCAAGAAGAGTAAAGAAACATAAAATGAAAAGCAAGGGAAAAGGGAGGAATGGAGGATTCACGCCACTACAAGGCTAGCCTAGAAGAAGCCATGGCAACCTTGATGATGAGTGGTGTATGCAAGATAAGGCTCGAAAGAACTTCACTCCTTAAGGAGGAATGCTCTTACAAAAAGGTTGAAACACAAAGTGTATAAATTCTCCAAAATGTTCAACCCTTGTACAAGTGTTAGAGGTCCCCTTAAATAGAAGTGTCTAGGGGCCTCTTAGCAAAAACAAATAAGATAAAAAGGATTACAATGCAAATAACAAAACCTAGATTCTTGAAAGTAGGTCAACAAAGGAGCACATGGACACATTCTAGAAGTCTTCTCGGCCAAGGCAAAGTGGATGCTCCTTCTAGATGTTTCTAGACTTCTTGGAGGCCAAGACATGTGGTCATCCTTTCTAGATGTTTCTAGAAAGCTTTGCTCATTCTCTTTTCTCCATATGTGCTCTCCAAAAGCCATCTAAATGGGCCACTTGTCCTTCCTTGTCCTTCCTTGTCCCACCTCTTAATGAACCTACAAAACAAGTTAATTTTGAATTAGCATGTTGGCTTTAGGTTAAGCTAATCCTTTGAGTCAAAAAGTCAATCCAAAGTCAAGGTCAACAAGTCAACTTAAAAATAGTCAACCAAGCCAACTTAATGGAATTTTAAACTAAAGAAAATAAAAGCAAAGGAAGGGCTCAAGGAACTCCCTTTCTTCTAAGCATGTGCCATGGGCTATCATCCTTAGTAGGGATCAATCCTTTATCAACATTGATTGAAAGATTGTACCTTGTTGAATTCATCCACTACATTAGTTTCACCCTTGCGAACTTGCACACATGTCCAAGACGTTCAGAGAGATCTTAGATTAGCTTTAGATCGTAGAATAAGAACTCATTTATAATTTTCGTAATGTTTTTGTTTGGGCTTTATCAGATCTTTAATTATGTTGGGCTTTTTGGTGTTTTGGCCCACAATATATAAGCCCTTATGAAACACTTTGTATTCAGATTTGAATTTTATGAAATAGTGAGTTTTCTCTCAAGTCGAGGTTCTCCTTCGAACCATTAATCCTTATCTTTGAATCCCTTATTCCAAGTGGCGGATCTTCCTCACTTATCTTGGAACCTCCTCCAAGTGGCGTGATTTCCTCCCGTTCCGCAAAACCCCTAATTGACATCTTCCATTTTCCCCTTTTTCGTCTAGGGTTCATACCCATTTTTGTTCAAGACAAAATTCAAGCCCAAATCCGAGACGATCCTTCATCATATTGTAATAAGAGCCTTGTTGGTTTCTCTCCTTCAAGGTTCATTTCGGTTTTGTGTTTTTCCTTCCGAAGTGGGTTGTGGTGCGTTCTTGATGAGTGCGTATTTTTGCCCTCATTCAGTGTTTAATTCGGGGTATTTAATTGAATTTATGTGCTTAAAGAGTGATTTAATTGATAATTATGATAATTAGGTTATTTGAGCTTGTGTGATAAAAATGTGTTAAAAAGTTATTTTTAGCTGCATAAATTATTTTTGGATATTTTAATGTTTGTTGATGCAGCTGGAGTTAAGATTAAGCTCATTCAAGGTGGGAAAATAAATTGATTGAAGTTACATAACACCTTTAAATAAGTCTAAAATTAGCAAGTTCTGGAAAAATCACTAATGCAGGTCCAGTTTTATTTTACACATTCCTCTTGCAAGTGGACCACAAAAAACATGTTCTACACCCCCAATTTTTACTAAATTGCACCCCTCCTATCACTTAAACTCCATTCACTAACATTATGGTGCTTTGGATACTCCATCAGATTCATAAGCTAGAAGTGTGAAAGTGTTTATGGATTTTGGTTGCTGGTTGGGTTCACTACTTTGTGGTAGAACGCCCAAAGTTTGGGTGTTACAATCAGAATTGGCTCAAGTAGTGGATTACATACCACGTGTTTGAGAAAATGGCGCATTGAAGATAAACTTGAAGTTGAGGTGTTCTAAGTTGATTCAAGTGGCCATTTTTACTGCTAGCGCTTTTTTGAACGTGAATTGCTTTAGTCAATCAAAGACTAAGATAACAACCAAGGTGTGAGTGAGTTCAAGAAACTGGTCCTTCCAACTTACTCACGTGGAGGAAACATTTGATGTAGTGCAGTGAAGTTTTTGTGAAGATAAAAGAGTCCAACTTGGTTGCCTAGTCTATAATGACATTCAAATTTAGTGCAGTAGTATTGCTTTAGCAGTGGTCCACTTTTGGATTGATTGGGAAATTGGATGTTAAAGGGTTGGTGCACTCAATTGGCGTTGTAGCAAGCAACTTGGTAAAGCAGCAAATGTGTTAAGTTATTGGTTATGCATTCGGTGCAGTGGAATTAATTGGTTTTCTCTTGGTGACAGGACACTAGTGTTTGACAACAAGATGTGTTAAAATAGCTCGGACCAACTGTAGTAGCAGCTTGGTTGGTGCGTGGCACACAAACTCAAAAAGTCCAGCTTATAGTGCGTGAAACAATTGATGGTTGTGTGAGAAATATCTTGTTGAAGTGTTTATTAGGTGCCATTGAAATTGGTTGGTGCGGTGTTGGAAAGGTTTATAGCACAATTCAACATATGATATATCTTTCTTGATTGGTCCCTTCACCCAAGCCAATCCATTCAAAGGGTTAATAGTTTGTAAAAACTCCAAGCTAGTGGTTATTTGAAACGGTGTAGTGCAACAACTCTTTGGTTTCACTTGGTGGCATAACACGTAATACCTATTTGTGGGAACGTGTTTGTGCAATACTGGCTGGATTGGCAGGCTATAATAGCCAACTTAAAGCGGTGCAAAATTTATTTTGATGCAAAACGGACTACAAGTGATCCAAACGGGCCACAAATTTATTGGTGTAGGTTCCTTGAACAATTGACAACGACCACTCATCATTTGACACAACAACAAACATTTCTTTTAGGATTTTGTTTGACAGTAGCTCATGGTTTAAGCTTCGTTCAGTGCACACAATCTGAATTTGTGAAGCTTGCGGTGATGTGATTTGAAGTAGTGGATGCATAATACATTTGTTTTGGCATGTTGCAGTGCATAATCTAGTGTAATATTGAATTGGTGCAGTGGGGACAGTAGCAATTTTCTCTTCCCTACTTTGAGTGGTGCCTTTAATTATCACAGTTGCCCACCCTTTGATTTTGTGCATTTGACTGCAAACGTTCTGGCCTATACCGAGTAGCAACCACTCTCATTTATCCATTTGGCAAAAACTTCCTCGGTGCATATTGTGGTGCTTCGTCACTTCTCTAGTTCAAGTTCTAATGCACTTTTTGCATTTAGCTTTGCCTATTCTCACCACTTAGAGTTAGTAATTGTTCATCCTTGCTTTGCTTGAGTCTTTTGTACAAAATATTCCTTTGAGTTTGCTTTTCCTTGGATTGTTGTGTTGTGGAACGATGTATCTTAAGCTAAATTGTTGGAAATATTGCTTGTGGGAATTTGATTGGATCATCCTAGTTTAGGTTGAGCGATTTGTTTCACATTTCTAGTAGTAATTCGAAATATACTGTTTAGATTACTCTTGTCTTTTAAAGTGCTTTTCTCGTTGTCATAATCTTAGTTCTGTCACATATTTACTCTCTTTGGTTTAGCCATTTCTTGATTTTGTCATAGAGTTTTCCTTTCCTTAGCCTCCTGAGTTGAGTATAGATTTGTTACGTCTTTCACTTTGATGTTGAATTCTTGATGGGTTGATTGGAGGTTCTTTGAAGAACTGAACAAGAACTTAAGAGTGAGTGAATATACTTTGAGAGTGAAACACAAGTGGAATTGAGTGTAAACACAAGTGACTCCACAATGTTCCATACACGTTCGACCTTGGTAGAGGATATCAACTTCATTGTGTCCAGAATTATCAGGTTAAATAGCAAACTTGGGGAACTCAAAAGGGAGCACAAGCATGATAGAAGATCATTGCCAAGCGACAAAACAAGTACTATTAGGTGCACCAAGTGTGAAGGATATGGACACAAAAATTATCAATGTCCTAATTGGAATGTAAAGTACATGACTCTTCAGGAACTCTGATGAAGGATTATCTTATTTCCTTTTAAGATTATTGAATATGGTGTGAGTTGATTAAGAAAGCTAAGTGAAATCCCCAGTGGACATTAAGATAGCATGCTATCTAGATGTGAAGGTTCTTTTCACAAAGCTCAAGAGAAGAAGATGATGGATTGATTCAAAATAAAAAGGAAATGAAAGGCACATAAACCATAGAAAACCAAGAACAATTAAAGGAAGAAGAAAACATAAAATGGATAGGAAAGAAATGGTAAAAATGTGAGAAGCACGCCACTACAAGGCTAGGCTAGAAGCCATGGCAACCTTGAAGATGAGTGGATGTGTGGTGCCCCTTGCTATGCAAGATAAGGCTTAAAAGTATTCACTCCCAAGGGAGGAAACTCCCACAAATGGTTGAGACACAAGAGTGTTCTTACTTCAAAATGTTCAACCCTTTCACATGTCTAGTAGCACCCCTTATATAGAAGAGTTTAGGGACCTCTAGGCAAATAAAAGATACCTAAGGATGTCTCTATAAAAACCTAACCCTAGCTTCTAGAAACTAGGTCAAATAAGGTTACAAAAATGAGAGACAAAAAAGCCAAGTATGGTGTGTGCAAGGCTAATTTCGTTCTAGCACAAAAGGAGACAAAGAATGTGTGTCATATGTCTCCAAAAAGTGGCCAAAGTGTGCTAAAAACAAAGGAGACCAAAGGTACATAGGTACATTTGCTTCATGTCTTTTACTTTATGCTTTATGCCTTTGCTTTACTCTCTCCTCCACATCATTTATGCTCTCCAATCACCATGCGCCACCTAGCATTGTCTTCTTACTCCTAATTAACCTACAAAGCAAATAAACATAGATTAGCATATTGGCTTAAGTCAAGTCAACTATAGTCAACAAGTCAAACCTAGTCAAAGGTCAACAAGTCAACAAAGTTGATTTAACTAAGTCAACTTTGGGAATCAAAAATAACAAACACAAATGAAAGGGATGAAGGATTAGTGAACTTCCTTTCTAAACATGCTTAGTCTTCTTAAGCATGTGCCTTCATCCTTGGTTTGGGTCAATCCTTCATCATCCTCCCCTCCTTGGAGAGAATTTGACCACAAATTCTTTAAGTCTTTGTAGGGAGCTTGACTTGATTTGGGGGAGGATTTGCGCCTCCCTTTTATGAGCTCTTGTTCCATCCTTTCTAAGGGTATTACCCCTAACTTTGGTTAGGTCATCTTTATTTTCTAGACTACTCTTCCTCTCTTGCTTGTGCTTTCGGCCTTCCTTTTTGGGTTGGGAAGAAAAGGAAGGGTGTAAGACCCGAGAAAAATTAAAAAGTTATTTAAATAATCATTTAATTATGGCAGGTAATAGAAACATTTAAAGCAATTAATGTGTGGAACTATGACGTGGAAAAGTGCTAGCTCATGTGGGCGGCGCGACTGTGTTCGCGTTTTCTGTTGAATTACGTCTTGTGCAGGGGCATTGGGACTTCTGATGGTAAGTTTATGTATTGGTAGTGTAACCTCGTTAGAATTGGGGTCGAATGGTACTTGGGAATAACCTTTCTAATTTAACCTGGATAGAGTTGGATTGTGGGAATATGTAGAATCAGAATTGAGTTATTAGGGTTCATGGTGTGTACGAATTTGAGACTATAATGTCAAAGGAAACTGGGTCAGTGAATTAGGTGTGATTCATTGTATGATATTGGCTGTGGAGTATAGGTTGAATTCTAGACAGCTTGGCAGATTGCGGGTTCAACAACCTGGAGGGTTTCTGGATTCTGATATACCGCTCGGCGGTGCTTAGCTTGCCGCCAGGTGGCAGCGGGGACAGTGGCTCAACGGGCGTGTTTTGTGTTGGTTGTACTGGAAGAGGTTATAAGTGCTGTTAGAAGTTAGAGGAGGACATAATACACAATCATATGCTTAGGTAAGTGAGTATAGGATTGGGAAAGAGGTTTAATGATATGACTACGTCATGAGTCGTTGATAGTCATGTTAAGGAAAGGAAGAGAATTGGATAACATTAGTTAATGGATCAGATTTTGAAAGCCTAGTATTCTGCAGATTTGTTGTTAAATATCTTTGATTATTAATTATGGGCTTTAGGTGTCTTTGGTGACTTGTAAGCTTAAATGTAAGACATGTGATCATGCAATATTGTGTGGGACAAAATTCATGGCAGTATAGTGCGAGATAAGTATGATGAGAGGAGGATTGTTAATGTTCTTGAACTGTGGTATTTTGATGGTGAATGGAGTGCCTTGGTACTTGAGTGATGATTAACAATGGTAGAGGAATGAAAGAGAGTGCCTAAATGTCTTTACCTTAGGTATAGGAGCTATACGTGGGAAGGTATAGGGCTGAAAACTAACAAACTCTGATAAAACAAGAGTGCAGTATATTCTAGAGCATTCTAGAATTGCAGAACCAACCATTTTGAGTGCCAAAACCAGTAGCAGGGAGTTACTAGTATGGCGCCTGGTGGTTTGCTGATACCGCCAAGCGATAGGAATCATTGGAAAGACTCCTACACCGCGTGGCGCCTGGCGGCAAGGGAGTGTTCCGCCAGGCAATGTTGGGAAAACAATGACGCTGGGAGGGCGCTGGCGCCTAACGGCGGGCTAAATATCGCCAGGCAGTCTGGGCCTGTGTTGCCTAGCAGTGCTGGGTGTTGCGCCAAGCGATTGCGTTGCAGGTTATGACTTGTGCGCGTTGTTTTAATTGACAATGATGCTACACTTAGATCGGGAGATGTTGTGCCATGAGCGGGTAGGTTCATTGATAGTGGATAACATGTGATGATATGAGCAGGGAGGTTCATATCCAGTTACTCTCACGTGGGGATACGAGCGAGGTAGGTTCATATGTTCCGTGCTCACGTTTGAGAGATGCCATGTGCGGGAAGGTACGGGGCTGGTGGATCACATGTGTTGGACTACGGGCGGGCAGGTCCGTAGAGCAGGACTACGAGCGGGGAGGTTCGTAGAGGCAGGACCACGAGCGGGCAGGTTCGTGTGAGCATCATATTCCTGAGTCCAAGGCTAACCAGTTGTGTGATTTGAAGGCTATAAAGCCTTGGGATTAAGGTCTTGGCCAAGAACTATGTAGAATGAATAAGATGGGTGTATGATTTATCTTGTGTATTATATATCTGTTATTTTATTTTTCTCAGCTCACCCTTTCTGTTTGTGTATGGCGATGATCGTGTGATTCGTTACACGGGAGCATATGTTGATACAAGTGGTGCTGAGGATGTACAGGTGACGGAGTGAGGGCTAGCTTTGGGGATTAGAGCTAGGGTTTCCTCATATGTATTTTATTATGCTTTTAATTATGAACACGAATTTTGAGAACTTGTAACACGCTATTGTTTAAGTTATAAGTTTTGGCGCGTGTTTTTCATAAAATTAAATTTTCCCGCGTTGGGATTATTAACCAGGTTTATATTAAGGATTTGGGGAAAAGTACAATAATGGTCAGTGGAAGATAAGAATGAATGTATGATCTGGTACACTTGGGACAACCTAAAGCTAACGGAATGCAACTAGGACGGGACATGATGATTAAGGACAATGCTGACAATATTTAGCTAAGTATATGGGTTATGATAAGTGTTGAGGTAGTGAAAGGTGTGTAAGAAACTTAGCAAGCTATGAAAAATCAGTACCATTCGCTGTACTATTGTAGCGTCTAGCGGCAGAACTTGAGCCGCCAAGCGATAGCTACAAAAATAGTGAGGTTCTAGAGCGCGTAGCACCTGACGATGAGGGTGGTCCCATTAGGCGATGTTTGCAAGTCAATGTGCTTCGAGGCGCTTGGCGCCTGGTGGTACGTGTCCCCTGCCAAGCGGTCTGGAAGCAAGTTTCACTTGGCGGCTCTAGAGCAGCGCTAAGCGATAACACAGTGGCAATAGTTTTGATTACTTTGATATGCATGGTCTACAAAGCCTTGGGTGATACCTCGAAGGTCGGCTTGCTGGTGTTCCTTGAGTTGTGGCTCGGAACGTACCCCTTGAGTTGTGGCTTGGGATAAGGGTTAAGCACATGACATTCCTTGAGTTGTGGCTCAAAATGACATCTTTTGAGTTATCGCTCGGGATGGCGGATGAACACAAGGAACCCTTGAGTTGTGACTTGGGTTGGCGAGTGTTGCCAGTGTGAGTGTGCGTGTGGTGGCTCGTACGGATGGGTCCAGATAGATTGCCCTCCTCAGTATGTGGCTGACGAGTTTGGTAGTCTTGGGACGTTACGAACTTTGTTCGTATTGGGAACTCCACTTGGTGTTACGGAATATGGTCTGTAGCTGGTTTCCCGCACGTGTTCTACAAGTTGTGGCTTGTAGGTGTGGCGGCAAGACATTTTGAGGTAATCATCGGAAGACATAGATCACGGGTAACATGGTGGTGGCCATGTGGTATGGAATCAAAGGATGAAATTCCTTTGGTGTTTATATATATATATATATATATATATATATATATATATATATATATATATATATATATATATTGTATATATGTTTGCTTAACTGTTACCTCACCCTATCTGCTTGTGTTTGGCGATGATCGTGTACTCGGTACACGGGAGCAGATGATGTTGTAGGTGGATTTGATGATGATATTTAAATAAATGATGTTTATTTATTATTTCTTTATTTTATTATTTAAATTCGTAATATCCGGTCGGGATGTTACAATGCACAAATGCTTCAAGTATTTGTTTGATCAAAAAGAGTTGAACATGAGGCAATGAAGGTGAATAGAGTTCTTAGAGGATTATGACTATGAACTTCTACTTCACACGGGGAAACCAAATGTAGTAGCCAATGCTTTGAGTCGGAAGATGGTGCATGTGGCACACATGATGATCAATGAGTTGAAGTTAATTGAGAGGTTCAGAGATATAAAATTGTAAGTTGAATTGGGATCAAATTTCATTAGATGTAGCAACTTAACTATATCTAGTGATTTTCTGAGCCTAATCAAAGAAAGGAAGCTCAAAGATTCTAGTCTACAGAAGGTGATAGAGTTGCTTGGATCAATCAGTAAAAGGAGTTTGCCTTAGGTGGTGATGGTGTGTTGAGATTCAAAGGAAGAGTTTGCGTACTGGATGACACATAGGTAAAAGTTTGATCCTTGTGGAAGGGCACAAGAGTCATCTTAGTTTGCATCTTGGCATGACTAAGATATACCAAGATCTTAAGGAGACCTTCTGGTGGCAAGGAATGAAGAAGGATGTGTTTTAGTTTGTATCCGCCTATTTGACTTGTCAAAAGGAAAATGTTGAGCACCAAAGACTCGATTGGACGCTACAGTCTTTGGATATACTGATATGGAAATGTGATAGCATAGCTATGGACTTTGTCACCCATCTGTCGCGAACTTTGAGAGGTCATGACGCAATCTAGGTTGTGGTAGATCGATTTACCAAGAGTGTTCACTTCATAGTAGTGAATATGAGGATTTCCATGGCCAAGTTGGCTTAGTTGTACATCAAGGAGATTGTGAGGTTGCATGGGGTGCCCAATAGCATTGTGTTTGATAGAGACCCGCGATTCACTTCTAGGTTTTGGCAAACACTATAAGATGCTTTAGGAAGTAGATTGAGGATGAGTTCTACTTGTCATCCTTAAACAAATGGGCAATCGAAGCTTGTGATCCAATCCTTGGAGGATTTGATGAGGACTTGTGTTTTGGATCATCTTCGCAGTTGGGATGAAGTGCTATCGTTAGTGGAGTTTACCTACAATAACAGTTATCAGGCGTGCATAGGGATGGCACTATATGAAGCCTTTTATGGGAGGAGATGTAGGACTCCCCTGTGATGGTACCAAGATGGTGAGTCAGTGTTGGTTGGGCCTGAATTGCTGAAGCAGACTACAAAGTAAGTGAAGTTCGTAACAAAAAGGTTGAAAGCCTCGTAGAGTAGGTAAAAATCCTATGTTGATCAGAGAAGGAGACCTTTGGAGTTTGTAGTTGGGGGACATGTTTTCTTGAGGGTGACCTGAACCACTAGTGTGGGAAGGGCTATTCGCTCAAGGAAGCTTTCTCCTAAGTTCCTTGGTCCATATTAGATCTTGAAAAAGATTGGACCAGTGGCTTATGAGATGGCCTTACCTCCTCAATTGGCTAATCTCCACTTAGTTTTCCATGTCTCCCAGCTAAGAAAATACGTACCTGACCCATCTGATGTGTTAAAGGTTGAGGTGCAAGTTCGAGAGGATCTCTCAATGAAAGTGCAACCAGTTAGTGTTGAGAACTGTTAAATCAAACAACTCCAAGGAAAATCCATTAGTCTAGTTAAGGTCATCTAGGATAGGAGGACCAGTGACTCTACGTGGGAGCTAGAGGAGGATATGAGGAAGTCATATCTGCATATTTTCTCTAGTAAGTCTCAATTTTCGATGTTGAAAATTTTTTATATCGGGGAGAATGTAAGGCCCATTTTTTGTTTTAAAATATTGGGCCTAGTTTCATTGAAAAAGGCCAAAGCCAGCCCACTTGTTTACCCCTAGGACTCTTTCAGCTACTCACTTACCTTCCATTCTATCTCCTCACCTAACAACAACTCACTTACTTTCTCCTCTTTCTGAAACAAAAGTTGTGCTAGGGCAGCTGCGAAACCCTCCTCCCAGGTAACACAATCGTCTTTCCTCAATGTAAGTTAAGCTCAAACTTTCATTTTTCTCCCTTTCCAGCTCTATTGCATTGGTTCTGTCATGGGTTCTTCCTTAGAACCTCATCTTCGTTCTTGTGTTCGTGCTTTCAGCCCTCGAGTTTGCTTTTGGAGCTATTGTACTCTTTCTGTTAGTGTTTTTTCTCCCTCAAGTTTAACTCCCAATTAAGGTAAGGGAAGCTAGGGCTTTAAAACTTTTTGGTTTGCATGTTTTTGGTTTTGAATCGTGCTTAAAACGTTGGTTTCATGTTCGTGGTTGTGTTTTTTTAGTTTTTTTGGTTGGGATTATGGGTTTTTGCATGTTGAAAGTAGTGAAAACTTGTTATTCTAGCTTAAGCGAGAATTTTTAGCTTAAGCAAGACCAGTCTAGCTTAAGCGAGATCAGTCTAGCTTAAACGAGAATAGTAGAATTTCTCTTTGCTCTCTGTTCGAATTTTAGCTTAAGCGAGACCAGTCTAGCTTAAACGAGAATTTCTAGCTTAAGCGAGATAAGTCTAACTTAAGCGAGAATTCTGCAGAATTTTAATTCCTTATTTTAACTTGTGATTGACTAAGTTAATGTTAAAAATATGATGTATGAAGCTATACATGAATGATGTGGAATTTTTTTGACTTGTACTTGATGTGTTTAGCTCGGGATGATAATTATTCTGAGATAACAAGTGGAATGTTGATGGTAAAAGAGTTTCAAGGGAAATTCTTGTTGATGGTGTGGTTAGTGTATGCCTTTATATATGAGATATCTAGATAAGGAAGGTATTGTGAACTCTAATAATCACTCACACTCACATAGAGTAGAGTGATTATGTGGTGAGAGTGATATGAAATCCTATTCTTGGGAGGTGTTTGAGCCTAAGACATATTAGGATTAACCTTGTGATTGATTGGGTGATAACCCCTTGTGGTTAGACTTTGCAGAGTTTAGAAATCAATGTAGGTGCATACTTCTTTAGAATTCTATATGAAGCGCATAATTTGGATATTGAGTTAAGAGTCAATTGAGTGTTTAAGTGAGTGAAAACTTTGTGAGTTAATGTTTTTTTTTCATGTATGTGTTTCTATGATGGTGTACTTATGTAACTATATTTACGTATGAATGCTTAAATACACTAGCTTACCCTTCTTTCTTTTTGTGTTTGTTTCCTTGTTGTGTCTTCCTTTTTGTAATGATCACCAAAAGTTGGTGTGAGCAGATATGGAGACCCTTGGTGATCATCAAGACAACGAAGATGTTGTTGTGTAGTTTAGGCTTGTTGGTTATTACTCTTTTAAGCATCTTTTGAAAAACTGGTCTTATGTAATTTCTTGCTCTATTGAGCTATCCTTTGCCAACCTGATTGATGTTTTAAGACATGTCTATGGTATTGTTCTATGCCCATGGTACTTCTATTTTAAGTATATTTTAAGATGATTGTAATGGTTAAATTCTGATATACTTTCTATAACATCTCGACCGGATATTACGAATTTAAATATTAAAATAAAGAAATCTAATTAAACTGCACTTAATGAAATATTATTTTCCCAAAAACGCGGGAAATTTTAAAACTTTCATTACCTCAACAATAATCCAAAATCCATATTATAGTAGTAATAAATAATCTCAAAACCTCTACCATAACTCAAACATAAAATCCATAATAAAAACCAAGTTTAATACTAAAAATATTACAACTGTTCCAAAACATAATAAAACCTCTGAGAAAATCCTTCTCCCAAATCTAGCCTCGTTCCGGCTCTATGCCTCACCAGACCCACCTACAACATCATCTGCTCAGGTATACCACGTATACGATCATCGCCACACACAAGTAGATAGGGTGAGCTAATAGAATAACATATATACAATACATTTATGTATATAACACAATTACACCAAAGGAATCTCATCCTTTGATTTCATCCCACATGGCCACAACCATGTTAACTGTGTTCTACGTCTTCTAGTGAGTACCTCAAGATGTCTCGCTGCCACACCTATCGCGCACAACCGATAAAGCACGTGTGGGAAACCATGCTACGACTCACACACCGTAACGCCCGGTGGAATTCCCAATACGTACATAGCTCGTAACGTCCCAAGACTACCAAACTCGTCAGTTAATTATTGAGGAAAGCAATCTATCTGGACCCATCCGTGCGGGCCACAACCAGAACACTCACACCAACAACACTCGCAAACCCGAGCCACAACTTAAGAGTTCCTCGTGTTCATCCGCCATCCTGAGCGACAACTCGAGGGATGCCATTTTGAGTCACAACTCAAGGAATGCCACGGGCTTAACCCCTATCCCGAGCCATAACTTAAGGGATACGTTCTGAGCCACAACTCAAGAAACACCAGCAAGCCGACCTTTAAGTTATCCTAGAAGCCTTGTAGACCACGCAAAACAAACGGGCAAAATATAATTCTGCTGTAGCAATATCGCCTGGCGCTGCTCACGAGGCGCCAGGCACTTTCTACTTCCAGACCGCCTAGAGGGTATGGTGAGTTCGAACCTTTTCTCTCATTAAGAGTTTAAATTTTAGGGATTTAATATAATTTTTGCACTTAAGAATTGATTTTAGTTGCATAATATATTATTGGATATTCGTGAGTTTAATAATTCAACTGGAATTAAATTTAAGTCCTTAAGAGTGTGAATTGGGAATATTTCAAGTCATAAAATAAGTCCCAAAATCAAAATTTTGGAGAGGAATAATTTAGGTGCTAAATGCACCCCAGTTTTCAATTTTACTCGCCTTTCTGCAATTGGGCTATCTATTTCTGAAAAGGAATATTTCTTGAGCTAAATGCACCTCCAGTTTTTATTTTCCACACCCCTCCTGAAATAGGGTCTTCTAACTCTGTTCTCAACAGGATTACGCCACGTGGCAATCCTCTACTCACTAAAATAACCACTTAAAACTTGCCACGTCATCAATCCTCCACTCTCTAAAATACCCAATCATAGAATGACACCTCATCACCCTTTCTCCTTCACACAACCTAAACCCTAACCTTAATTTTCCTTCTCTCTATCCATCTCCATGCCGCAGTCGCCACCCTCCACGGGAGCCACCGCCATGTCCGACCACCGCTACAGCTCGCCAGAACCGTAGCCACCCCATCGCCCCCACGCCAGAAAACGCAGCCACCGTTGTTGCACCCTCGAAGTTTGCGAGCCTGCAATAGCCACCACGAAGCTCCGTTGCGTCGTCTTCTCCGTTCATCACGCGACTATCACCATGACAGCACCGCTCGCACCGTGACTGCACTCGCCGGAGCAGCCCATTCTTAGTCTCGCCATCGTCGTAGACATCTTTCGCAGTCCAAAACGGCCTCCCTACTTCTTCGTGCCTCCTTCTTCCTCCATCATCAAGCTTCCGGAACCTCCACTGATGCACGCCTCGCGTAACCTACGGTAGCCACGCAACGCCACTACAACTAATCTTTTCCCGTCGCGCCACCACCTCTGCACCTGTACCTACCTTCTTTATCTTTTTCTTCTCATATGCGATGCCTCTCGCCTTCGGCCGTGAGTCGCGAATTCCCTCAGGTACAACCTCACCGCTCGTGCCCCGAACGGTTTCGTCTACGGCGTGTTGTTGTGCTCCTCGAATGTCGCTCGCAACCTCCCGATCAGCGCATAGTGGCCACAATCGGAATCTACGAAACACACCTTGCGGCAACCCTCACGGCAGCCAAACCCCAATTGTGGAAAGAGAAATCTGATTTGAGAGAGACACTACTCTGATATGTGGCCGTCTCTCACTGGATAGTCAAAGAGTCAACACTGGTCAACCAGTCAACTCAGGGCAAAGGCGGTCAACGTTGGTCAAATAGGCTATTTTACACTAAATTTGGTAGGTGGTTCCTCTACAGGAATCCTAAATGGCCAAGAAAAGGAAAGAATCGTCTGGCGGCAGTTCATCGCCGGCCAAACTATTTCTAGAAATTTCTAGAAATTCTAACTTAAGGAAATAAAATCTCATCATAATCATACTAAATTTAGCATGCCAATCAGACTTAGTTATAAAATTAACGAGTACATCTATTATATTTATAGCATGCCAATCAGACTTAAAATAAAATTAACGCGTAAAACTCCCCTAACTTGGTTTCCTTGCTTAAAGCGCAATGCTAGAGTTACCCCTTTGGTCACCAATGGTCTCCTTAGCACCAACTCAATTTACCTCCTCTAATTCACTCTCTAATCACTGTTTTTCCTTAATTTGGTGCACCTTACAATGCTCTCAAAAATCCAGCCTCAAAACCCCTATATTCTCTCACAATTTGTCTTTTAACGGTGTCTTAATTAGCAATGATGAAGGGAAAACGAAAATGACATTAAGACTGAAGTTAATTGTGATTCAAAGTCACTTATGGACTGTTTTCCAACCCCTCTTGGCTACTCCTTGGCTAGCTAGGGTTTCTATGCCCTTTCACATTCATGCCAAAAGAAATTTTGGCAAAAAGAAAGTTAAATTTGGTTCTACCAAACCCACTACCATGCCAATGTCAAATCAATACAAAACCATTCAACCAATTAATGTTTCGTGATAATTCATATAATTCTATAATTATATTATCACTCAACATAATCAAGCATATTATCAAAATAATAATAATTTAAATAACGCACAAATGGCATACATAGGACTTGAACACAAGTCCTTTCGCACAATAAAGTACTTTCAACCAATTGAGTTAGTACTTTTCCATGTCACATCAATCAATAATTAATGCCATAAAGGCTCCCACTACCCGCATTTATTAATTATTTATTTATTTAATTAATTAATTTCCACATGTCTTACATTTTCTACTGTTTGCTCTATTTTATTATGATATGTGATGTTTTATTTATTAGAGTTATTCTATGAAATGGGTTGTCACAATAAATAATAGAAAAGAATATTAATACATATTAAGTAATAAAATAAAATAAATAAAGTTGGCGTAGAACTTCGACCTTAACACTAATATGAATTTGGTAATACTAAAAAAAGATAGGGAAGAAATCGTGGGATACAGACTTCATTATGATGGAACAATTGAGAAAGGATAAAAAATTCAAATTTTGTTTGTACATAGATCACTTTTTAACCTATTGGAGAAGTCATCTGCATAGACTCTTAATAGAATTTTTTAATTTAGACCTACACATGGACAATTGATACTAACATGTTTTTGTGAAAACTGCAAATGTCAAAAGCCATTACATGTTTCTATGCATGTAATCATAGGTTACATAAAAATGGGAAACGATTCCAAATTAGTGAAGTTGAACAAAAAGCTTAATAACACAATATTTAAAAATAAAAGAGAGATCTTGATATGCACTTTTGACGTAGTGGTTCCCTTAGTAAAGTAGTCATTGTAACACTATTGTGGAACACTACGGATTTGCAAATACTGAGGTAAAAAGCATTGAAAGACAAAACTGTGAAACAAAACCCAAAAGATGTATAATATCAGCATAGAAAATATTTGCAAAGATGAAAAAATGGAAGAAGAATACTAAAGCATAATACTTTTTTAACAAAGTATTGTTTCTGAAAATGACTTTGTAAAATACGATTGTGTTTTTACAGAGATGAAAGAAACGGAGAAACCATAATTTTGAAAACAAACAACTATGAAGTGTATACTTTTTGTTAAGGCTGGTCTGTAATTCATAACTGTAAAAAGTGTATAAGAGGTTTTGTGCAACATAAAATTAAGAATGGAAATGTGATAACATTTCACACTCGTCAAAACTAGTTATAAAAGTGAAGTAAATATCTTATAAAAATAAATTTAGAAATCTTTAAATTACTTTTATATGAAATCCAAATGATATGTGGGTTGGGTGTGACATTAATGACCTACAAAACGTGTTGGAAGATGAACAAAATTTCTTGAGCAATGTAAACCATCATATACATTGGAATGGAGAAAGGTTTATGATTGCTACAAATTAAATTTCTTGATCATTTTCAAATTAAATTTCCAAATTATTTAATTAAAACAAAGTGAAGTGTCAATGATATGACTATTTTGTGTGGTATTAATTACATGGAAAATTTGAAAAATAGATGGAAAACGATTTTGAGCAATGTAATTGTTAAATAGTCCTAAATTCATAATTATTAAGTGATATTTCATAAGTAATTACTTCTAAAATTTTAAATGAATAAAATGATGATTGTAGATTCTAAAATCTCTTTGTTATGCAAATAATAATAAAAGCAATTGATACAAACATTTTAAAAAATTAATATTTATTATTTTAAAAAAGTTATATTATTATGAATACATTTAAAATTCTCTTCATTGGAAGTTGTGTTTTAATGAGTTGGAATACACACACACTACTCCATTTATTAGCTTTAGTAACATATCCTTTGTTAAGTTTATTTTAAATGTTACCATAAGTAACTTTAGCAACATTTCCTTAGTAACATTTAAATAGATGTTACAATACATAAATTTTATCTACGGTACCATTTTTTTATAAAAAAAGAGTCAGTACAAATAAAATTTAACAAAATAATATAAAAAAAATTCTAAAAGCGTCCATCCTCTGTTCCATTCATCTTTTAGCTTCTTCAACATCGTGTTGTTGTCTCTAGTGAACCACAATCGAATCAAAACAAACTGCAGAAGAGCGGTTGGGAGTGCTTGCGGTCGGTGATGGCGAAGGACATCCCATGGAACACATCCCTTTTGGTGATCTGTGCGTCAGTGTTATGGTAGGGCACTATGGTGAAGTCAAGCATGCCGCTGTGGACGTGGAGTTTGGGGTTTTGGAGTGGAAGGATTCTAGCCGCAACAAAGATTCACCCTTTAGCTTTACACTTTGACAAGATTTGCAATCTCGTTAGTGTTATTGTGAATTTTGTGTTTGTAATCAATTATTGTGGTTTCTAAAGGAGAGTTTCTATAGTCTTCCTTTCACTTCGAGGATGAGTTCATGTTCATAGCTTGAATCCATGACAACCACCTAGTTTTGGTGAACATGTAAGGGGAGAAATTCTCTTCCAAGACGCGTTCGGGCACAGGAAAGGAAACTGATTGGTTATGAGGGAATGATATATTATATGTGTTTGGAATATTCAATGATTATTTATTATATTGTGTAGTGTACTTTTATTATGTTAAGCTCACCCTATCTGCTTGGGTTTGGCGATGATCGTGTAATGCGTTACACGGAAGCAGATGATGTTGCAAATGTTACAAGTGTTGCTGGTGCAGCATAGATTCGGAGAGGGGCTAGCTTGGGGAAAAGCCTTTATGATGTTTTCTTGTTTTATGGATTTTAAACATTTTGTAAATCTTTATCTTACCAAACTCAAAATTTATAATCGGTGATTATAGTTTGTGGATTTTGGTTTATTATGGTATAATAAATATTTTAAATTTTCCCGCATTTTGGGAAAACGAATTGTCATAAATACGATTTTATTTCCTATTTTAATCATTTAAATTAGTAATATCCGACCAAGATGTTACATTTATCACTACGAAATATTATTGTAATTATATTATTATTATTATAATAGTTAGAGACACATCTTAATTTTATTTACTATGGGATCATATTTGAATTACGTGTCATTTTTATTTCTTGTTGATATATATTTATATATAATTATAGATTATTCTTTTAAAAATTTATAATTTATAATTTATATTAATATTATCATTAGTATTTTTAATGGTTAAATAAATATAATAATAATTATGTTATTATTCTAAAAAAATTGAAATAAAAAATGTGCATACACGTATGTGTCATATGCTATTATAATTATTTCGTAAAATCAATTAACTCCACCAGATTGTGATATCAATTCTATTTATTATATTTAAAACTGAAATTATTATCGCATTACTTAGATTTACTACTTTGTTACTTCAATAGTAATATTTACAATAATATAGCCTAATTTTCATGACATTTTATTACATAATATTTTTACATGTTATTATTTTAATATACAAAATATAAAAAATACAACTCGTGCTTACACACGGGACAATCTACTAGTTATTAAAGAAAAAATTTTAACATCAGAACAAATCGTTAAATAAACATTATCAAATAAGATCTTTATTAAAAAATTATTTATCAAAAAGTTATATATTGAGAAACAAAAAAGCACTCAAATATAAATGTGCCCATCATAAGATGAAATAGTTTATAAGAAAAAATAATAACGTTAAAACGATTGATTTTTATACAATAAAAGCCTTCATTCAAAGTCAACTACGATTCAACGGTATTGAAAAATCAAAACGGAAGAATAGAAAGTTTAAATCATTCAACAAATCAAAGATAGATACAAATGGTTTGAAAAGTAAATTAACCTTCATCCATGTCCCAAAATACTTTGACAGAAGAAGAATCAACAACAAAAAGTTTATCCACTGTCGAAAAAAAACTTCATTTGTCAAACAACAAAAACTATAAAATAAAGAAAGTCTACAAAAAACCAAATATTTTGGATCCGAGAGTCAGTTACGCGTAGGGAAGGTGTTAGCACCCTACAGCGCCCGCCCAAAGGCGGTACCCTTAATTAAACATGCAAAATTGATGTGGTTTTCAAAACATTAATTTTCCCTAAAAATAATGAGACAAATAATATTAAAAAGAAACAAAAATATTTTTTTGATTTTTGGGCCCAAAAAGGATTGACCTTGGTCCTACGTATTCTCATTTAAAGTGAGAAATCAGGGTTACGTAGTTCTTTAAAAGATATTTGGAAAGTTTTTTGGAAAATGATTTGATTTTTTGAAAGTGACTCTGACAAGGATGGGCCTTGGTCCTACGTATTCTCATTTAAAGTGAGAAATCAGAGTTACGTAGTTCTTTAAAAGATATTTAGAAAGTTTTTTGGAAAATGATTTGATTTTTTGAAAGTGACTCTGACAAGGATGGGCCTTGCTCCTACGTATCTAACAATGGAGAATCAAGGATCATGTAGTTCTTAAAAAAGACTTTTGGCTAAAATTGTTGATATTTTTATATTTTGAAAATTTTATATATTTTTGTGTTTTTGAACTATTTGAACATAAGTGTGTCACACGACGCGAGCGGTCAGACAAACACTAAAAGAGAAAACAGAAAAAAAAAACATTATTTTAGGCATTTTTGAAAATGAATGTCACATGGTGCGGGCGACCAGACACACAATAAAGTGAAAGAAAACATTTTTTCAATTTTTAGATTTTTTCAATTTTTTGTAATTTTTTATAATTTTCAAATATATATATATTTTTTTAGAAAAAAAAAAACATGTGTACAAAAGATGGGACACAAATAAAATGAAGGTAAAAAGTAAAATAAAATAAAATAAAATGCATGAAGGCTGTGTAGGCATAAAAATATAAGGGTGTAAACTGTGAAAATTGGGGTGTAGTCAGCAAACACAGTCAGACCCAAAACAAGACCAATAGAAAATACGGGGTGCGAGATTAACAATTATGGTGGTGCACGAAGTAAAACATGAAACAAGTGTAACAGGAGTGCGAGGTTAGTAAACATTAAGGGGTACTCGCAGCATAAATTAAAACAAGGGTGTGAGATAAAGAAAAAGGGGGTGCGCAGAGATAAAAATTGGGGGTGCGCAAAGATTAAAGATGGGTCCGCGGAGTAAAGATGGATCTGGTTGTTAACCCAAACTCAATCTCTTATTTCTTTAAAAAAATCAAAAACCCTAAAGGGTTTATTTCTTTTCATCTCACACACGACCTTCTCCCTTGCAAAGTCCGCAGCCGCTGCGCCACCACGCCACGCCGCCACGCCACCACACCATGCCACCACGCCACAACGTGGTAGGCCTGCCTGCGACGCCAATCGACGTTGACCACGAGAGCTTGCAGACGTGCGAACTTCACTCTCCTCTTAGGCGTGACTCGAACCACCTTCGCGCGAGCACCCAAGGCCACTGCCATCGTCGGCGACAGCCGGAGCTAGAGTCAACATCAGCGGCCATTTCCCTGACGCGATTTATCTCTTCCTTGCGCAGAACCAGGGCCAGAATCCATGTTGCCACACCATGCGGTTGTAGCACATCTTCGTTTGGTGGTTTAGCTCGCCGGCGACTTCCTCTCTTTTCTGATTACAATGAATGGAAGGGGATTGGGTTTTAGGAGATCTGAGTGTTTGGTGTTGGAATGGGGGTTTCGTTCGGTGGTTTAGTTGGAAGAAGATTGGAGAAGGTGAATGTAGGTGTGATGGGTTCATTTTGGGTGCTGCTTTTGGGTCTCTATTTTTTTGGTTTTTATGCAAGTGAGAGATGAAGACGAGAATGAGAGTGGTTCAGGTTCAATGCAGGAAGACGAGAAATGGGGATTTTGTGGCATTGGTGATGGTTTTTGTGTTCTCTATCTGAAAACAAAGGTTGGTGATAATGGATAAAGTGGGATTGATGGTTTCATGCGTGTTGGATGGAGATGATGATGTTGATTCAAATGAGTTTGAGAATGAGAAATGGTGATGAAGGAATTGGCGATGAGGTGAAGGTTATGAATGGATGATGATGTGCGAGAGCGTGGAAGAGAGTAAACAGAATAACAACAATGCTAAATTCAAATAAATTCAACGCATACATTCACAAGCATCATTATTAGACAAAGCCAACAGAGTTAAGCAAACAGAGTTAAGCAGCTAAAGACATTTACCTTGTTGTAAAATTTCTTTCACTATATTCTCCTTCTAGATGCAACGTCGAGGGTGTGCCGAGACTTTTTTTTTTGCTCTTTCCCTTTCCTCTATTCTTGTTGTCTACCCCCTTTATCTTAGTTTTTTCCTATTATGTAGTTCTTTCTTTTTGTTCAGTTCTCTTTTCCTCTGCCCCTTCCAATCTCGAAATGTATGATAAGGCTGGGAGTAGATTCCTACTCCTTCAGCCATCATGACCATGGCCAGCTAGCTACTATACGTAATTCCCAATACAAAAATAATGATAGCATAGCTGATGCAACTCTGAACATCTTTCCACTAACTAATAGTAAAAAGAGATAGGTCTCTTGTAAAAGACATAGGTCGTCTACTGATAACAAAGACCTTACGTTAACCTCTAGTTTTCCTATTTCTCCTTTTTTCTTTTTCCTTCTCTTTTTTTGTTAATTTTTTCTTTTTGTTTTGTTTTCTTTTTCTTTTTCTTTTTTTTTATTAAACTAGAATGAGAGACATAAAACAAAATGGAACTATAATAAAAGAAAGAAAAATAATATAATAATAAAATAAAAATAATAAAAATAAAAATAAAATAAAAAGCATAAATAAATAAAACAAAACACAAAAACAAAATTAAATTAAATTAAAATTAAAAATAAAATAAATAATAAAAAAAGATAATAATAATAATAAATAAAATAAAATAAACATAGATATTTATTCTTTTTCAAACAAAAACATATTTTTTACCTTTTTTATTTTATTAATTATTTATTTATTTTTCTCAATTGAACTTTTAATTAACTTGTTTCTATTATCATTTTTATCAGTGTTATCCGGACGAAATTAGGTATTGACACATATTCCGATTGATAATGGTTTTTCTTTTGTTCTCTTTGGCTTTTGAAAATTTCTTTTCACTCTCCCATTCTCCCATTAGACGTTTGTATCTAAGAGTTTTGCTTTTAGGTGTTTCATTTTCCAAATTTGCGGTGCATTTGGGATCGAATGCTCTCATGTTCGGTGCCTCTAGCAACCACTATTGAGGTCAGTCACGTTCGAACTCTAGCAACCGCTAATAGTGTCACACATGGCGACAAGCCTCTAGTTCTAGTTTCATCGTTGCTTAGTTTGTCATAGAAGCGGAGAGACTCGATGGTGTGCTGGAGAATTCGATTTTGAGCACCAACAGATAAGCGACGACAACGACGAAGCAGTTGCCGCCAAGGTGAAATGCGAGACACGATAAAGTGGTGGACGGCTTGCTAGAGGAGGTTGACGAGTTCATGTCAAGGCACGAGTCTATGAAGTATGAGCTCAAAGATTAACCTCATTTAGGTATTGAAATATTTTTTAATATCGACTTGAATAATTGAATGACTCATTGATTTGTTTTGATTTTGGTTGGAATTAAAGTATGTGATAAAGGCCGTACCCCACCAAATTAAAACAGAATAAATGCAGTATATGAAAGTGAACCAAGTCGTCTCCCAACGACCAATATTTTCATTCAAAGCTTCAATTTCCAAATGAACACAACAATACAACACATGGGGGGTTTGGCAGACAGATTCAGAATGCTAATCAATAGATTAAATTAAATGCTACAGTGATTAAAACCGTATTGACATCCTTGATTCAAACGCAATTTCACTTATCATAGGCCACCAAATTAACACAAACTCTGCCTTATCTCAATCCACTAGATAATAATTCACTAAGCGAAAATTACAATCTAGCTTCAATATGCAATTAAGCAATGCACACATCCTTAAATTCGTGACAACCAAGCTACATACATTAAGCATGAACGTATCTTAACCAAAACGTATGCAATTACTCTGTAAATTAAGCATTAACAGATTCACCACATGCATTCCACGAATTCAGAACAAAAACATGGCAGATTTCACAAAACAAGCACAACCTCAAAGCTTCACTGCATTTTCCATCAAAGAGTCAATACACGAATTTAGCTAGACATGGAAATGAGCAATTAAACACTTCAAAATTGGAATCACAAAAACAGAACCAAGAACCCTAACTATGAAATCTGAAAACGCAATTTAAGAGCAAAAAGAGAGATTTCAAAGTTTAAATGGAATTCAAAACGGTGCTATCATATATAAATGCGAAAACCCCATGAATGGGTATTGTTCCAAGTCAATGAAATCACAAAACGAGCTGCCCAATGTAGAAAATGAAATCAAAACGCAAAACCCTCAATGGGTGCTGTCAAATGTGCATAAAAACGGTAAAAATGACCCAAAAACGTGAAAAACCGCAAGGGGGGACATCCATGGAAGCTTGGAGCACGAAAAAATGGAGTTGGAGAGAATGGAGAAGATGAAGTAGCGGCTCCCTCACTCCATGCAGACCTAATTTCGTAGTCATTTCACCCATGCCACTCATATTTACAAAACTGCCATTATGAGCTGCAAAATTACAAAAATGCCACTCTGGGTCTCAAATGTTGGCCCATTCACTCTGCTGACGTGGAAATGACATGGAAATGATGTGGAAATGATGTGGCGACTCTCTTCAACTCAATATTGATGTCCAAGCTCCAAAATTGCTTCATCCAAATACCTAAAAATAATTAAAAACAAAAATTAGACCAAATAATGCGAAATTAACCCATATTCAGAACAGTGACCTAATATGATTTCAATCTTGATTCATCAATATGATTTCAATCTTGAAACATGTTTTGGTTTTGGTTGGCTCATTGATTTCAGTTAAACTGTGTAGTTCCTATTGAACATCTTGATTTGTCACTCAATCATTTACTTGTTTTATTTTAATAGTATTTTAAATTATAACCTAATATATAGTAAAATCTAAAAATAAAAAGTAGCATAAAATACAAACACATCTAATAAAACTATGTATATCTTTTTTTCCCAATTAGTGAAACCATATGTTTTTATTATTATATATAATTAATTTAATTTTACAATAGGCCTGTGTTTGCTTGTTACCTGTAAACCAAGTAAACCAATTGAAAATGTTGTCTTAGAAACTCAAAATCTAAGGATAAAAGTTTTTCTTTATTGAAATTTAGGTGCTTTCTCTGGGTCGTTGTTACTTGTTAACAACAACATAGGTGCAAAAGCAACAATTGTGTCAAATGCGTTGATTGGTCTCATTGATCTCACTGATTAGTTTAAGAGAATTGATAGAAAATGGATATAATTGGTAGTTTCCTAAATTAAAATAAGTTGGTAATATGCATATAATACCAATTTGTATATGCATTCTTTACCCCTGTGTTCACTTATGTTTGTTGCATTCTTTGTTAAATAGTAAATAATCAACTTATTTTCGGATATACTTTGGTTTTTGTTATTGTAAATGTGGTTAGTGCAATGTTGATTTGTGCTACTGGTTAAAAACTCCAGGTGGTATACAATTCAAGCTTGCAATTACTTGGCTTTCGTGATTTGTCAGAGAATTCAGGTTGTTAGCATGTGCTTCTAGTATGATCTTCTATTTAAATTTCATATGATTATGGTTGTCTATGCTTCTCCCATTTTTATTTGTTATTTTAAAGTGATGTATAAAACTGGTGTATAAGTTTGAAGATCCTTTTTAGATAAAGATATATTGTACAATCAAAGAGAGAAATTTTATGATGTGCATGTTGCATTATAAGAAAATTGTAACATGGTACTTGATGAAGATTACTGGTAGTATTAACCATTAGATATGCAAGGAGTGTCCCTTTTGACTCTTTTCTTGCTTTTCTTCCCTCTTTTGGGATAGTGTGTTAAATGTGAAAAGAAAACGTAGGAAATGAAACAACTTGTCGATCATCACATGTTTGTGTGGTTTCTATGAACCAGGAAGGTAAATGTTGTCTCCTGAGTTAGATTAGATAATTGATGAATTTCATGGATATAAGAAAATAATCATTCTTACATAGTGTCCAGTATAGTGAGGAGGAGCACAATGGCTATTCCAACCATTCTATTCACATATTCTATTCACATGTTTAATTTATCTACTGGTATAATTCCAATTAGGAATGTAACCATCATCAATATTATTATTTAATATGTTCTTCAATCGATTTATCATTAGTAAGTTTGATAATCCATACAATCTTAAGAACTTAAGAACTTTGTGGATCTCTTATGTCATTTTTTGAAGCCTTTTATATAACCTAAGAGTCATGCTATGTTTTCATGCTTTGACTCCCTATATGCAATCTCTAGTTGAGTTAAATGTTAATAATCCACCTATACAGCATATGGAATACATTTCAGTACAATATAATACAAACAATATCATCTATACAGTGTTCCGTTACTGATTTAAAACATTACATAAAAAAACTAAATTAAACACAAATTGCGAAAATAAAAACCATTTTAAATATTTGATAAAAATGAGGACCATCCACAATAAACACTAAAACTATTTTAAACATTTAGTAAAAATAGAATCATCCGCAGTTAACTCTAAGAACATGACACAAAAATGTATGTAATCCTAATTATAATTATATCTATGATACTCGTTCAGGATTGAACTAGGCCGTTTAATTAACCCCAAAGCTTCCGCAACGAAGTAGACTCATCCGGAAGTGCAGAAATTGAGTGCAAATTCGTGGTGAAAGCAAAGTAGCCAGAGAAACTCCGCTTTGGAAAATCGCTTATGGAGGAAGTTTCAGAGAAGAAAGAATTGGAACATGAGGTGGTTACCAACGTCGCCAAAGTGATTTCGGCTATAAAGAACGCGAAGCACGTCGATCAAGTCATTTGCGCCCTTCATTCCATAGCTACCATGTTCTTCCCCGTAGACCTTTCTCTTCTCTCAGGTTCGTTGGTTTGTGCCCTAACTTGAATCAAATTCTTCACTATCCGCATACTGTGAAGGAACATGCACTATTTCACTTGTTTGAAGTAGAATTTTGATTTTGAATGCATGTTTCCATCGTGACAGATTGCATAGACGAGAGTTACCGAGACCAGGTCTGTACTCATTTTTTTTTCTCGTAGTTCGCCGTTATCATAACGACATATTCGTAAATTCGTGTTTATTTTGCGTTCAGGTCTTCAGTGTCGAAGTTCCTACTGCAGAAAAACGAAATGGTTGGTGGCGTGCGTTTTATAGAGGAGCTGCTTTCCCTACACTGGCTAGGTTCCTATTACTTGGTAAGGGTTTTTATTTTTTAGTTTTTATTTTCCTTTCCAAATTTTGAGTCCCGCAAATAATATTGCGTTTTGCTGCTCCTGTTTTTTCATGCGATATGGAACTTCCTGCAGATGTTGCCTCGAACTGGCTGGGTTGTTTTCCCTTTTCGGCGCAGAAATGTGTTTATGATGTTTTCTTTGTCCGTGGATTGGTTTCTGAGGTGCTGCAGATTTTGGTTCCTTTTCTCCAGCTGAGTCCGGTTGATGGTCTAGATGTTAATGCCGTCCTCTCTAATTCTGAAAGGTATGGATGTTCGCATTGTGCAATGTCTTGAATGAAGTTTCTCTTTTTTTGAAAGTTATCCGCATGCTTGTGCTTAATTTGGTGTGAAGTGATAAAGTGATTTGATTTAATGACGATGGGAAGAACTTATTCTGATTCCACATGTATAACAGATTGCTTGTACTGTGCTTGCTTGAAAATAAAGGGGTGGTCCAGTTAGCAAGAGAGTTTGGTGGTTCTTCTAAATTGAGAAACGTTACAGATGTACATACCAAGATGGATGTATCAAGGGTGGCACAGATTGTTGCATCTATTCCCGACAAAGCAAGAATGAACTCATCCACTTCCTTGTCATCACAGTATCCTCCTTTTCTTTTCTTGGTTGAGATAGTTTGTGGGTTTTCAATTGTTGAATACCATTATTGTTTGTGAGTAACCTTTAAGCAATTGATCTATTTTTTTCACCAAGAGTTTCAGTGTGTTTTTCAAGCAGGTTGTTGTGCAACTACTCTCCTTGGCAGAAAAAAGAGAGATGGTCTTGCTAGAAAATGCAGAGATGGATGAAATGGACAAAAATGGTGCAATGTTTTTTGTAGGGGAAATGTTTTCTCGAATTTGTCGCCGAGGCTCTACTGGTAAATAGAAATTTGATACTTCAACATTTTCTTTGACCTATATATATTATTAAATATCATTAGTTTATTTTGAATTAGTTATCATCCTTTGTGAAATATGTCATGTTTTTTCCAGTGCCACAATATGTTGCAATTTGTGTACCATTTGGTGGAAAAAAAAATGCATTCTTCACTTGTTATAAAGGTTATAGCTTTCAAAAGATAGCAAGTGTCACTTGGGTTATAGTTTGCAGAAGGCATACTATTCAGTTTCTTGTGTGCAATATGTCTGAGTTATTTGACAAAACTAAAAGAAGCCAGTGAACCAATTATCAATGTGAAATTGACATCAATGCCAAGTTTGTAAAAGTTTGAAATGCATTATTGTAAGTGCCGACATGCGGTTACAAACCACTGCAAGTTTGACATTTTTTATTCCTCACCTACATGGTAAAGATACCACCTAGAGGTTGTATCTATTTTCCTTGGACGTGATGCCACTCGGCTAAGATTCCAAGTCGGAGTCAACATGTGAGTATGTGAGTAGTAGTGAACGTAACCCAAGCAAATGAATGGCTCTGTAGTCTCTAATAAAGTTCCAAAATCACAATTGTAATATTTGATTATTAACTTGACACTGATGTGAATCCATGTTAAGCAACACTTCTAAAAGGTTAAATATGTTGGATGCTGGTATTTTAAAAGTAGAATATATTATTTTTTTGTTCTATTTAAGAGTACATATCTTATTAAATTGCAAATGTGTGCACTGAACATAACTGTTTTACTCTTGTCAGCATCAATTTAATCTCAACAATTTGTGAATTAAAGACTGTTCATAGCAAATAAAAAAATTATTGCAAGAGTCTGCTTTGGTAATTTTATTTATAACTCAGTTGTAAGGTATCCTGTTGTTTTGATGGATTTAGGTCTTCTCTATTGGAATAGAAATGTAATATTTCGTATATGTAAAATGCTGTTTTTAGGTGTAGTTGTGAACTATGAGCTTTAGCAATGGAGCAGTACCATTGCAAGGTTTCTATTGTGGATTTCTTTCAGTTAAGCTGTTATCTTGAAAAATTGCAGCAGTTGAGGGTGGTATCTATTTTCAGTGATATAATACTTTTCTTTGCCCCCTGATTTTTGATTCACCTTTGTGTTACATCATAAATATATGGGGCTTCTTTTCTGAAAAAGAATTGGAAGTTTCTCCTTGTTTCAATGTAAGATGGAATGTGACCTCTGTTTTGTGTCCGGCCACTAAACCCCTGCACTAGTGTTGTCTTCACAGATCCTGATGTTCTTCAACAGATCCTCTGCTCTATGGCAGTGTTTGTGTCTCTATTCAGTATTCTCACATCTCTGTTGTTTTATACTTTGGTATCTGTTCAAATTCCGCACTGTAGCTTGCAGGTCTCTGTATTTTTTTTGCGTGTTATGTTCTTTCTTCACACTTCATAGGTCCGTTCTCCCCTCCTCCCCCACATACTCCTTTATAAAATGAGGTTTGATTATTAATTATGAATGTTCTTACTTTTGGTATTTTTTATTTTATTTTTAAGAGTATTTATATTTGTGTAGTGTAAGTTGATTATTTTGTATATTTAACCATTGTTATATCAGCCATCCTGCCATGTGTTTTTATGTTTGGCCACTCTCCATTGTGATCAGGAGGACTAATAACCATTGTTTGAGAAACTGGAAACATCATGTTGAAATTGACTGTCTTCTAACTATTATCCTATATTTAATGGAAAACACAACAAATCTACTTTTTAAATTGCTGAAGGAGATAAATGAAGTTTGTGACTTGCGGTTAATTATGACTCTACTCCTGTGCTTGTAGTGTTGTGAATTATGTTTTAGTTTCTGTCTGGACTAGCTGTTTAGTGTGATCAAAATTGTTTCCTAATGCAGTCCCTTTCTTGTAGATCTTCTATCTAGTGAATTAATACCTGAAGTGCTAAGGCTTGTCAATGGTTGCTTATCATCAAATAATGATTCAATTACGAAGGAGTTGCTTGCATTGAAACCTGACATGGTATTTTGGTCAAGAATAATGGAATCCATCAGCGACCCTTATACCAAAGAAAGAATCTCTGAGCTGATTTTGCATAAGTTAGCTACTCAAGATGCAAATGATGTTCAAGCGTATTGGCTGCTGTGGTTGTTATTCCATCGAATTTTTAAGCTTCAGGCTTCTGTCAGGTGATTGAAAATATCATTTTGTTTTGCTTTTGTTCAGAATGACCTACAATACAACTAGTCAATTCTAAATAGCAGCACGGAGTGTCTGACTCTGAAAAAGTTGTATTGGGTACTGGATGACCACAGTTCTGAAGTTTTAATATACACGTTATATATTTGTGTGCTGAAAAATTAAATTAAGAACACTAAAATTAAAGACATTTGTAATTAGTGATAAAAAGTCAAAATTTGAAAACTAAATGCACATTTCAGTGTACAAGTAAGAAACTAACGCAGAGGTGGAGGCAGTGGTTGGTGTAGATCCGTGTGGTTGAGTGGATGTAGCAATTACCATAATTCAACTAGGAAGACAAAACCCAATTAGTAAAATAAAATAAAATATAAGGTAGATTGTAGGGTAGAACTCACAAGAACAACAGACTACAGGTTAGAACAGATAGTATCTCTTTCATACTTTGAGATATCTGTATAGTTCAGAAAATGGCTGCACAACCTCAACAGAGACGACTTTGCTAAAAATTTCTAGAAAACACTATGTGGCTGCAAATGTGGCATTGTCGCTAGAGAAGGTGGGTTGACATCATTGGAGAAAAGTGGGGGTGATTGTGGCCAATTTCCTGACTCTGTTCTGTTTAAATAAAAATGGGGAACATTCTCAAGATTGTCCTCCTAGAACAGCCACACCAAAATGACACCACTTTAGGTCCGCATAAGTGGTGTTTGCACTGAAAAAGAGTCATGACTGCTAGAGACATGTTCTAAGCCAAACTGGTACTCAATGATTTTTTGCCATATAGGGGCTAAGCCTCCACCATGCCGGCATTTCCCACCACTGACTACTATTGGGACACAGCATGGCTGTAGGCATGTTGACACCATCATAAGCACTTTTTCCTTTTTGTCTTTTTGTTTAATAATCTGTAATGAAATTTCAGTATTACTAATACTTTTTGTATGCTTATGCCCCTTTGTTTTGCTATGTTCCCTTGTCTCCACCTCAGGTCTATGTTTGTTGACAAATTCCTGCTATGGAAAGTATTCCCTGTTAGCTGCCTGAAATGGATCCTTCAGTTCGCTGTCCATGAATGCCCACCTGGTTCCTCATTATCAGAACATAATCGCGCTGGGCTTTTGAATACTGTCCAACGTCTGATGGCAGTATGGTCTAAGAAAGAATTTGTGCAAACAGCACCTATTGAGCAACAAGCTTGTATCCTTTTTAATCGCACCAGTATACTGAAAGTGAAAAGCATGCGGAATAGAGGAATAATAGCTTCTAGTTTTGAGTTTGAAAGGGTGGTTTAGTGCATGAATTTGCCTTCATTGTGGGGTTTGGGGAAGGGCAAGTTTATTGCTTTTACCCTTGTAACTGGAAAGAATTTCTCCACCACTACATCTCACCTTCATTGAGTTGCAATACAAAGGCCTTCCTGTTGTGTCAATGCTCACACCCTATTTGCTGTATATTGGGGCATTGTCATTATAATAATATCATGTACCTTCCTCCTCTGAGTATTCACTGGATCTGGTACCATATTTATTTATTTTTCCTATATCTATCCCAGACATATCTGCTGCACTAGGCCTTTCTCTGGAGACAATGTCTAGGGAGGAATTGGATGGGATGAAGAATGGAATGCATTTGATTCTTCAAGGGGTTAGCTGTAAGAATCATTTACTTAATTGTTTGATGTCTTGATATTAGAGATGAAAAGAGAGATTATGTAGGGTTGGAACTATTGCATATTGCCTACGCTTAATCCTTCAGAATGCTTTTAATAGCAGGCCCTACCCATTGGAAGCATGTGTTAGATCTGGAACAATTTGTGTAGTATGGGGCCTTCTGGATATAGGAAATGATTCCATTTAACTTGCTGTTTTACTCTGTGATCCTTCGTTGTGTCAAGTCAAATGTGGCAATTTTATCAAGATTAAGTTGTTGTTTGAAGTTTATAATTTGTAATAATTGTAGGGCTTATATGATAGCTTTTCCAAATCTTCATTTCCATGTCAGATTAGGAACTTTTTGCTGTGTAAGAAAGTAAGCTGCATTAAGGACTTTTCTCCAGTATTCAGGTGGTGCTAGTCATCTAGTAACCATGAATAAGTTCCAATAAGAACTTAACAAATGTATTCAATTACTTGCAAGGATTGTTTTCCTATCTGATTCAACCTTTCTTTTCAGTTTTACAAATAGTTTAACCTATCACTTAAAAGTTTTTCTATTTGCTATCAAGACATTCTGGACTTTCATCAAGAAAATTTAATACTGCAAAACAAAATAGAATGGTTTGTACTAAAACTTTGACTGCTGTGATGAAATACTGTTGTGGATCCATCTCCATCCCACTCCTACTCATCAACTGTGAACTTATGAAAAGAAAGTGCAAGAAAATATTGAAAAGTAGAAAGAGAAAGTTAAAGAGCAAAGAAAAAAAAGGGTTTAAAACATTCTTTTAATAAATCTCAAAGGTAATTTTATACAAAACAAAATTCAAATTTTGATAGCCGACAGCTCAGTATAACTAACTGACAACTGTCAATGAAAATAAACTCAGCTTAGAAGCTACTGCATGTCCTGTGCATATACACATATTCGTAGTCCTGTAAATCTGACTAAAATTGGTATTCCTATTTCCTGAATGAGTTGTTTTTTAATTTTTTTGTGTAATTATTTCAGGTAGGTTGGAGAGTCCTAATCATTTAGTTCGAAAAATGGCTAGCTGTGTTGCTTTGGCATTGTCTAAAATTATTGATCCAAAGAACCCCTTGTACCTTGATGATAGCTACAGTGGGGAGGCAATTGATTGGGAATTTGGATTCACAATCCTCAAGAAAGGGAATCTAGCTGCAGCAAATTGTGGAGGAAAAGGTATTGAAGAAACTAAGACCTCTACAGTGTCAGGTCCAGAGAGGAACACTAATTCCCCTTCCAATAAAGGAAAAAGTATTAATGTAAAGGGCAAAAAGAAGTTATTGGAGTTTAATGTGCTTGATCCAGATGAGATTATTGATCCAGCATCACTGAATCATGACTCAGACGATAATGAGGAGGATGTTGATGACAGTGCAAGCGAGAATTCATATTCCTCAAGTGATTCATCTTTACAGCCGTATGATTTGGAAGACGATGACTCAGATCTGAAAAGAAAATTTTCACAGCTGGCTGAAGTTATTGCAGCTCTTAGAAAATCTGATGATGCTGAAGGGGTTTGTAATTTGCTCAACACTTTTTTCTTGTATTTGATCATCAAATATGTCTATGCTTAATGTTGTTTTTATTATTATTTCTTGTGAGAAAAAATTAATTGGTTATGAATTACATGGTTCAATAATTACTGCGATTACCAAGTATTATATAATTGGTCTAGACTTTAGACTGAGCTATTAAACAAATCAGTTTATGATTCTCTCTTGATATCCTACTTTTTCTTCTGAAATTTGATGTTTAAAAATTTATTACAGGTGGAAACGGCTATTGATGTAGCTGAAAAGCTCATAAGAGCATCTCCAGACGAACTGAAACATGCAGCAACGGATCTGACCAGAACTCTTGTTCAGGTTCGGTGCTCTGATATTGCTTTAGAAGGTGCAGAAGAATCAACTGAAGACAAAAGACAAAGAGCATTAGTTGCCTTGGCAGTCACCTGCCCATTTGAATCCCTTGAGACACTAAACAAGCTTTTGTATTCACCTAATGTTGATATCAGTCAGCGTATTATGATGCTAGATGTTATGACAGAAGCAGCTCAAGAGCTTGCTGAATCAAAAATTATGAAACCCAAACATCAGACTAGTTCCCTTATTTCAGTTGTTTCCGATACCCGTCCTTGGTTCCTACCTAGCAGCACAGGGACTCCTGGAGCTGGTTCCTGGAAAGAGATCTCAGGTGCTGGCTCTTTATTGAATTGGTCAAATAGCTACGAGAGGGACCTTCCCCCAAAACATAATCAGGTCAAGAAGGGGAAAACACGCAGGTGGAGTCTGCGATCTCCTGCACAGAAAAACCAGATGGAGTATTCCCATAATAAGTTTCCCTTGTATGCTGCTTCATTCATGCTTCCTGCCATGGAGGGATATGATAAGAAAAGGCATGGTGTTGACTTGCTTGGCAGGGATTTCATTGTCTTGGGGAAACTCATTTACATGCTTGGGGTTTGTATGAAATCTGTAGCCATGCATCCAGAAGCTTCTGTACTGGCTCCTTTGCTCCTTAATATGTTAAGATCCAGGTACTGGCTAAGATATTAGTTGTTAATTTAATTGGAAACAGTATGAGGAGTGACATACCAAAAAAGTCTGTGTGTTTGCACGTGCTAATCGAGTTGATAATGTGTTTCCTATTGGTTGTAGTTTATACCTCTTGCTATGTTGTTTTTCTAGTGTGCTAATGCAGGAAAACTTTCAACTTTGCCTTTTAATCCATGCAGAGAGGTATGCCATCACCAGGAAGCGTATGTGAGAAGAGCTGTTCTTTTTGCAGCCTCATGTGTATTGGTTGCCCTTCATCCTACTTACATTTCATCTGCCTTGCTCGAAGGAAATGTTGAAATTTCTACTGGTCTTGAATGGATTCGCACATGGGCCCTTGATATAGCTGAGTTAGACACAGATAAAGAATGCTATACGGTAAGCAACAGAAAATTTGAAGGTTCAAAGAGGTTTAAATCCTTTCTGCCTTTTCTTACAAGCTTTTCAATTATATCTGCTTGTACTTTGGTCATACAAAAAGGTTTAGAATTTTATGCATTGGTCTACAGTTATTTTATTGTGCTAAGGTTACACAGATGTGGTTAGTTACTTCAATTAATGTCACGATTCATCAATATTGGTCTCATTCTGGACTTCTATTTTTATATTTATTTTAATTTTTCATGACAATATATTTGCTTTTAAAATATTAACTGATAAGCATCTGTCAATATAATATTTTTACTCAGTCTTTTTTGTTCTGCTGTAAAGCTTTGCAAAGCCTCCTTATCCTCTTCTCTGTTTTGGTTTAACTTCCGTTATTTTCCTGTTCCCAATAATTTTTTTATTTAACTATAGATGGCTATGACATGTCTACAACTCCATGCCGAGATGGCTCTTCAAACTTCTCGAGCGTTGGAGTCAGCAAGAAGTTCACTCAAGGCAGGCCCTGCACTTACATCCGGCACATCCAATGTGACCATTAAAATTCCCTACTTAAATGGGGATTAAAGATGCTTCTGGCTATTGTGAGTGGCTTCTAGCCCAGAATATAAATTGTAAGTAGTGCTAATTATTTCTGCCCCTCCTTATTAATTTAACTTTTTTTGATCCATTCCATGTTTTCCCTCAGGGATTTGTATATTTCAGGATTCTATATTGGTACATCACTAAAGTTTATATTCTTATTCAAAACATTTGAAATTTAAAACATATTTATTCTTACTCCTTTCCTATTAGTTTTGAGGTTCTGGTCTCTTTCCACCAATTCCTTCTACTCTCATATTGTTTTAGGTACTTAATATAATTACTTAATTATAAAAAATTCAATTTTATATAACTAGTTTATATATATTTGGTTGATGAGAGAAGGGAAAAATATATAGCATTTGATCAACTTGATTGATTCTGTTTTGGTTTTTGGTACTTATTGAGGATCTTTCTTATTTTACAAACTTCTGTTAATAATTTCAACCATACTTATTGCTCTATTAAAACTATTTAACATGGCATGTATGTTGTCATAGAGAAGGTGTGATGCAGAACAATAGTGGAGGCAAAATTCTGGAAGTTAAGAGCCATTTTATCTCAGTAGGGTTAGTGGCAACTGCTTGGAAATCTGTCCGTCATAATGCACTGTTTTCATATGATCAAGAATTTGGATTACCTCCACAAACAATGTGTATGTAAGCAACCAGATCATGTGCTGACTTATGAAGTATAGAAAGTGAAAAGTTCAAAGAGCATTCAAGTAAGACGAGTCTCATGTGATACTGAAAATGCATGCATGGCTGTTAGCTTGTGCACGAAAAATTGAAAGGGAAAGGGAGGTTGAGCGTGATAAAAATTAAAATACTACACCTGCAATGCACTCTATATGCCTATCCACTCGAAGCATGTCTCTTTCCCATCATGTGGAACTTGCCTGAGATCCTGAGGCTGGAGGATGATTAGGTTTCCATTCCATGGATATAATGTGGAGAAATTAGTCATCAACTTACACAGAAGAAAATGCATTCACCTTATCATGAGTGTAGATGAAAAGAGAAGAGGGCATAAAATTCTTAGAGAAAGATGCCACCATACATGTTTGAGAGTTTCGACACCCTAAGTGAAGAAAACATTTTTAATGATTCAAACATGTTGATAACAAAATCATATTTTGCTAATATAACAAGCAAAAGTAAATGAACCAATTTTCCATTATTGTGTTCTGTTGCTTGTCTACTTGCTGCTTTATAATCATTATTTTTTATATACAGTGAAGTTGTATGTGTCTAATTTATATAATTTTATCTAGAGTTCAAATGTTAAAACTGCAAGTACACCACCTCAGTTTGTAATGTTACTTTCATAATTAATTGAACATGATTTGATATGGATTACATACACTAATACACAGTGTAACATTGGAAGTGCTCACATAGCTTATATGCTAACAATAAGTACATTATAAGTTTTAAGGAAACCACTCACTGTAATCTGCCAACTACAACATGGATTTCTACCTGAATAGATGAACTGATGCGATAATATTTTGTAAATGTCTAAAAGGTATAGTGATAGTTTGTTTAATTTACCAAAGAAGTTTAATTTAATATATTATAATATTGATGAAGTATGACTTTATTTATCTATAAAAAGTGCGTGATAATCCAATGTGCTCAGATATTTGAATTTTAGAACAAAAATCAGATGATGATAATAAGAAAATTAAGTTTAACTACAATCCACATTAACATTACTTTGTTAAAACATGTATCTGTATTTTTTTACGTTAAAAAACATTTAAATTATTAAATTTATGAACACTTTTATAATAATTTTGAATAATTAAAACTATTATTTTAACCATAAAAACAGCTTATGTTTAAACATACATAAAATGAGCTCAAAAAGAAAAACTCCTAGTTTAATGTAAACAACCATACTTTCATCTTTAAAATAAACAACCATATTTTCGTTTATATATAAAAATAAAGATAAATATATATTGGATTGTCATAAAAAAAATATTAAATAAGATTTCTAATATAATATTATGATATTATAATTATATAAGATTATAATTATATATTTCCAAAGAATGACTTACTTTAAGAATAATTCACACAACATATAAATGAAATAAAAAAGTATAAATTTTAAGAAATAAATTGAAGATTATAAATTAATAGATATAAATTGTAAAATTTTTATAAATTGTTATTAATGCATAATTATTATAAAAACAAGTAAATTATAAATTATAAAATGCAAGATTAATTATATGCAGAAAATATATTGAAATAATAAACAAAGATTAATTACGACAAAAATCCACACTAAGCAAAAAAGAAGAAGATAATTACAATTTAATAAAATCTACTTAAATTTTATTTGCTCTGCAAACCATTCATTAAAATAATGCATTCTTTTGAAAGCCAAATCAAATCTTGTTTATGCTCACCATAAGAAATATAATGTATATTGAAAAAAAAAATAATTAAAAACTAATGTGTAAGAACTCTAGAAAATATTTGTAAACATCATGAAGAGGAAGAAAGAGATTTTGAAATTACAATAAAAAGAGAATAATTAAAGCAAAAACCCCTTCCTCAGAATGAGAACCATTTTTGGGTTCAAAACACTTTCCACAACACTTACAATGTGCTTATGCCTTCAGCCGATTGTTCCAACCGAACACTGTTAAAGTGTTGAGAGAACCCTCTGCTTCCTGGTTAGTGATTATTTATTTTATTATTTTAATGTTAATATTATTGTGATGTGATAAAAAACCCTTTTGGTTCTGTAACACTTCAAATGGAAACAACACTTTGAAGCTACACCATAACAACTCATTCACTGCAACATCAAACTCTTTCTTTCTATTAAATGAAAAATAAATTAATATATAATTTTAGTAACAGCGATCAAAGAAAGCGTAGTATGCATCATTTCGAGGGTTTCTAATTTTTCCCAAATTTTGACCAAATAATGTTACTTTTTGTAGAAGGATGGTTGTCAGCCACACACATGATCAGTTTGTTTGCTGCCAAAACAGTGAATCTAAGTATAATCAAGTTGTGCCCTAATACCTGTACAAAAAAATTTGCTTGAGAGGCATAATTAGTTTCTGTGTGATGTTTCTGTACAACCTCAGTAGTTTTAATGAACATGTGAGTTTGTTTGTTAGATATGTATCTGACATAATTGTTGCGGACTATGATTGTGATTTCTAGGTTTCATTGATTAGTTTTCATTTTCTTGAATTTCAAGGTTAGTTTTATTATTTCCTTTTTAGAACTTTTTGTGTTAATAAAAGTTGTGATTACTATGTTTGTTTTTGTTTCACAACTTTGACATGGTGTTTAGAAAGCTGATATGCTTTGAGAACCAAATGGAGAAGTTGATTCTGTCTGTCATTATTCTTCATCACAGTGGTTTCTGTGAAACAAGAAAGAAAAATCAATTCAGGATACAGAAACAATACAGTCTACAACTCCTTTAAGAAAGAAAAGTTGAAGCCTTAGATGATGGAAATTCGTTCTTCACCATTTCCATTTGATTGGAGCAATGTTCCCCAGCGATTGCGGACAAAAAGGAAGAGAAAATTTAATGGTAAGGAAGCACTTTCTAGACCCAACAAAGTGCATTCTAGAGCAAAGGAAACACACTCTAGACCCAAGGAGGAAATTTCTAGACCAAAAGAAAGGCATTGTAGACCCAAGGAAGCACTTTCTAGACTCAAGAATAAACTAGACAGTGGAATTTTTGATACTTTCTTGATGTGAGTGGCAGTCTAATAATGATTTATGATTCAATGGAGCAACTTCAAAATTGAGGCCTTGTTTGTAATATAAATTTTCTGGCAGGAAAATATGGAAGATTTTCCCAGAAGACAGGAAGACACAGTTTATGTACTTTGACAGCTTATGGTTTAGCCTTTACAGGAATGCTTCATCTAAGGATAAGGTGCTGACTTGGATTAGAAAAGAACCTATTTTCTCCAAGTCATATGTTTTTGTTCCTATAGTCTGCTGGTAAATGCACTCAATTTTCTTTATAACCAAAATTTCTATTCCTTATCTGTTAAATGTTAAATCTCATTTGCTATATAGGGGTCACTGGAGCCTTTTGATCCTCTGCCATTTTGGTGAGAGCTTGCAATCAGCTACTAGATCACCATGCATGTTGTTGCTGGATTCACTTGAAATGGCCAATCCAAGGCGACTTGAACCTGAGATAAGAAGGTGTGTTATTACTCAACAATATCTACTCATTGCCCAGTTGAAATATTGATAAGGAAGCAAGCTGTTGAATTCATTTTCAGATTTGTACTAGATATTTATGAATCAATGGACCGGCCTGAGACAAGGCGAATTGTATCTCAAATTCCATTTTTGGTGCCTGAGGTAATTATCACCCTTCTTATGATTTGCAGCTCAGTGTAACCAAATAACCAATGATAAAAGCAAATTACTGTAGGTGCCACAACAAAGAGATGGTAATGAATGTGGATTTTTTGTGCTCTATTTCATTAATTTGTTTCTGAAGCATGCTCCAGATAACTTTAGCATGGAGGGATACCCTTACTTTGTAAGTTATCCGTTTGTTCTTGAAATTTATTATTAAAATATGCATTTTCATTCAGTTATGTTTGATATTGACCTTGAAACTTGAAATGCTGCAGATGAAAAAAGATTGGTTTAGCTTTGATGGCTTGGATAGGTTTCATGAGGGACTTATTCACTGAATTAGATGTCTCCAAACTTGACTAGACTAGTTATTTGATCTAATATACTTTATTCTTGATTGATTATATTAGAGTGGTAATGGGGCGATATGTTCATATAGGAGGCAGGTGCATCTAAAAGTTTAGTCTATAGTTTACAGGTTATTCTCTTCTATGCATGTAGTTCAACTTTGTTAGACTCATTTTCCTCTGCAGTTCATGTTTACAGTAGCAATTTGCTTCTATTTGTATTGTTAAATTTTGTTCAAATTCGTAAAAGCAGTACTTATGTTACCTTGGTTAACAGATTCAGGCTTAATTGTAGAGTTTAAGAGATTTCTAATAATGTTATTGGCGATAACCATGGTAATGGGAAAAAGAAACCAAACTTTTCATTATTTCTAATTAGTTCATGATAAAATGATTTTCTTGGAAATGTTATTGACTAAGAGAGTGATTATGGTACACCGTGTTATAGATTAGTTTGTACACGAGTTTATTTTCATCATCCTCTCAATGTGCTTCTCTTTTGTTTATCTTTCGAGTTTTGTGTTTCATAACCCTTTTGTGATCTACAATTTGAATTGTAAGATGGTACATTGCTTTCTGATAGATCTATATTTAATGTATAATTCAAATTCTTAATTTAACATAAATTATTAAAAGAATAGGGGTATCACATTAATGCAAAAGATTAAGATTCTTACAAGTGACTAAATGTAGCTACCCTAATTAGCATACATTTTACCACTAGTTCCATCATTACATATATTAAGTACATGTATAAATATATAAACATGCATCTGACTTGGTATGTCGAGGGGTGACTCAAGAGATTGAGAGGTCTAAAGTAAACTTAAAAGATGAGGTATTTATTTAAATTTTTCTTTTTACTTTTTTTGATGTAAAATTATTTATTAAATTGTTATAATTAATTTCATTTAACATTTTTTTTTCAATAAATAATGGGACTAATTTGTTTAATCTTTTTTGGGATATTATTGATCTTAAATAAATTTTTATTATTTTTTATTTTGAGAAATTTCTTTTAGTTGAAGCAATTAACATTGAAATTGTTATCATTATTTTATAAGCTATATATGCATTTGGAAGAATTTATTTTTTTTATATAATTAAAAATGTCAATTGGTTTATCATTTTTCACACATGCATAATTTCTTTTAAGATATTTAATTTTGAAAATAAATCAAATCTATCAATATCCAACAAATTATCAAGTTTTAAAGATTTTTCAAGGTTTAAGTATTTTTCTTTCAAAAATGTACAATCTAATGACTTTAATTTTTTAACACTAAATAAAAAAACCAAAAATATCTTCATATATTTTAAATTATTCAAATTTACTTTGAAGTGTGGTAATTGTTTTATCTACGATACATAAAAAGTAATCAATTATAAATGATTTTTAAAGAGCAACTTAGGTTCTATATTCATTTCAAAAGCAATTTTCTTGAAAGAAATTAATGCATTTTCAAATCCATTTTCTTTGTTCTTTTCAAAAAAAACAAATGAAAGAAGACATTTGAATTGTTCAATAGCTTCACTAATGCACATATCTTTTGATTGTAAATTCTTACTAAGATAGTTAATTGAAAATAAAATGTCATACCAAATATTTATGCCTAACAAAAACTCAAAGTTTTCTAGTTCATAACTTGCTAAACAATCAACTTCACTTTTTATTTTAAGATCATCACTAACTTAAGCTAATTCAAATAAAGCATCTCTTACTTGTGAAGTTTGAAATCTTACATCTTTCACATTTTCAATACGACTTTCCCAACGTGTTTGTGACAATGATTTAAGAGTTAAGTTATGTATATGGTTTTGGCAAAAAATTTACCTTTTTGTAGAAGAAGAAAATATAGTATATATACATTGTAACACATAAAAAAAATATAGCTTTTGGACAAGAGTTAGCAATATCACAAAGTACTAAGTTTAAACTATGACAACCACATAGAGTATAAAATGATGTAGGATTAATATTAAGAAATTTTTCTACACACCCTAATGTTTTCCTTTCATATTAGATCCATTATCATATTCTTGTCCTCTAAGATCGTTAATATCAAGTTGAAGATTTTTTAATTCATCAACAATAACATCAAAAAGACCTTTTCCACTTGTATAATCTTCTTTTAAAAATTCTGAAAAATACTCATTAACTTGTCTAGGAGATGATGAAATATCTACACACAGTAATACATAAGACATTTGCTCTTGATGACTTATATCTGGGTTGCAATCAAGTATGATTGAATAATATCTTGTATCCGTAATTTTTTTTATAATTTTTGTTTTGATTTCACTTGCTAACAAATTTATCAACTCATTTTGTATATTATGCCTAAGGTAATGGTTGTGAATTTCATCATCCTAGACGAATATGTTGCATAATTGGGTCAAATTCTACAATCATTTGGTTCCTATGGAAACAAATAAGAGAAGTCAGACACAAATATCACCTTACCTCAATCCACAATATCTCGAGTTGGCTACTCCTCGGCTTGCGTATGTCATTTGCTGGTATGCACGGCTTGGACCCATGAGGGGTTACCTACGGAGAAGGCTCTGACGATCAAGTCAGCCAAAAGATTCTTAAAAAGTCAAATCTCTTGATTAAGAGATTAATGAATGCGTACCTTTAATTACTGGGGTCCACACGTATTTATAGAGTTATTAATTATGTCTGGCCTTATCGTGGGCTAGGCCATTGCTTGGGTTGTAGATGGGCTTGGGCCTGGCCCAGGCCCTTAGTTAATGATTGTTGGTACTAGGGGCCTTGTCTGTCATATTCTAAGTATGGAATGGTCAACAGATGTCATCTTGTCCTCTGAAGTAGGCGGCCTAGGCCGCTTATGCTTGTCTGTTTATTCGTTTGATAACTGCTTGTGGGGCTATACGTAGGCGGGTTTAGCCATGTAGTTTTATTAGTCCGCCTAGGTGCAGTACACATTTCAATTAGACTTAAAAAATTTCCATTACCAAGAGTTTTAACAACGTACTAATTCTTAACAACACATTTCTCCGATGTTCTCTATCTTTATTTATTTGTTCTTGAACATACTTGTCTATTGTTTTACTTTTTTTTCAATCTCATTTCCAAATCAATCCATTCATTCATTTTACTAATATTCTCATTTGATATTTCATGTCTCCTCAACTTATTACTAAGATTTCTCCGGTCATTACTACCTTCATTAGCTAGTTTACTTGTACGAGAAACAATATTAAATAATTTACAGCAAAAACAAAAGACTTTATCTAAATCTCTAGAATACATTAGCCATCTTCTTTCGTATTTCTCTCCACTAGGCAATGTTTGAAAATAATTTAATGAAGAAAAGTGCCTAGAATGTATATCCTTAGGAAAATCTATATCATTGATTTTAATAGGACCTTTTTCTACCAATAAATCTCTCAAATTTGTATCATTATTCTTTCATTGGCTTGGATCACAAATATTTTTGTCAAGAGTAGAATCATTATCTAGTCTCTCAATCTCCTCCTTGTTGTCATGGGTTTGAGAATCATAATTATCCTCATCACTAACTACTTCTTTTCTCTATTGTTGTTTTCACCTATATCTATATTGTTATTATCTTGTTCATTCAAAGAGCACCCACCTGTATTTTCTAATTCATTTTTCTTATCTATTTTTATAAATTTATTCATAGCTTATTTTTGTGATGCAATTAATGCCTCAATTCTTTTCTTCTTTTGAATTTTTGAATAACCTGATTCAAATTTTCTAGTTGACATATCTATATATTTTTATGTGAAATAAAAATTATAATATATAAAACACTCCTAAAGACAAGTATATAAAACGAATGAATTAAAACAATAAAACCTGGTTTTGGTTGTCAAGAAAGTAAACTTGATAGTAGACTTGTAGTATCTTGAAGTCTCAAGCCTCTTTCTCTTTCTCACGTCTCAACTTTTTAACATATCTGCAGAGTTTATTTTAAGATTAATCATTAATAAAAATAATTAAAAAAAAAAGTGGGCAAGATATATGAAAGAAAAACTCTCGAAACCTTTAAATCGAAAAGTATCGAAAAATAAAACTAGACAAAAGAAACACATTTATAATTCTAATACAAATCCAAAACAAAATAAAAATAACAACAACACAAATAGAAAGAAAAAACATACTAACCAGTAATAATGATGAAAAAATTGACACACACGAACAATATGAGATTCAAGGAATGTAATATGGTAAAACCCCTAAAAAATGACTTTTAGGGTAGAAGAAAGTAAGGAGAGACAAGAGAACTCCCAAAGAGATAAAAGAAGAAAATAGAATACAAATTGATGGTAAGAGAATAAAGATATCTAATCATTCTTTTTTTCGTAAACAAAATTATAATTTACTAAAAAAAGTTTTAACTCATTAATTATCATTTTTAATACCAATAAGAATTATCAGACAATAATAATTTAATTAAATTTTATTTCAAACATAAACTTATAATTAATTTAATAGAGCTATATATTAGTAATAAAAAAAATTTCGAAGCTTTTTTTTTTCTTAAACATGATTTTATAATTAATTTAATAGAGGTATCTTAGTACTAAATATAAAATTTTTTGAGGCCTTTTTTCTTAAACATAATTTTATAATTAATGTAATAAAGAAATATTAGTAGTCAAATTTTTTTTTTTAGGCCTTCTTTTGCTGGAGGCCTAAAGCGAGTGCTTTATTCGCTTTACCCTTGAGCCGACCCTAGGTATGTCCAAGAGGTTCTACCATATACAAAGTTGTAAAATTACATTCATTCATTTTATTTACATTTTTGTTAAAAAAGAAAGATGAAGAAACTTTACCGTCTCACTATCACTTCTAACTATCACCTACAAGGTCCTATATACGATCACCGTAATTGAAAATATCACATAAAAAAAAGGGTAAACTAATCAAAATTAAACAATACTATATAAAACAATAACATCATTAGCTCAAAATCAACATTTCACATCAAGAATTAAATGTTTATCACACAACACAATCCTCTTTACTTAGGGCTCTCATGGTTTAATCATTATAACATAACCTTCTTGGTTGAATGAAAACAAAATAATTTAACTTTACTTTAGAAAAACAAGTGTATTGAAAGAACTCAGAAACTTTGCACATGCCACATCTCACTCTTGCCTTTCAGGAGCTATAACTATAAATTCAAATATCAGGACTGGACCACTCGCCCCCGTAAGAACAAGGACCATAATCCATCTAAAGTATGACCAGGGTAAACTCTTTACATCTACGAGGTTCGATCCTCTTTCATATCTAAACTTTAAATTGTAGAATCTTCAAATTATAGAAACTTCATTCGACTCTTAGAACTAGACATCTTCTTTTACTTAAATTTGATACTAGCATAATTAGTATAGTCTCTATACGAAATCTCTTTCAGTACACCACCTAATATCATATAAATGTTGTAACATCCTAGGCAGATATTACTCAATAAAATAAAATTATCATTTAAAATAATTCAAACATAAATATCATTCCTAAAAACGTGGGAAAATTTAAAAAATCATATTGCGCCAAAAACCAAATCCATACTTCATGACTAAATTATTACAAATTCGAAAGCCAAGAAACACAACTTAAAAGGAAATTACACAGTTTATTCAAAACAAGTTCCAAGATTAAATCCCAATAGCTATTACCCCTGCTCCGTCTCTTCGCATCGCCATCCTCACCTGGAATCACATATGCTCCCGTGTGACAAGTCACACGATCATCGCCAAACACAAACAGAAAGGGTGAGCTTAAAAGAGATAAGCATGCATAAATAAGAGTATAAACCCATCACCCAAAATAACTTACCCAATTTATCATCTTGTCAAGACCTTTACACCAGAAGGTACGTAGACAACCCCAGTCTCATAACCTATATGAGATCAGCACATACTCACTCATGGTCTTAGGGATTCTATATTCTTTCACGAACCTGCCCGCTCGTGATCCAACTCTACGAACCTCCCTGGTCATACTCCAACTCTAGAACCTCCCCGCTTGTAGTCCAACATGCGTGAACACCACTTGTTATGAACCTCCCAGCCTGAAATGTGAGCATGAAACATACGAACCTCCCTGTTCGTATCCCTACACAAGAGTACATCTAATACGAACCTTCCCGTCCATGTTAAAAATGCATTTCCAACTCCATTAGGAACCACCCCACTTGTAATTCATGCAAGCATATACAGACCAAAAACCATCACCACGCAACACAAAAAACTCAACACAAATGCATACTTCCATTGCGCTATCGCTTAGCGTAGCCTAAGCGCCGCTAGACGAAGTCATAGTGCAGACTGCCTGGCAATATTAACCCATCGCTAGGCACTACACACTGTAGGATACCTTTGTTGATAGGTATCGCTTAGTGGTCTAATCCGCACTTCCAAGCGCTGCAACAGTATGCAATTTTACTAGTTTAATCATTGTAGAATCCATGTTTTTACCACACCAATCATCACAGGCACATGTTCAAAATTACCAAATTTCGTTTGTTTATAGTTCAATATACCTCAAAATACATCACCACAATTCATATGCCCCAATCATGTATAAGCACTCATGCATTCACCATTTATCATAACAAAACATTAACACAATGCAACCGTGAAAAACCAGTAATCATGCATAACATATATCTGCAACTACAGACAACCAAACTAAGATCAAACCAACATGTTATGAACCAACTATAAAAAATTCAGTTAAATCAAATGGTTAACGAACCAGGAAACACAATTTTACGAAAACTATACAGACTAGAAAAAACGTAGTCTCCCAGCTACTAGACCTTGATGCCCAGCAAAACCAAAACCGGAGACCTGGTGCTTGGTGATAGGAAACCATTGCCTGACGGTCCCTATTACGTGAAAATTATGAGAAACAACGTAATTGCACCTACTTTGGTCAATTTAAAGGCACTCAAACATGCAAAATTTAGCAAAGGTTCATCCACCATGCATAAAACTACACAAAATCAAAGGTTCATGTTCACATATAAACCACAACGCACCATCACGTAACAACCAAAAGTGAACTGCACTGCGCATTAGGTGCCGCTTGGCGGTTCCAAACTGTTGTCCGATAGTATACCAAAGGTTAATGTGCAGAACTTCATTTTCTCCATCTGTAAAAATGCCGAAGCCCCAAATACACGACCCACTAACGCAATTGCATGAAAAAACCAACCAATCATGCTTCCAACATCCATAAATACTCAATTTAGCTCCATCAAAACACATACACACAATTTTCATTCCACACATTGACAGCAAACATCTTACTCATCGTGAAAATGGGAATCAAATGGCTATTTCACAAAAGAGGCACACACAAATAGGTAACACAAAAAATACAACTCCCCTTACCTCTTTTTCCCACTGCTCCACTCTTGCTCAAGGTAAAGATGACCTCCTAGACGCTTCTCCTTGCCTAGAACAAGCTTTCATCTTCAACTCTAACCCTAAGGCCCTTCTTAACCTTCTAAGTTCTCCTTAGGTCTCTTTTTGGTGCTCTAAAAAATCTCCCATAGCATGCCGCCACACGAAAACTCCCTTCCCCCTTCACTTATTTTTTAGTCCTAAAATAAATTCATAAAATAATTATAACGAAAATAATGTTAATTGCCATTCAATTGGCATTATCATAGGGATTTCTGCCATTAAAATTCTATAACTCCCACTCCTCTAACTCCCTTAAAGACGACCAGGGTTTATGGATCATCCACCAACGTAGCAAAAACTAATAATGAGTAAAAAAAAACTATTTAGCGCTAGTCAAGGTTCAAACGCTCATCCACACAATTACCAAGCATATGCATAATCAACAAGCTATTACATGTTTCATGAAATTTCATACACATACACAAATATAATACCCTATCACACGACCATGCATAATATGCAAAAATAAAATAAATAATTAAATTATCGCACTAAAGGCATCAACAAGATTCAAACCCAAGACCTTTCAACACAACCAAATACTCTCCACCCCTGGAGCTACTACTATTCCTTATTATAACTTGACAAACTAATTTATTTAGATATACTTCCAATCAACAATTATTGTAAATAAATAAATATTTATTTATTTATTTAATTTTCCAGTGTCTTACAAATGTAGTACTCCCTTCTTAAAAGTCACTACATTCACATCGCCCACACAAAAATGTAGATTATGGCTACATCTTAACTCTACTTAGTTGCTCATTCACACAAAAGAGTAGATTATGGCTAACACCCTTGCTCTACTCAACCACACACTCACCTCTTTTGTTTTTTTTCAAAACCTTAAATCATTTATTTCATACTTTCACATAAGATTATCACATTTTCATATGAATTTAAATATTCACATCATGTCATATATATGTATCTTGTCTGAATTCAAACTCATAATTACATATCATCAATCATATGTTCTTCATTTCAATTTAAATGCTAATAGTTCATCATTTATTTTTCATTGCATTAATGTAATATTTCAATAAAATATATCAAAACAGTGAAAAATATCATCATTTTAACATTTGAAAACATTTAAAAACTTAACCTTTTAAAGTTCTTAAAACACTCACTCGCTTAGCCAATATCGTGCTTCCTTATTGAATTGAGTACATGTTAAAATTCGCCCAACTAAAATTTTGTGCGCTCAATCAACGGTCTCAACACAAGTGAATTTTGGCTCATGTAATGAAAATTCAGCTCACCTAATGAGTGGTCATTGAGAGATTTTATAAAAAAGGTCTTGCTAAGCTATAATAGAACTTGTCCAATGATGGGAAACTTGGTAAAAACAATATCGCTGAGCGACTATAGGGCTAATTTAAGGAAAGGCTCGCCTAGCAAGGGAACTATCCATAGAAAATAAAGTTGAGAGCTCCCTCGAATTGAAGTTGCAGTTGATGCCCAGTGACATAGACCTTTCGCCTAACGGGCCAAGTAATCACCCAAAATTTATATGAACTTAAATTTTATCAATCTCATTTTATTTCAATTTCATTTCATCAATTTTAACTTTTTCTATTTTAAATAAACTCACATTTCATTTTAACTTAATTTACACTAATTACATTTTATTTTAAATTACTTTTATGATCAAGGATAAAATAGCAATCATCCAATTTTATGAATTAAAATATTTTTTAATCTATCAAACACATCACATAGTTCACTAATTTTTATTTAGTTTCTATTCATTTCCTTTCATTATTTTCACCAATTTTAAAATTCAAACAAACTCACTTTTACCCCTCTTTTCCCTCAAATCCAATCCATCAAATCTATCTTTAAAAAAACATACGCAAGTTCAATGTAACAACAACTTAGCTAAGAAGTTAAAGTATCCTTGTCCCAAGCATGATTCATTATTGGTCAATAAAACAAAAGCTTGTACGTATGACAACAAAGAAATTACCACCCTTGCTGCGTTTGTCACCATCGTTTGTCACCCTTGTTGCGAAAATACTCTACAATGAGAAGGAAAAGAAAGGAAAAACTTAGGGTTCAATATGGTTTTGATCCCTTAACTTTGAGCGAAAATTGAAATTAGTCTCTTTTTAAAATTTTGACTTAATTTAGTCTCCAAACTTTATAAATGTGTAAATTTAGTCTTTTTAACGAAATTTTGTTAAATTTATTTGACGTTTCAAAACACATTTTATGATAACATTTGGATTATATATACTATTCAACATATTTTTGCTTGAATGTTAGTTGAAAAATGTGCTTAAAATATTAAATAAAGTTAACAAAATTTGGTTAAAAGGATTACATCTACGCATTTCAAAAAACAAGAGACTAAATTAGTATATAATTTTGAAAAGAAGCTAATTTTAATTTTCACTCAATGTTAAAGGACAAAAAGGTATTTAACCCTAAAGCTTAATTACTTACATGTTTGTTTCACTTTTGAAAACATCTAAAATCAATTCCTAAAATCAGTTCATGCTAATAAAATTAATTATAAATAGAAAATTCACATAAAAAAGAAGCAACTGTTTTTAATTTCTCCATCAACCAAAATTGATTGTTCCACAGTGTTTCCAAAGACACCCTACATGGGTTGTTTGGAAATTCTCCGTCATATTAACCTCAGCGTAAAGGAGAGTTCCTTAGGAAAAGGGCTCCTTCTCAATTTTTTTTCCTCCATTCCCATTTAAAAAATTCCATTTTCGTCCTTATGAGATAGTATAATATGGAAGTCAAAAGTGATTTTTGGATTGTAGAGTTAGAAAGTTTTTGGCATTGTGCAATTTAAAACCTTTTTCAATTGCATAATTTAAAAATCAATTTTACTTTCAAAAGTTGAAAAATATTTAGAAAAAGATAATTTTTAGAGGTCATCTAACTTTTAAACTATACAACTTGAAAGTTACATTTTACTTACAAAAATAGTCTTCAGATTAACTATCCAAATGGGTAAAAACGATTTTTTTTTATTTTTTTATATAAAAATGCCGGAGGAAATTTATATGCGTGCAGAAGGAAACTGCAAAGAAATGGTGACTAATAGTAATTCACCTTGACCCACGGCAATGGGTTAAGTGTACCCCATTTGCCACATTTTTCATTTTAATGTTAGCTGAGATGTTATCATAAAACACATTTGAAATATTATATAAATTTAATAAAATATTGTTAAAATGACTAAATTCACATATTTCTAAGGTTAAAAGACTAAATTGGTCTAAAATTTGAAAGAGGAAATAATTCTAATTTTCATTAAAAAAAGTCAAGGGACAAAAACATATTTAGCCCTTAAGAATTCAAAATTCTAGTTCAAAGATTTACTTACTAGCATTAAACAAATAATATCTTACTTATAAGGTGACTTATAAGGTGCCTTAGTAAATTCTCAAAAATAGGTGTGCATTGCGCATTTTGTCTGATTATGATTGCAATTCGGTTGACGGACCAAACACATCTGTGTCCTGTATCTATCATAAATTCCTAAATACATTGGATAAAAAGGAATAATCTTAGGTAGAAAAAAAGTGTCAATTTCACAAGCTTAAATGGTGAGTTCGGTAAAAATAGATATATTGTTATTAATGAAGAAGCTTTCTTTATTAAATAAACTAGAAATGCTGTCATTTTGATTAAGAGGAATAGAGAAATAAATGTATTATTAATTATTTTATTTTCTCATATATATATATATATATATATATATATATATATATATCTTTATAATATATCTCAAATATTTCATTTATATAATTTTTTACTGAGAAAACAAAAAATACGTAAGTCTATAACTTTTTATGTAAAAATTTCTACTGGCCTAGGTCAGTTCTGAATAAAATTGAGTGTGTGAACCCTGAATTCGTCGTTAGTTAATAATTACATGAAAGGCTAAAAATACAAATAAAGACTATAAATTTGCAAAACACACAACAAAAGTGATGAACACCAACCTCATTATATGGTGGCACTATAGATTTGAGGAAGAAAAGTATTAGGTTAAAAAGTGTTTGTCCAATGCATGGCTTTCTGAGTCAGCCAATGAATGAAATCCTTGTTGGTATCACCAAAAGAAGCTACCACCGTTGGTGTGTTTGTCACCATCACTTTTCAAACCGAGTGTTGCTGAGAATTGCAAGGATAACACAAAGCTTAACAAATTGCTCTTCATCTTCGCAGTAGCTTCAAGGAGAGTTCGTTGCTGAAAATATAGCTAGTAACTCACCTTGATCCCAACGGCAATGTGTTACTAACTATGCAATTCACCTCTATATATGTTCAAAACCCTATTTTCAACTTATAAATCAGAACCTTAATTTTCACCCTCACATGTTCCAATTTTTATAGCAGCACTTCAAGCATTGGTTCCATTTCAGAGGCACGTATGGACTCACGCTTGAAGATACATACATATGTGTTCCTGCAGAGAACAAACAAGATAAGTTAGGCACAAGAGTCACCTTACTCATGTAATCCGCTATCTCCTCAGTTGGCTTCTTCCTGCTTGATACATGTCGGTTTGGACCCAGAGGGGGCTACCTGCAGAAGGAACTCCGAAGCTCAAGTGAGTCAAAACTCTCAAAAAGGTCAAATCTGTGATTAATGAATGCGTACCTTTAATTATTGGGGTCCACGTGTATTTATAGAGTATTAATTACGTTTGGTTATGCTATGGGCCGGGCCCTGGCTTGGGCTTTGGCTATAAGTGGGCCTGAGCCCTAGCCCAGGCCCTTAGGACCTATTGAACGCTGGGGGCTTTTCATTATACTGAGTTTATTGGAGTAGTCGGCCTAGGCTTTAATCTTACCGGGTCTGCTGGGGTAGTCGGTCTAGGTCGGCTACTTAGGTTATATGAGGTGCAGATTGTTCCTCTAGATGTTTAGGTTAGAACTGGTAAAACTTAGGCTAACTCGGTCTAGGCTGAATACTTGACTGCCTTGGTATATATGTATTGTTTACTTA
>Ga0214544_1000720_pt1 | contig 63609 bp, 27 predicted proteins | sample CNSS3metaG_FD_160074 | JGI IMG/M metagenome (GOLD analysis project Ga0214544, IMG submission 160074) | Root nodule microbial communities from cowpea collected in UCLA plant growth center, Los Angeles, California, USA - CNSS3 | ecosystem: Host-associated > Plants > Roots > Nodule | place: USA... | reverse complement strand
AAGAAATAAAAGAATAAATTAATTATTTAAAAGTGATAAAATGGAAGCTACTGTGAGGAAGAAAATAGAAAAAATCAATCTTTGACAAAAATAGGAAGTCAATTACATCTATTTCATTGATTTTTTATTCTGTCTCGTCTTATTTTAACTCTTCTTGTTTCTACAACTATATCAAAAAGATAATTTTCTACAATAAAAATTATCAAAATAAGACTGCAAAATAATACGGAAGATAAATTTTTTTTGCTGACGATATGATTTACATTAAAAACAAAATATAATTAAAAATTTTAGTATTGATTCAATTATTATTAAGTAAAATAATCTTACGGATCCATAATTAAATATATAAATTTTAAGTATATTTTGGCACCCCCATAAATATCGAGCAAGTTCCGCCACTGTCTACACACCTCTCTTAAATCTCTCCACCATCACGACTCATAATTATACTTTCTTTTAACATCATATTTCTTACCCATACTTAGAGTCTCAAAATTTCTTTCTAGTATGTTAGTTTATTGAACTTGTCACTTCCACTTATCAACTAAAGCTATATTAAACATCGTAATATCTTTTATTCCTAATCTATCCTCTTTCTTTGGTTTACAGACATCATCCACTTTTATCCATGCTATCTTTCTACCCTTAGCATCTCAATCCCATAACAACGTTTTTTTAATTTTCCTAATATCTCGACTTGTCCGAGTTAGTATTTGTTATCATGTTATTAGTCATTCATAATACCATTATATATAGTTATCATTTGTTTGTTATAAATTAAATATGTCGCTAAAGTAATCATTAATTGTCAATGGATAAATAGTTGGTTCAATATAATAAATATTCACATATTTTGTTTTTAGTACAATAAAAAAAACAAGTCTTAGTACAAAAACATTAAATTCCTTAGTTTTGTTTGAACTACTTCATGGTTAAGATAATTGAAATTGGGTTTGGTGTTTAGTAATTTTTCATGTGTGTTTATTATTAAAACAAAGTTAAATATATGCTATTTACTTTGAAAGTAGTTTTTCTTTATTTTTTACTCAGCACATTTAAAATTCCTAGTTATTTCTTTCAAGGTTAATTGTATTAAAGTTAATATACTATTTACTATGTGTATTAAATATACTATTTATTCATTTATCAATAGTTACTAAACTCTCATGGTTTCTAGACATGTACCGCTAAATTATTACTCTTACTAAAATTGTGTAGCCGTTTAACCTTTTCTTTTAAGAGAGGCAAGACAAGTCTTTTCAAAATAGAAGAGATTATTAGTAAGGGATAATAAACTATTATCATCTAACATAATAAACTTTTTTCTTTTGAGTCCATAGATTATAAGAACTACTTAAAAATTGAGTTTTACCTTTTTACATGTCTTAATTGTTTATTCTACCAAGTACTATACTTAATTTGAGTTGAATTGGATAGATAAACAAAACAAGACTTGAGTCCAACCCATTCAAGTAATTATCCCCGCTTCTAATAAAAAACCTAAAGACACTAAATTCACGAATATTTATTTTTATATGGTATTGAACTTTCTCATTCATATTGTGAACTTTGTGAATTTATACTTATGCTTGGATTTTTCATCATTTTTCTTTCAAGGGCGATATGATTGATTATTAGAATCAATATTAGGATCATATTCTGTTTTTGGTTTACAGAGACCTCCTCAAACGAAAACATTTCTAACTACGAGTATTCTGCACCATCAATCATCTTAACGGGACACATTTACCTAAACCTTTCATAAAGACTTTTGATATAAAGATGATAGACTCTAATTTGTTGGTGATTAGGACTAACCATCCCAACACCAAAACACACTTCACACGCTCTCTTTCACCATAGGAGGTTTGGTTTAAAATTTGGTTCTATGTCATCTGCTCTTCATAGCTTCATATAGTAATAGATGGTAATTACTTTTAAAGACGATGTTTGAAATAAAGTAATGGAGGGATTTGTTTTTCAACAATGTATTGCTATGCCTTCCAAAAAACAATCCATTACTTCTTTTGTAAGCAATTAATGATTAGAGTACAGAGAGAAGTGTGGTCTGAATAGAACAAACCATAGTTTATCTATATCCATGCACCACCAGAATCAGCTCAGGAATATATCAAAGGGTCCACCCATAAACATGCTTCTCTCATTTTTTGTTTCTCACAAGCCACACGGAAACAACTACAATTACTTTACAAACATAAATATCTATCTCTCAATACTACTTCTGTACCACTATTACGCACTAAGAGAGAGAGAGAAAAAAAAAAAAGAGAAACATTTAAAATAATATTTAAATAAGGGTTAAATATGTTTTTGGTCCCTCAAGTTTCAGCGAAATTTGGAATTAGTCCCTCATCAAAATTTTTGACCAATTTAGTCCTTCATCTTTCAAAATAGGGGAATTTAGTCCTTTTAACCAAATTTTATTAAGTTTATCTGACGTTTCAAGCGCATTTCATGATAGTATTTAAATTATTTACACTGTTTGACACATTTTTGCTTTAATGTTAACTTAAATACTATCATGAAATGTGCTTGAAACGTCAGATAAACTTAACAAAATCTGATTAAAAGGACTAAATTCACGCATTTTGAAAGATGAAGGACTAAATTGATATAAAGTTTTGATGATGGACTAATTCCAAAATTCACTGAAACTTGAGGGACCAAAAACATATTTAACCCTTTAAATAATTTCATGTTAAACATTAGTATAAACTTTCATATATTAGTTATATTAATATTTTTGTTGAAAGTGCCACATCAACAAAAAATAAAATAATTTTATAATATATAGGTGAGTTGTAAAACTCATTTTATAAATCAATTATGTAAAATTATATTAAATTTAAAGTTCACTTAATAAATCTCGTCAACTCTTATGGATTAAGGATTGTCTGCATCACTAGTGTTATTTATACTATTTTTAACATCCTTGTACGTTAATAAACTATTCTTAATGATGGGTATTATTTTACATTGAATTGCTACATCTTAAAATATTTAAAATTTAAGAAACCTCTTTATTTTACGTATATGTTAAAGGAGGACCCACGGTATTTCACAATTCTACTAAATAAAACTGTCCTTTGTTGGAATATGTTTGCCTCAGCGTTTTATATATAGATTATTGTCTCACAATAAGAAAATATTCCGACAAAAAAATAGTGAAGTGATAATTGAAATTTGAAAGTTCAAAATTGAATAAACAGTAAAAAGTCTCTTTCTCTCTGTCTCTCTTAGTTATTCCTTAAATTGTATATTACATCTTGCGTTTATAGATTATATATGAAACACTTTTGTATCTGTATTTAAAAATATTGCATGTATGTGTAGGTTTGACTATGAGTGAGTGAATGAGTGATTGATATATTATATATAATTGGTTATTGCAGTCTATTCTTAACGTACGGAACGGATAAATATTCCATTGGATAATACTGAGATGATGAAGTGCTTGCTCACGCAAGCTTCCATTTCAATATATCATTATTATTCCATTCCATGCAAAAGCATGAAATATCAAACACAATTTAAATCCCCAAAATCACATCAAACACACACTCTCTATTAATTCCCATTACGAGTCTTAGGTCATCCATAATTGAAAGACTGACAGAGCCACAACAAAATAATGTTCAGTGGTTTATTCTATTGAAAAGGACCAAAATAATTGAGTGCTATGTAATTGTTTTGTTTTGCATGAGGAACACGACACCGCACTTTGCAAACGAACCCTATTTTCTAATGGTTTTTATTTAAAGTGGTCAACACATTAATTTGAATCCATTACGGAACATTTTTATTTGGTTACATGTATCCAATCTCTCTTTTCGACTTGACTACATATATGTTTCATTATTTAGCTAAAATCAAACGTTTTTGTTTATTTTTTAATGATGTATTTCCTCTTGTTTGTTCTTCTTTTTCTGCTCTTCCCTATCTAGTAACCACGAATTACAGCCACGTACATTTTGACCCTTTAAAGCGAGTTCACTAGTGCGCACAGTGAGATAATGCAGAATATTTTAAATCAATATAACCTCATGTTTTTATGTTGATTAGGTTTGAAGCCAAAACAGTTAATTACGTATATCATTTTCAAATTTGTTTAATCAATTTCGATATCAATCATATGCTTATGCAGAGAATAAATGACTTTATTAAGAACAACCCATTTTAAATAAGCGACATTCTTACTTTTCTATACACTCACACACGTGCGTTTTGTGTGTTTCATTAGTTTTAAGTAAAGTACTCATACATACCAAAGTTAACCTAATAATTAATCATCCATATCCTTGTAGAATGAATTATTCAATGATTAATTACAAAACATTTGCACATTATATACAACTTTCAGCACGTAATGTTTTTTTTTTTTTTTTTCAGTTCTGAAGATGGAATATTGAAATGAGGCCGTTAGATGCTTCATTGGATGCTCACATAAAAAGGAGAAATGTGACAAAGAATCTCTTCGGTCAATAATTTCTCCCCCTTTTTAGTCTATGCATCTGTTTCTCTATCATGCAGCACCTAAGGACCATTTTCATCAACATGCAACTGATGCACTTAATCATAAAATAATGTCACTAGCTTCGTGTAGTAAATTTTTATAATATTTTTATTAAGAAGTGGTCTTTAAATCTAACTCAATTTTATTAAATTGATTTATTAGATAAAATTTGTATTCAATTATATATTATAAATCTGTTTTACCTTTAGTGGATGAGATTTCTAACTAGTTTTATTATGAATAGATATATGCAAAAGTTATCTCAAATTATAAAAGATGAAGTTGTGGATTGATTTTCTCTTGGCCTATCTTGTAGTTTGTTTGAAGTGGAGTTGATGGATTGATGAATTAAGGAAAGTGGCATATGTTATAGTTATGGGGTCCATTGAAGTAGAGGCATGTTCTCAATCATTTTCTTAGGTGTAAGAAATATTGAATTAATTAAGTATTATTAGTTGAAGTATTGAAGTATTAAGTAATGATAATAAGGGAGAGGGAATAGAAATTTGTGGGTTAATGTTTATGATTGAGAACATGTGGGGGAACATGAGGAGTCTGAGAACAGCTAGGAATCTCAGTGCCTTTCCTTCTTTTGCCACCATGTGTTCATCAACATCACTACTCATCTTACAGAGAGAGAGAGAGAGAGTGTTGTAATATTTATAACAAGGACGTTACAAAAGTGAAAGCTGCAATACATATTTAGAGAAAACGAAAGAGAAAGATGCAGCATATATATCTAGATGTGCATGTGGCTATCATATATCAACAACTTGCCTCAAATATATTGCATACATAGGAATACAGACAGTACAATCATGATGGATTCATAGCTTGGAATTCGGAGCCCTCAAATTTTTTAAAACCTTCTATTAATCTTTTTTCTTATATTATATTATATTTTCTTAAATATGAAAGATTAAATTGATGTTGTATAAGATTCATGCTGTTTTTTAATTTCTAAATAAATACATTTCTTATAAATGCTGATTTTACATTAATAATTTAATTTTTTTTATTCAGCATTTTCTATAAAAAAAAAAAAACCTTTCTTTTAGAAAAATATACAACGTACAAAATGTATTTTGGTCATTCTACAATAGTCTTTGATTTGGTACTAGATTTTATACTTTCATTCAATCACTTCACAGAATTTGAATACAATAGAATATTGAAAAAATTGCGACAGAGAATAATACCCGAATTTCAAAGTCGAAAATTTCGGGATCAACTTGTCCATTCAAGTTCTAATCCCATTATACTCATTACTCTGCAACAAGTCCACCCTCAACAGTCAAGAACTCACTGCACATCACTGTTGAACAAACAAACAAATAAATAAATAAATATAGATATAGAGTGACTGAGGGAGAGACGAACCATGGGAGAGTGAGTGAGATTTTTGATGTGTTTGGTGGTTTTGAATGTGCTTTATTCCTTCTTGGTAAGACCTCCTTGGTCCTATCAAAAGCGAATCCAAACACCCTAACAAAGATTCCTTTCTTTCAGAGTGGCCAATCCCATTTTCAAATTTCTTATGCACAGAAAGTGCATTCTATTTCTTTTGCATATATTATATCCTAAAACAAGAGTATCTTTGGCCCTTAATTACACCATATCAATGTTTCAGAGAAGTTTCTAAGAGATTGATCTGCACCCTGCAGCCACCATTTTTATATTTCATGCACTTGTTTTCAAATCCCAGCGTTATAATTAAATAAATCCAACTTAACTAATGCATAACATTTTGTTAGACTAGTTATTACAAAAAAAAAAAAAAATGTTTGGGAAAAGTAAAGTATAAGGTGGTGTGATGCTTCAGCATACATCAAATAAAGTATAAAATCCAGAAACCAACCTACCAGGCCACCACCATATATTCTGTGAGATTTTGCTATATATAGAAATACCAGCATACAATGAACTCAGCTAAAAGAAAAGCATAGATATATAATAAGTATTTTTAATAATATGAAGTAGTTCTGTGATTATTAATTAATTAAATCATATTGGGAATGACTATGAACTTTTATCAATTTATAAGGACGGTGACACCCCAAAATTTCAACAATTTGGCAATCCAATGAATTCTTTTCCCTACTAATCTCTATATATCAAGAACTGCTATAACCAATTTAGCATATAATGAATTATGAATCCTTAAAAAATTATTAATATATTCTCATATGCTACCCCTAAAGATATTCTTGCTGTCAACAAGACTCAAATTGTCTTTAGTAGCGTCATCAACATTTACTTAATCCATATTGAAGAAAGCATAAACCATTTTAACCTGCTTAATACGAGGCAACTTCTTTGCTGAATGTCAAACGCTCATTGTCCGATAAGAATTTATTCATCTTGAGTTCAAAGTTCACATAATACATTCGGAATCAAATGTTAACGGCACCGGAGAAAGGTATTTATTGACAAAGAAATTTATGTCCTCTTTTGGTAGCTGATATTTTAGTAAAGATTAAAAGATTTAAACTATAAATTACTCTTTTTAGACTTAATTGAAAGAATGTGATATTGAGTTTACAAAAGTTAAATTACTGTAATTATTTGAAAAGGAGGGAAAAATATTTAATCAATTACACACACTATAAACTTCAAATGTCATTCTTATTGGGTTTCATATGTTAAGATGTTCGATCATTTGATTGTTAAGAGTTTTCATTGTGTAGGAGTTTTCATTATTAGGATTTTTATTGTATAAGAGTTTTAATTATTAGGAGTTCTCATTGTTAGGAGTTTTCATTGTATAGGAGTTTTCATTATATGATATTATTAGTTCAATATATTATAATGTATCTTTTATTTGGCTGTGTACATTATATTAACAGATTTTGTTTCGGTGCATATAATAAATAACTTTTCACTAGTTCTATATAACATACTTATCGATGGAAAAAAAATATGTCGGTAATGTCCCGCTAAACCTATCAATGTCATTATAGATGGCCAAATGCCCATCGATAATATGAACTTAACGATGGTGTATATGTCGTCGATAATTACTAAGGGATTTCATAAATTTGTTAGTATGGAGAAGTAGGTAATTATGAAACTAATGTTATTTTGATGTAATTTCGTGAATATTAGAGAAACTATTGATAGTGTAGCAGAATAGCAAAAATGATCAACTAAGAAAGAATTCAAGTTTTGGCCTTACAAGGCTTTACAATAACTTAGCTAAAAATAGTTTTCAATGCCGATTGGCGGATAGGCTGCTAGGCTGACCGAGGCTCCCTACGGGACTCGAACCAAGCCTGTTCGATCAAAGGGCGAGTTTCCTCGAAAGCCCCGTTCGAACAGGACCGACCCAAGCGGTCAAACGAAACCCCGATAGGGTATAAGTGACACGCGCTGTCAAAAGGAATGCCCCTACAGGGCATTCCACTAACTTAGCTAAAAATAGCTTTTCAATGCCGATGGGCCGATAGGCCGACCGAGGCTTCCTACGGGACCCGAACCAAGCTTGTTCGATCAAGGGGTGAGCTTTCTCGAAAGCCCCATGTGAACAGGACCAACCCAAGCGGTCAAACGAAACCCCGATAGGGTGTAAGTGACATGTGCTGTCAAAACGAATGCCCCTACGCGAGCTGATTAGAAAATAAATAACCAAAGTGAGGCAAACACGTAAGCTGATCATCATCAACAAAGAATCCTATCATTTCACTGTGCCTCGATCGGGCTTTTTGATAAACCATTTTCGCTTCATCTTTAACATTGCTCAAGGCTTGGGGGGCTTGTGTATAGTATGGCCTACCACCGGACCATCGGTCAGGCGGACCAAGGACCATCGGTCAAGTGGACCCTCATTTATGAAGACAACCGACAGGACGCACGACCCATCGGTCGGGCGGCCACACCAAAACCTGAATCAATAATCAGGTTTAAAATGTAATTAGGCCATGATTAAGAAACCCTAATCACAAGCCCAAACCAAAAACTATAAATAGAAGCCCAAGGTAGGTTGGTAAGCACCTTCAACTCGCATTTTATTACAGCATTTACTACTACCTACCGATCGGTCTTAAACTGACTTAAGCATCAGAGCCTTTTAGACAGGTACCCCGATCGCTCGACCAGCCGAACGAGAGGAGAACCGAGCTACGGAGGGAAATGCAGGACCTGGATGTTAACTGTGGGCGGATTCGAGAAGAGCTTGACTGGACGACTGAGCGGCAAGAGAAAGAATTGTATAAGTTTGGTAAGGAGGACGTCAGACAAGAGGAGAAAAAAGGTAATTTAAATGTTGATTGTTGGTGCTTGATCCCTACACCCGAAATACATTGTATTGTAAGCAATGCTTTGTAATAAAATTTCACATACAATTAAGCAATTGATGATATTTACACCATAATTTACTATGAACGATATAAGATACTCATTCACATACAATTCAACTTTTCTTTTTCTATTTATTTTAGTGGTTCTTACAATACCATAAAAAAGTAATACTTAGATGAAATTTATTGTTAAACGTTCTTTAATAATCAAGCTCACTATCTTTCTACTATTCCCAATATCTCTCCAAAATAAAAAAATAAAAAAATATATGATTTAGTATCCACCACAACCACAATTACCTTAGTATAACCCATCACATTACGGTCATCATTGATGACTAAATTTTATTTCCAATATTCTTTTACATTTTTTTTTTCAAAATATAACATTCAAATCTATTAAGATAAATTACACAATTTCAATGAAAAACATTCAAATATTTTATTCACGCTGAATTAAATTAAAATAAATTTTAAATTAATCTAACATGCTAATTTTTATCAATATATTTATTTTAGTATTAAAAAATTTTGAATTCATATAATAAAACTGCGTATTTAACTCAACGTAAACACAATTGAAATATTATTTCAAAATGTTATGTTAATAAAATATTTTTAATTCATCATATATTTTTGAATGTTCATTAAATTTATCAGTGAAAATATATATGCATAACACATGTGTTCATTCCTTTTATAATAATAAAAGGTAAAAAAAATTATTATTATTATTAATACTATTATATATTGTTATAATTATAAAATTAAATATAAATAAACTTTATAACTATTGTTAATGTTTTTATTTATTTTATAGATATTTTTATAATTAAAAAATAGTTAAATTTAAGAAACAGTCAAATTGAAAAAATCAATTAAATTTAAAGAAACGATTACTTAAATAGTAAATTAATGAAGTAATTATTTTAATTTAAAAAAAATTAAAGGGTTAAATTAGAAAATAAAAGTGGATACTAATAAAACAAATGGTATAATATAAATTATTTTAAAATTTTCTTACTAATTTTATACTTGCTAATGCACTTTAAAAAAATAATATTTTATTTCAAATTATATTAGTATGTAATACACTTTTATACTTTGTTATATATTTCTTTAAATTTTCTTATAAACCCTTATTATTATCATTATTATTATTATTATTATAAAATAATAATAATAATAACTTATATTTTAAATTAAATTAAAAAAATCCAAATTTAAATTATATTCAACATTTGTTATTATTTATTTATATTTAAATTATTTTTTATTTTTATTTCTCCCAACCCAAATTAAAACTCAATTCAACATTTATAATTATTTGTTTCAATTTTAATTATCTTTTATGTTATTATTCCCCCTTTCCCTTTTTTTCCCTAAATTCTATGAGAAAAGTGACCAAAGTTCAATTTTTTAATAATGAAACAATTCTAACACATTTTTCATAATTAATAATCATATTTCAAGTTGGAAATTCGTCTGACTAAACACTAATACAAAAATAGCTTATTACGTAATTGAATAATTTGTGTCTGACATATAGGTAGCATACGTACAAAATGTGTGAGATGGTATTTTTATAATTAAATTGTCAATATTTTCATATGACCTATAAGCGTGAGAATAAAAACCCTTAATTATGTCTGCATTTTTATCATTCTCGGTTAGGGATGTCAAAAAAATCCGTACCCGTGGATATCCGCGGATAAAACTCGCAATGGGTAGAAAATGAATATTAAAAATGGATACCCGCTACCCGTGGGTACGGGTATTTTTGATACTCGCATGTTAACGAGGCGAGTACGGGTATCATAGTATCCGTACCCGTGGATATCCATATTCGCTAAACTTTAATTCACAAAAATACCCTCATATTTATATATATATATATATATATATATATATATATATATATATATATATATTAGTAAAAAATATTCTGGTCTAATTTTTTCTAAGTTGCACATCTTGTCTTTTGTCTTCATTCTTCAAACTTCAATACTATTGGTACGTTTCCAAGTACACCCCTGACATTCTTCTTTTTCATTTATTTGAAATTGGGCATATACATCAAATCCTATATAGACAATAACGTTTATGGTATGCTTGTTGTCAAATAATGGAATCAAAATAAGAATACTTGGCACGTGATAATTGAGGTTTATTATTTATTTATTTTTTAGGAATCAATTGGAGAAGGTGAACTTTTTTACCAAAATATTAATTAAAGAATTTTCATTGTGTTGAACGTCATTTTATATTTACTTTTATAATTATTTGGACTTGTATGAACTTGAGTTTATTTGAACTTTATTTAAAATTTATGATAATGATGTATTTTATTTTATTTTATTTGAATTTATGATTAAATATTTATTTTTTAATAATTTTGTAAATACCCGCGGGTACCCATGGATACCTGCAGATATGAAAAAAATAGGCGGGTACCCGCATAACGGATACCCAACAGATATGGGTACGGGTACGGGCAGATATTTATCTAGTGGGTAGGGTACGGGAGAGCTATTACCCGTACCCTACCCGCCCCGTTGACATCCCTATTCTCGGTTATTGGAAAACATCTTTTCCTTCGAATATTGTTTTACACTGATGTTAGTTTCTCATTCTTCATTTTTGCATTTTGACATCACTTTTACCCAAAAATCTTAAGGCAATAGTTTATGGATATTTATTCTTATATAGTGTTTAACTTTGTCTATTTTATCCAATATAGGATTTTTGGCTCACACTTGAACTATTCTTAACAATATTAGATGTTTGATTAATTTTAGATTTATTATGTTTTATGTTTATATAATTCTAGATTTATTATATGAAGAAAAATAATAAGAAGAAGGATAAGATGAAGAAGAAAAAAAAAGGAGGAGAAAAACATGAAGAAAAACAAGGAGGAGGAGAAGAATAAGGAAACGAAGAAAAAGAAGAAAAAATCGGTGTAAATTTGAGAAAAGAAAAAAATTAAAAACTTATACTTGTTGTCGTTACAACATTGTAACAAACAATAGACATAAACCTACTTGTAAGTACAAAATACATAAATTTATTATTGTTATTATTACATCTTTTTTTATTACGTTAGACCTACAAATTCTAAGATAACATACGTAAAAAAAAAATTGTGGGAAAATAATTCTCTTTTAAAATGTTTTATATTAAGGTTAAATATGTTTTTGATACCTTAACTTTTAGTAAAATTTTAAATTAGTCATTTTTCGAAAGTTTAACCCAGTTTAGTCTTTTAACTCTAGAAATGTATGAATTTAATCATTTTAACATAACTTTGTTAAGGTTCTTTTTAACGTTTCAAATACGTCGTTCATGATTGAAATTGAGTTGTTTATATTTTTTGACACATTTCGCTTTAATGTTAATAAGACACTATCATAATATCTTAAAATGTATTTGAAACGTCAAATAAACTTAACTAAAATTGGTTAAAAAGACTAAATCTAAATATTTCTAAAATTGAGGAACTAAATTTGGCCAAAATTTTTAAAATGAATTATTTTCAATTTTTACTAAAAATTAATACACACAAAACGTATATAACTATATTATTTAATGGTATAACATTGTATTATTTAAACTATAATGTGATAAAAAGTGTAAATAAAAAAAAAGAAAAAGAAAAGAAAGGGAGTGAGAGATGATGTGATGTGATCCAGAGAAGAAGGAGAAGGATGCATGCAATACGATGCAGGTTTGAAATATTAAAACAAAAGAAAAGAAGAGAAGTGCTGCAGGTTCGCATGCAGTATGCATCAGTATGTATGCATCTATCTTCTCCTCGTTTACAATGAACCAAACAATGTTTGTTGAAAGCCACAACTAGTGTTCATTCATGCTGTGCCTGCATGGAAGGGCGTGCCACCAGATTCACTCTCTCTCTCTCTCTCTCTCTCTCTCTCTCTTACGGTCCAACTTCCACACTGACATACACTCTCTTCTCCTCTTCTTTAAGGAAAAATATGTAGCTTTTCAACTCTTAACATATTTCACTACTTTAAGCAAAATCTTAAATTCAACACTCTAAATTTTTAAAATGCTTTATTTTTAAATGTTAATGCCATATCAGGGCACTTCAAATTACAATTTAAATTTCATATTTGGATAAAGAAATAATTTATTATTTTGATTTTTGTTTTTGTAAAAGACCATAATCAATTTATACAAGACAATTTTATTTGAATTAATGCAACTATTTTAAGCGACAAAATTCTTTTTTCTTTTAGAGTCATTAGAAGCTTTTTGTAACAAGGAGATTTGTGGGGGTTATTTGAACACCCAGTACTCTTCTTTCCATTGTTCAGTATATTTTGATATAACTAATGTAGGACCATTAAAACTATATTCGAATCGATGATCAAATTTTGATTCTTGGTTAGTGGATACAAATATTGAACTACTAGTACCAACAATTTTGGTATTGTATTCGTATGTTTGATAGATTAGGATAATGATTAAAATTTTCTTTGCCATCAAATGTTGTACTAATATATTCAATCATTTTATATCAAATAAAGTTGGCACATATATTTTGATTTTTAATTTCCCTTAATAGAAACCTATAATTCGATCTCTGACTTAGACTTCACAACAAGTGATAAAGAAAAATACTTAAATTAATCATATATATTGTAAAATAAAAATTAAAATAAAGAAAAAGAAACTTACAAAAACTTAAGATTGGAAAAATAGAGTATCATGCTAGTTAAAACATACAAATACTTACTTTGAGAATAATTTTAAAAGAGTTATTTTATTTTTATTATTGATCTTACTGAAACTGATAATTATGATTAAGTTTAAGAATAAATTTATTTTCACTTACTTTCTTAATAATTAAGATCGGTTGCTTGTTATGGTGGCATACTTTTCTATTTTTGACAATTTGTTCATAACAAAATTCATTGATGTTTAAAAGGATACGAGAATGTGTACTCTCGATTTAAAACAACTGGAAGAAATTTTCTAATAATAAAAATAAATAAAGACGAGGTCAACAATATTATTGTAAAAAAAAAAATCTTTGATTAATTAATCCTCATGTAGTAGCACGCGTTTAGCGCGTGAGAAAGTGCGATTTGGTCAGATTGTCCAGACATTGTATTAGCATGTAGCAGCTTGTGTCGCTGAGTTTGTGACTTTGTGGTAATAACAACGCATCAAATTAGAGATTGCTAAAATCTTTGCGCTTTTTGACTCTGCTAGTTCGTGGGACAGAGACAAACATTCTTTTACAACCTTATGTTTATGTTGCTCACTTACTGCTCTATTTTTCGGGTTACTATATATGGGGAATGATGCATATGTAGATCTATTTTTGTTTTTTTATTTCAAATCCCATTGGATAATAGTATTTTTTTTTAATCAACTTATTCATAGATACTATACATATTGTTAATTAAAAATTGACCTTTTAAACTAATCCAACTAATTAAAACGTTTGTTTGGTGAAATTAGAGGGAATATATTGGGTGGAAGGTATGACAGGTGAACTTTAACAGGTTTAACGGAAGCTGAAGATTTTTGACATACCTAAAATGCCATCATAAACATGGTGATTGGTGATGAAACTAATCTCGAAGAATACTATGATCTTAAGGTTTCTGTGTGGCCATTTTGTCGTCTTTTGATGCTCTTTCTCCGCGTCTCTGCCACCAAAACCGCTAAATAATTACCCAAAGTTTACACTTTACACAGTCCATTCTCTTCTCTTAATATCAAGTACATATTATCACAAAATCACTCTCTCTCTCTCTCTCTCTCTCTCTCTCTCTCTCTCTCTCTCTCTCTCTTTCCTCACACAACGTTTGTCATTGGAGAAATCAATAATTTAGAAAAGGACACTCACATGCAAAAATATTATCATTTTTTAATGATATAACAACTAACAGATTCTCTGTGGAGAGTTGGAAGTCACTAAACTCAAGGAGGATTTGTTTATGTTATAGTATTCAAAGTTTTGTACATAAATTTGGAACCTCAGATTTGAATCTCCATTGGGAAAATATATTTAATCATTCATGAATAATATAGCCGCTGCAATTTCTTGAACTACTCAATTTCTTCACTCAGACTATGCCTACCTAGCTTTGGCTGCGCCAGATGAAACATATCAGAACCCATTTTTCAAAAGGAAAAACAAAAACCCTAAAACTTCGTCTTTCTTCAGTGAAGCCATTTCTAGGTATGGCTGCGCAAGATGAGACATCACAATCATGTACATTTTGTAAAAGAAATAAAAGGAATTACAACAATGTCTGGGTTTTGGAGAATAGGAACTACCCTACATACAATATTTATCCCTGTTCATAGAAAATTCCAAATTGAGAGATCACATTCCCAACAATATGACAAGCACCACCTTTTCAGTTTTTAGGAAGTCGTTAGAGTTTGTCCCAAACATGGGGTCTCTCAATAGTTCTTCATCTGGTTGCTCAAATAATTGCATCACTATAATTAACTCTCAAGTAATCCCTATAACCAAGCAAGGCCTAATTCAAATTCTTTCTATGGTTGTTCAACAAAGAGGATATATAGGTTTACTATTCAAATCCAAGATTTACTATTTAAATCCTTCGTTCGCACTCCAAATATGGTACAGAAAAGAAACGTCAAAAATGTCATTTATGCATGCCATGTAATTTATTTAACCTTACTTTGCGTTGGTTTAAGAAGTTCTTGCTGTCTCACATTAATCACTGAGATATAAGAAGTTCAATGTAATAGTTTATGAGATCAAACACTAACACCTAATAACTGGTCTTTTAGATTGGATTCTTTTCATATGCTTAAGTCATGATATATAAACACTGGTAAGTGATGCTTTTAAAAGGGTGACAATAATACAACTCTAAAATTAACTAGAATGAAAAGCTTAATATATATATATAGTACTTAAACATTAGAACTTTCCTTTTTGTGCTTAGAAGTTTTGTTTGTTTCCATTGATCTAAGGTTTAGCTGTGTGAAAAGTGAATGCGTCAACAAAATAAAAGCATTCAAAGTTGGTATTATCTTGGATGATGAGAAAATTGTTTGAAGAGCCAAAAACTAAACCAAACAAAACGAGAGGGAGAGAAAGGCTGTTTTACATTATGAATAAAATAACCACACTAAGTTGCAAGATAAATCTTTTTAGAGAATTATATTAAAAGGGATAATGGTATTAACATCAAGGAAAAGTTCCTGTAGTCGTTACAAAGAACTTTCTAAAAGGAAAAAAATAACGGAAAATCTAATTTTTAAAGGAAGAAAATCACACTTTTCCACTACAAAACATATATGAGGAATGTATACAATGAGAAAGACAACCTATGTTTATTAATTCTTCTTTGACCACCACTCTTGCTTTACTATCCATTCACTAGGAAAATTCAGAATGTCTTAAGAACAGTACAAATGAGTTCAAGATTTTATTTCATTAAAATGATAGGTCGAAATTTGATTCTTGTAAACGCACAGAGATGAATCATTCTGAATCCACGATTTGGGGGCGAATTTTCTATTATCACTGCAACAAATTTTCCTCCAAATCGTTTATTAAGTGAAGATAAAGCTTGCTTAATTCAACACTCTTCATCATTAGAAAAATGATCATATTTTCGATAGATACATACGAGGAAATCAAGTGATACTGGTATCAGACATAATTTTTTATCAGACATGATTGATTATCGACTGCAATATTCATTCTCTTGAACTCATAATTTCACCATATATAGTAAAACCTTCCCATACAAAACAACCTAAACCTAAGAAAGAGAGAGAAAAGGAAGAAGAAATAACAACATATAAAGATTAAAAGTGGGGGGAAATAGAAAAACTAACATCCCTAGGGTTTTTGATTTGATCATAAAAGAAAGCAAAGTACTTAACCATCCTCGAAGCTTTTCACGTGGGGGTAATTGTAACCGAATTGGTTGAAACTTTGTGAAAGGAAACAGAAGAACCAAAAGCCAGAAACTTCACAAGAGTGCAGAAAATTCTATAGGGGGTTACTGGTAGTGGAAGAAGAACTGAAAGCAGAAAGATCAGTCCAAGCAGAAGTGGCACCACCACCACCACCAGCACTCCAATATTGCTCATTCGTATTAGGGTTATTGTTGACCCCCAAGAACTGTCTCTGCAAACCAAGCTCCTGATGATGATTATCTTCCATTTTGACTGAAGCAAACTGAGACATCACCCCAGAAGTTGAAACCTTAATGGGAGTGCCACCATAGCCATCACTACCACTAGCACCATCAAATGGGTACAACCCGTGTGACGAAGAAGCTTCCAAACCAGACAAGAAGGGAAATTGGTGAGTTTGTGGCATCCTCCATTGGTCCAAACCAGACAACACAGAACCACCACCACCACCATTTAAAGCGTTTCCAATATGGAAATTCAAGTCCCCTATTCCTCCCATTGGACCTGAAATCGCGCCATAGTTCAAGCCATAGTTTAACCCTATCTCTCCTCCACCACCACCACCACCACCGAGGTGGTGATCGCCAAGATGATGCAATGGAGCCATGAATCTAAGAGACGGCGGCACCCCGGTGCCGCCAAGGCCTGCCACCATGTCAGCAGAAGATGAGCCACTGGTCGTGGAAGCGGAGCCAGCACTCGCCGTTTGGCGATCGGAGTTTGCCGGGGACCTGGCGCTGCCACCGGAGCTTCCTCTGCTCCTCTTGTTCCTCCGGCAGCCGCCGCCAACAGGGACGTTCCTCAAGGCCCCGCCGCGAGTCCAGTACCTTCTGCAGGCCTTGCAGAAGTGGCGGGGCTGAGAGAGGCTGTAGTTGTTGAAGTAGCAAAACTTTGTGTTGGTGGATTCACATCTAGGACACTTCTGCGGAGCTTCCTGCATGGGTATGTTGGCCATCCTGGCCCTATCCGCCATGGAACCCGGCCTGATGGAGGCGGCAGTGGCAGTAGCACCGAGTCCATGGGGTTGTGAGGGCGGCGGCGGTGGCGGCGGTTGTATCGGTGGTGGAAGAATAAGGTGGGAGGTTACAGCAGTGTTGTTTCCTTGGTGCTGATGATTTGGCTGCTGCAGTAACATAAAGTTGGAAGGAGCAAAGAAATGAAATATGTGGTATATTCAGGAGAAGGGTATAAAGAATATGTATCTTTTGAATTTTGGCTTTTGAAGTGAGAAATGAAATGAGAAAGAAGGAAACTGAAGAAGGGTTGAATTTTTTTTACCTGTTGCTGCCAGTTGGCTGGATCAATATATGCTGGGATGGAGGTATAAACCATGGTTCCTCTTGGAGCTTTCTCTTTTGTAAAGAGAATCACATGAAAGAGTTAGAGAGAGAGTTGAAGATAGAAGAGAGAAAGGGAAAGAAAGAAAGCAAAAGAAAGAAAGAAAGAAGAGAGGAGAGGGGAGGGTTTGGGAGAAGAGGTAATGAGAAGCAAAAATAAAGGAAGTGCTTTTGAGTATTTATATATAATTTTAGTTTGTTGTTGATTTCCCCCGATAGCACTCTTTTTGTTGTTTTTGCTTTTGAGGATTTTGAGAAGGCGATGTTTCTTAACCCATAAGCTTCTTTTTTGATGGTGTGGTTAGAAAAAAGAGTGCATGAAAAAAGGTAAGTGTTGAGTCTGATATGTCATGTGTGCTAAGCAGCGTAGCCAGAGAGGCATAGTATATAGTAGGAATTTGGTGTGTGGAATGGGCAAAGGAAACTTTAATTATGATTGTATTATAAAATAGATTATGAATGAATGAATGATAGATTATGGTTTTAAATATTGGGTTGAAAAAAAAGAAAAGGTGTCCATTTGTGCTTTAGTGTGTCCCGACCGAGTGAACCTTTTCTTGGTCAGGTCTGTTCCCTTCCCCACTCCTCTTTCTTTTTGCATGGAAACATTTATCCTTGCATCTCACGCGCCACATCATCAACATCGAGTCAAACTCATATGTGGAATGTGCCAGACTACGTTGGCTTACATTACATGCTTACAACAAAGCCAAGGACCCTAAACCAACTCTTTACACTCTTTTTTTTGTTTTTTTAATTCACATGTATCTAGAATATAAAACCATTCACAAATGTGGCGAAGAGAAAAGCTTTAGGATGAAAATGTGATTATGAATATTGATGTCAAAAAATTATGTATTTACGGAGTAGAAATGGATATTAAAAATAAATATTCCCATGTAATAGGTTCGGGTATTTTTTATACTCGCGTGTTAACGGGACAGATACTGGTATCATAGTATCAGTATCATGAATACTTGTATCAGTTATATTTTCATTTAAATTAAAAAAAAAATAAAAAGAAATGTGATTAAAGCATTAACAGATTGATTTTGAATGAGTTGTCTTTTATCAATTGGTTTTGAAAAACTTTCACTTCTTTGTAAAATGTCATTCAACACTATTTAAATGAGTTATTTTTACTTTGTATCAAATTTATGAATGTTGTGCATTGCATTTTTATTTGAATTTATGGTTAAAATATATTGTTCAATATTAAATATGTAGGGACCCACATAACGAATATCCGCACGAATATAGGTATGAGTATGAGACGAATATTTATTTAACAAGTAGGATACGGAGGAGCTATTACCCGTACTCTACCCACCTTGTTGCCATTCCTAATTATGAGACAATATAGTGTTTTACTTATATTGGGAAAAAATGAAAACAATAAATAGAAGAAATATAGTATTATATATATATATATATATATATATATATATATATATATATATATATTCTAACAATAAATATATGATATAGGAATAAATAAAAATGCTTCAATTAATACATATATTATATATATTTTTCATCATATAACATTAACCTCTTATTTGTATAACCACAACATTTAAACTATGGAATATATTATTCTTATGTGCCTAACACTAGTGCAAATTTTGCTTTTTACCTCGTCTTATATGTCTCGATTGGCTAGGAATCGAAGCATATAATGGCACGGTGACATTTTTGCAATTCCAGACAACTTTTATACCTTGGTTTAGCTAAAACCCGAAGCAAAAAAGGGTTATATGCTTCGGTTAAAAAAAAACTGGTGCAAAGGTGGCTCATATGCTTCGGTTGCACAGACTCGAAGCAAAAAATGTGACTCTTTGGCCTCGGGTGGCACTTAACCGGGGCCAAATAGGGTTGTATGCCTTGGTTATTAAATGAACCGAGGCCATATACACTAGTGCATTTTAGAGTTTTTACATCGCAGTATATGTCTCGGTTCCTGCGCACCCGCTGCATATAAACACGCGGTGGCATTTTTGTAATTAAAGTCACCTTTTATGCCTCGGTTGTTATACTGATCGAGGCATATAGCTTAAAAAATTTTACAAATGCGCGCTGTCTCCAAAATTTGAAAATTTTTACCTGCTTTTATGCCTCGGTTCTTTTATAACCGAGGCAGTATGAACCTTATGCTTCGGTTCTCCTGCCAACCGAGGCATATAAGAAGACAATATGCCTCGGTTTCGAATTAACCGAGGCAGTATGGCTTCGTAGGGTTATAAAAAAACCCAAATCTTTTCGCAGCAGCGCAAACCTTCTGCGATTTTTTCTTCTCCGATCTTCCTCCATATAGCATCACAAATCTTTTCTTCTTCTTCCACTGCACCCCAATCGTTCATCCCGGCTTCACCACCGTTGCATCGCCGCTGCACCGTGGAGGAGGTTGTTCGTGGCCACCGCTGCATCTTCTTTTTCTTCTTCGAGCAACTCCATTGCGCCGCTGCATTTTCGTTCCGCCTACACCGCTGCTACACCACCGTTGCGCTGCCACTTCACCATCGACGAGATTGTTCCGGCGCCGCTACTTCTTCGTCTTCTCCGAGCAACTCTATTGCAGATTTTGTGCATATCAGTTTTGGAAGTTTGGATTTGTTTTTTAATCCGGTTTCAAATTTGGAGTTTTGGATCTGGTTTTCGATCTCAGTTTGGACCTATGTGGCTGGTTTTGCTTATGCATTACTGTGATGTTGTGTTCGTAAGGGAGAACAAGAAAACCAAAAGACCCCAAAAGACCCAAAAAAACCCTTGAGGGATGCCGATAAAGGTGATGTCTTCGAGCATGGTGGTGATATACTTGTTCTCCCAAAGGGGTTTGAAGAGAGAGTGGGAAAAGGAGTTTAGGCCTCGGTTGGTGGAGACCGCGGTAGTAACTATTTTTTTTGCCTCAGGTTGATAACCGAGGCATAAAGGAGTATCTTTTTACCTCGGCAGTATATGCCTCGGGTGCGAACCCGAAGCCAAAAGTGAAAAATAACCGCTGTCGTTTTCCTTTCTTGCACTGGTGATAGTTTAATTAGGGCACAAAACTCGCGAGCCCCTCTTCTCCTTCCCCGCGCTGCATTTCTCCTCTCTCTCTACAAGCTGCTGTGCGAAAATGTAGATGAGGACGCCTCCACCATGCGAAAACGAGAACCACCACTGGCGAGTAGCAACAAACTCACGGGAAACGGTCGCAACCAGCACATTACCCTCGCTGGAGACGTGAACGAAACCGCAAAAAGCGAACTCTGCGTGAGCCACCGCTGCAGGAAGAGAGACCACCACTACTACTATCATGACACCTCTACCAAGGAAGAAGAAAGGAGCAGCATGCCTCCCACTACCAGTAGCAAGCAGCAGCACCACCAGTCACCATTGTTACAGTGAACGCACCGCAAAACCCCACCATTGCGATGCCGGCAACCACGCAGCCATCGAAGTTACAGCTCAACATAGATGGAGATACTTCCATGGAGGCGAAAGAACAACACCTCCTCGTGTTGTAGGCACCATGACAGACCTGCAAAGAAAACCAAACCAGAACCAAGCACCGTCGTGACATGTTGTCGTTCCAGACACAAAGAGAAAACGACTCAATGGTCTCGAGTCCCACTGCAACCGAGGAAAAAAGCGACTCTATGGCCTCGGGTGATAACCGAGGCCAACAGGCCCCCTCTTTTAGCCTCGCCCCAATATGCTTCAGTTCTAAAACCGAGACAGAATTACGAAATAACCGGGGCTAAAAGCCCTTACTACACTGGTGTAATTTGCTGTAAATATAATCAATTATCGATTTTCTCATTGATTTGGTGAATATGTCATTCATTTGTTCATTAGAGTTGATAAATTTAGTAGTGATTGTCTTTATACTTCATTTTTTCTCTTTTGAAATGACAACTAGTGTTGATATGTTTGATTCTCACATCATGAGAAGATTAGAGAGATTATGTAATTTTGTACGATTTCACCAATATGCAACATAGGTCGTAGACTACAGTTATTTTAGGACTTACTTGAATATTATAAAATCGTAGTCTATCAGGTCGTAGCCTAAACTAAGCATTTTAGACTACAATTACTGTAGTCTATATTCAATTATAAACTACGGTTCTCCCAATAATGGTAGTCTAGTTATTCTTTTCAAAGTCTTTTTAATATTTATTTTGTTTTAGTTTCTCCGCTCCTAATCAAGTAACTTGGACAAAAAATAGAACTAAAACCAAAACTAAAACCAATGGATCTCAAAACCAAAAAGAGTGAACAATTACATTCATCATTGACTCCCTTTGAATACCAGCTCGAACAATAGTTATCATTTATTGCATAACATAGTATCCACACTCAAACCCCATAGTTTGTTTATTACACTACAATATTTCAACCCCTTTTAATACTAGCTCGAACAATAGTTGTCATCTATTGCATAACATAGTATTCACACTCAAAACCCTTAGTTATTATATTACACTACAATAATGAATATCAACACAATTAATAAGTTTAATTGAGGAAACAATTATAGTTGACAAAAACCTTGAGTGGTAGCCATGTGACCTTTTGTAATCTTGAAATCGTTTTATCCTTCAACATATTATATCTGAAACATGAACTAAAAGAAAAGATACTAGTTAGGGTCCACTTATATAAAATGAAACTACATAAATTTTGATATTGAATCTTAAATAGGAAAACTAAGGTTCATCCCATGCAACAACAATTTAATTAGACAAATTAAGTTTGTGCATACAAAAAAACAAATTATAGAAAAATTAGACTAAACAACATATTCAAACAATAAAAAAAATCCAAATAACACATAAAAATTCAAATAATAAAAAAATATTATCATAAACAAATTGTTAAGTATACATTAAAATATGTGAAGAGATGAAGGCAAACTTGAGAACATATTTGAGCAATATGAGTAACACCAATGTGGGCACCAACACAACCACACAAAAGGGTAGCAAAAATATAGGTGGTCACTCTGGTGCAAATAACCAAGCATGAACAATGATTTAAGGTTTAGCATCAATTGAAAGGACAAAAACTAATGTAAAAGGAAGAATATGAGAAGGAAGGAGACATGAACCTAAACAAAAGACAATGAGGGTGGTAACAACCCAAAGCAAGAAGAAGAAAAGAGAAAGGCTCGTCTTTCATGGTGGAGGAGGAAAAGTCCGCGTTCAACAACATGAGACAATAGTGACTTTCATGAGCAAAGTAAAAATAAAAATTTTTAAACTATTCAAAGTCGTGTAAACTATGTAACTGAACCATGGTATTTTTTAGGATTTGTATGACTATGTCTCATTGGTCTTAAGAATGAGAGTTTAAAAATTAACTTGTTACCCTTCATGCAAAGGAAATGTCTAGACTAGTAGCACTAAGGTAATTTAGCTTACTAACTAACTTTTTATATTTCTCAATATCGAAATAAAGTTTCTCTTGATCAAGTACAAGTTTAATACTTAGATCCATTGGTGTGTCTATTATAATTTACCCTCTTTATGATTACTTATTATAGCAATGTTACACACATATACAATGAGATAGATACATTCTTAGGAAGAATGACAATAGAACAAAACATTATGGGTATGACTTCATATCATTCAAAAAGACAACAATCTGAAAACACTCAAACCGTGTGAGGTGAATGTTTGATGCCATATAGAGACTTAAGTATATATGATATATTATATTAGATATCCTTGAGCAACTAATTCATGAAATTGCTCATGTTTCGTCAAAGTCACCAAGTAAAAATGCATTTTTGATGTTTAGAAAAAACAAAGTCCAATGAAAATAGTTGCAAATGGAAAATAGAATTTAAATAAATGTTATTATAACAATAGGAAATAAAGTGGGCTTCATTAATTTGATTTTATAATTGTTGCCAATTGTTTAGAAATATAGGTTAAGACATTGGTATTATCCATTTCACCTCTTACTATTGTACGATTGACTTAATTCCACAAAAGTATCATCACCTTCACTAAAATAGTGATAGATTTTTTATATTTTATTAAATTTGTTTTGAAAAGATTAATTTTATTTAGATTGATGTTTCGAGAAGTATTTATTTAAACTTGTATTTATGTTTGTTTTTTAGACTTATATTTTGGAGTGAAATTTTATTTGCTTAATATTTTATGAAGTATAATTTATGTGAGTTTATATTTTTAGAGTAATGTTTAGATAATTTTATTTAAAACATATAAAATATTTGTTTTTAAATACTCACGCATATTAAATATATGTAAATGTAAACAAAAAGGAAAAAAAATCAACTTTTAAATAGTAATAATAAATAATCATGAATTATGTAACACCCACACTTAACATATCACCATACTAATTAAAGTATTACAAATTAAATACTAAATATAATCATATTATAAGTATATAATATATTTATTGTTATCCATGAGAAATCAACATTTTAAAACTTTAAAATAAATATATACATATATAATTTCATAAATAAGGAGATCTATGCAATAAAAAGTTTATATAGCTAAGAATCGGAAATTAGAAATGAAACTTCAAACAATCTGTGGTTAATAAAGTTATACCAATAATGACACAGTGTTTCTATCCACACCACCACACCAGGTTGACTCCAAAGTGGCTTCTAATAGATATGCAAAAGTGATTCATCCAATGTTGTCCAAAGAAAACAAAACACGTATATATATGAAATGTGTCAGATCATGATGTTGCAAAAATAAGGGACTTTTGCTTAGGTATTAAGGTCTCTGCCATCAAAATCTGGATATGGTCACATCAAATATATGCAGCTGCAATGGGGAATTAAGAAAATAGAAACTAAGATTTTTAACACTCAAATGTATCTCTTCTTCCTTACTTAATTGCCATTGTTGAATACAGTTCGTGCCTTCAATGTTGAGTTCGAAAAGTTTCCACTGAAGTTAGTATAGAAAAAAAAATACATTTTGAGAAAAGTTGTGGGTATTTAAATTTTTTATTTATGTTTTTCTCAATTCTATATGATTGTAGTCTAAAATTTAATCATATTTTTATTTTAGTCTAACTGAATAGTGAACTTAACATGTTTATTAAGATTATATTGAAAAAAAAAATTAGTTAAATTATCTAAAAAATATATATACGGTCTACAAAATTGAGAATTGAACTAAAAAATGTGAATTTTTTATCCTTCGAAAGCCAAAAGGAGACCAAAATCACATCTACAATGGAGGAAGACTAAAATTATAATTTAGTGTAATTTATAGTGGGGTAAGTTACAATTACTTTTTCTTTTCATTTCTTTTATATATAATGAATTGTTTTTCTTCTGCTATGGATTGTTTTTTTCATGAAGGATATTCCATAATAAATTTAAGAAAATGCAAATAGATACCAATTAATATGTTTTGTTCGTCTTTAATGAAAATTCAACTAAATCAAGAAATTAGGGTTTCACAGATTTTAAAACAAATAATATATGAAAGTTCTCTATCCATCAAAAAGTTATTCCTGCTAAAATAAATGTTATATATCATTACGTGTTGAATGTTATTCTCTCCCCTAAAAAAATAACAATTTTTTTTTTCATTTGAGCAAGAATATCAATTAATATCATTTAATTATATTAATCACATTTATTTATGCTTTTTGAAAGTGTGTTTCACTTGAACTTGGTATTAAGATTAAGGAACTTATTCAAAAATAATTTAAATTTATTAAAAATGTATTAATTAATTATATTATAAGTGAATTTTATACCTAACTTAACCCCACAAAATCAACTTGTAAGATGAGCTTTGCACCTCATATATATTATGAAATTCAGTTTATATCTAGTTAATGTGGACTTTCAATAAATTAAAATAATACTTTGGTTTGGTATTATTAATAAGGTGAATTTGGCAAAATTTGCTTGAATTTTGCAAATTCTCTTGTTACTTAGAATAAATTTTAGAGAAAGAGTTATCAAATATAATGTAGAAACGTTATTTTCTTGGTCGTATTATAATAAATAAGTATCGTGTACGAAAAATAAGTCTCAGTGTTATTTTGGTCTTTAATGTAATCTTAATTAGTTTTGTACTCATATCTTTGAGAAGTTTACTTTAAATTTTTAATAATATTAAAATAGTTTCGTTAAAGTATTATTCTTGTACATCTGCTTATTATTTTTCTTTTTTTATTTGTGTAACAGAATTAGGACGGAAATAATTATTATAGGTGAGAGGAACTATATTACATTGATACCTCTAACAATGACAATCTATAGAAAAATTAAATAAATTATATGAATTTTTACAAATAAATTTATCTATAAATTAATATTCATTTAAAAAAAAATAATTTATTATGACCCATAATCGTTAAGGAAGAAAATATGGAAGTAGGAAGAAGTTCCCTCTTGTAAAAGTGCATATAGAAACTATAGGGGGTGCAGAAAGAAATGGCTTTCATAGTAATAGTTCAAACTCCAAAGGAAAACTTGAGCATTATGTTTGGGCTGAAATTAAATAAAAGCACAAAACAGAGGTTCACAAAATAAAAAGGGTGTTTTTCCTCTTAGAATTCAAATATATTATTATTAGTAAAAGTTTATATAAAATAATATTCAAATAAAAATTTCACTTTATAAATATTAATAATTGAATTTATATGTGATAGAAAAATGTATACACATGCATTTAAAAAGTACATCCTAAAATAAAATAAAACACATAATTATTTTTGTAGAACAAGGTATCCCATAATTGAAAGCTATATAAGACTAACATTTAAGTTTTATTTCTTTGAATAAAGTCTTTTTCATACACTGTCAAAAAATTGAATCCTCTTTTGGCATATTTAAGAAACTCAGTTATCTATCCGATATATTAAATATCATGTAACGTGCATTTTACGGATTGATCTAGCCCATTAAATTAGTATGTTTCTTTTTTAATTTATACATACTTACATAAATTTTAAAAAAAATAGGTAAAATCAATAACAATAATTTTTTTATCCATATTTTGTAGTATAATAAATATATAAAATAAATTACAAAAAATGTAAGTGAGATAATCCACTAACCAACCAACTCACGGTGGATTGAGTGAAATTGTAAAATTTCTAGCTCATGAAAAATAAAAAATAAGTGTCTGGGAGATTCAAGTTTAATTCCATCCTTAAGTTTATTTGAAGCCCACTATGAATAGTTTATAATTAGGTATTTTATAAACAATTAGACTTAAGGTGTTCTCACGAAAACTAAAATGAAAAATAAAAAATCATGTTAATTTTACAAGAGAGTTGAATAAAACTTAAAAAGAATTTTATATAATTTTTTTGTTATGAGGCAAATAGTTCAGGAATGATTATATAGTAATTGAAAAATGTTTCAACAGGATTTTTTTTTCAACAACTTAAAAAATAATAATCAAAAGTTGATACAAATGCAATAAATACAATAATACTTAAGTTTTTATATTGAGTTATCCATATATTATACTATATCTAATTTTTCTTTAAAAACCGCAAAATGTTTTTCCAATCAAGAGTTTATTGTTTACAATTAGTAACTATTCTTTTAACTCCCATGAGATCAAAGGTAATTTTAAAAACGATGCAATCACTTTTAGTTTTTATAAATATTCTTTAACCGCTACATATGAATGCAAAACAAAAAAAAAAAGTGTATGATTAGAATGAAAGCTCTCAATAGATAGGATCAAATTATTAATGTTACTTATGAGAGAGAAATTCATATAATGAAAATTTTACAAAAAAAGAAAATATTTTCTCTATCATCTTGTTATTCAATCTAAAGATTTTACACATAAAAAAGTCTTTTAATATTAAGAACTTTATTTCATCTAGAGTCACTTAGAATTACTACTCCTTTCCCTCGTGAAAGAACTTTTATATATGGATATTTTAAAAAAGATTATCAAAATTTGTAGTCTAAAAACGTAATAGGACTAGCTCTTGCGTCCAACTTAGTTTTGTGAGCGGTAATAATACTAATGTAGCAAAGACATTCGAAAACCTTAATATTAGAAATATCATTCAATTTATCATAAAAATTTTCAAAAGAAGTGTTATTAAGATAAGGAGTAAGAATTTTATTTATTAAGTAAACAACATATTTGGCAGCAAAACACTAAAATTGTTAACTTAAATTAGCTTGATAAAGTAAAACCATTTCAACATTTAGGATATGTTCGTGTTTTCTCTCAACAGTAGCTTTTTGCTTAAGAGTTTCTATGAAGGATGTATTCAATAGTTTTATGAAACTAAGTCATAACATATTCAATAAAATCAAGTAAGCATTTCCTAACTCCAAATTTATTTTTCAAAAGGAATATCCAAGTGAAATGTATGTTATAATCAACAATAGTCAAAAAATATCTATCACACTCAATATGAGAAATGTGAAATCATGGTCCCATATATTAACATGTATAAGCTCAAATTTACACTCAATTTGAGCATTTACTATTATTGAAATGAGATTTTCTTTGCTTTGTCAAATGACAAGTGTTATAGAATAAATCGCTTCTACTGTCAATAAAAGGATATTGTCTTTTTTTTTATTAACAGGTCTTTTAGTGGATAAATGAATTGTTCTTAAACGCCAAATATAAGTGATGTTATTTATAGCAGTAATATTCAAGTAGCAAGAAAGATCGGTATCTACACATATAGCATACAATCCGAATTTCGCATCAACTACACCAATCCTTTCTTTGGTTTGTATATCTTGAATAATACAAGTTTTTGAAAAGAAGGCAAGCTTAAGATTGTGACCGAAGGTTGATTGAGAGACAAAAGTCATATTATAATCAAAATCAGCTATATACAACACATTTTGTAAAACAATTTTTCAGTGATCTTAACAAATCCTTTATGAGTAGCGTTAATATATTTTCCTTTAGACAATTTAACAATGACAAGTTTCATAGCATTACAACATTACAAGATAGGAAATTATTTAGGGAGTAAGAAAATGGTCAGTTGCACACCTAATCAAGGTTCCAACAACATTTATTTCTATTGAATTTGTTAGCACAAAATATTTTACCTTTGAGCTTAACTTTCACACATGTTTTTTGAAGCAACTTGACTAGCTTGTGTTGGACCCGAATTAACGTTGTTATCAGAATGGATTGGATTTTTAATGATCCAATCCACATCCATTTTAGATCCAAATAATTGGATTAGATTTTCAACTCAAATTCATTTTTTTTAGCAAAACTAGTTTGGATTCTTTTAAAATCCATATCCAAATATTTAGATCAAGATTTAAATTCAGTCCAAATATATGGATCAAGTTCAAAATTCATAATCCATTTTTTATAAAAGAAATTTAAATTGAATTTTCTAATATTGATGTCCTTAAGGCCAATATAACTCAGTCTATACAAATTGTCGGGCACGACTCGTCTAAGTCGTCAGGCCAACCCATCCTAGTCCATCTGAGTCTTCGGGCCCGCTGGGCCCGTTTTCGCCATCGGGTCTGCCTAGCCTGTTCAATTATTCGAGCCCGCCTAGTCCGTTCGGGTCTTCGGGCCCACTTGACCCGTTTAATTCTTTGGGCCCGTTCGGGTCTATGGGCCTGCCTGACCCGTACGAGTCATCGGGCCTGCTTGACCTGTTTATACTAAAATCTTATATATTTAATTATTATTACTAATATAAAAAAAGTATATATAATTTAGTATTGAAATCCTTGTATATTTTTTCTTAAAAAAATTATAGTTTTGAAATTGTATTTGATATGAAACTCATTTTAAATAAGTTTTTCTAACTTCATCTCTTTTCCCGAATATTCTCATATTTGAAAACGTTTTCTTATAATAAGTTTCAAAAAAATAATATAAAACATTCCGCCTATAATTTAAAAGAATTAATATGAAATTTTCTACTTACAATTCTTTGAATCTTAAGAAATGGTCCTTTAATTCAACAATTGAATTCCTAGTATCATGCTTGAAGATAGGTGAAGAAGTAAATTTGTATTGTTTTCATCTTCAAGGGTATCTTCCCTTTTATCACTTAAAACAAATGAATCTATTATTTCATTTTTCATCAATAATAACTATTTAAAAAAATTAAGACTAAAAAATAATTTATCAAAATCCAATCAAAAATTGAGAGATGTAATTACTAAAAGAAATATGATAATGAAGTCACATTTAAGAAATGGTTATGAAAAAACATATAATACCTAACTTTTCTTTTTATATTTATAAAAATATACAAAAAAACTCATAAGATGAAAAAAAAAACTAAATATCAAACTAATATTTTCCTATCATAAGAAAATTATCTTTTTTTTTTATCTTAGAAGAGAACGGATGAGAATTGAGAGTGCGAGACAATAAATTTATGCAAGAGTAATAAATGAATAATATACCTGAGAAACTTCAAATGAGAGAGAACAAAAAAATATCTCAATAAATTTTATTATTCTTTGTTATGTTTAATTTTTTATTTTATTATTTATTAATATTAAATATTATATTTTATAAAAAATAAAAATCAATTTTAAAATTTTTTAAAAAAATTAAAATATTAAAAAAAAAAGTAAAAAATCTTGGGGGGCCATGGCCCCCCGCGGACCTTAGAAGGTCTGCCACTGCCTAGGACATGATCAAGTTAGTGGCTAGGACCTCCTTCATCTCTTCACGACATAACCTACTCTACTTTATTTGAGTGTGAACAGTTATTAGAGAAAGAATATCACCATAAAGAATCATTATGCTAATGCATACACTAATTACTTCCATCTAGAATTTCTCCTTGAAATTCCATAATCCACATTTCATTCCATACTATCGAAAACACAAGAATATGCATTTATCATCATCAATTAAGAACAAAAACATAAGAAAATATGTAAATTTCAAATTGTCAAATATATGTGTAGAACCTAGAACACTCGCCTATGAACCCATCCTCTCATTAGGCGAAACACATGTTTCGACCAATGACCAGGTAGTTTGCCCAACGAGTGTCTCATTGGGAGTCTAGGGAATTAAATCCCCAATAAATCATCCAACGAGAAATGTTTGCCTAGCTAAACACGAATAGAGGTATCCCTATTTTGAAAGTCGCCCAAAGAGAATCACTCGTCCAGCGAGAATCACTGGCCCAACGACTCCCACATGAGGGCTATCCCAGATTCATACCAGCGAGTATATACTCATTTAGCGAATTTGCATAATTATGCAGAACAATAGTTTTCTACATAATTGTGCAACCATAACCCATCCATACAGCTAGAGGATCCTCACATATATAAGATTTTACATGCAATCTCATTTCATCAGCAGTATCAATGTAATTTGAACTCGTAGAACATATTAGATTCAGGCAATTTCACACAAATATCTTATTATAGTATACAAATAAATTTCATGCATCACAAACATCAATGAACAACTCAATTTCACCAGTCCAACTCAATTTTAAAATCATAAAATCATGAAATCATGAAATCAATCAATCAATCAATCATGCAAAATTCTAAGCAGTATAATTAGTTTCCCTTACTTGTAGATAACTCATACAACCTATAGAGTACCCAAAAACCTTCTTTCATTGGCAAGGCTCACAATTCAACCTAGGAATAATAGAAACATGATCAGGAACATCATTATTAGAACCATTTATCATTAGAGATTCTCAAAGAAAACTTAGGACTCATATGCGATGCAGAATTGATTAAATGCAGAATCTAAAAGAATTGACCAAGAAAATAGTAGAAACACAACTTACTCAATTTAGAAAACTGATCAGACAGACTTGAGAATCTCCCCGTAGTGATCACTCTAGAGGTCTCCAATCTTCAAAAAGATGAACGTACGGTGAGAGATTTTAGAGAGAAGAGAGAGAGTTCTAGAAAGGGCGTATTCCAAAGAGATGAAATGTTTTCTAAAATAATGAAATCCTTTTTTAAAATTTCTATTTATATATAAATATTTTATTATTAAAATAATAATAGGATCTCATTATTTTAAAACATTGTCACTCTAAAAATAAGATTTTCTAAGTTCTCACACCTTATCCATCCATGAGATACTTTGACAAATACGTTTAGAAATTGGGTGAAGAATCCAAGAAACAACCATCTTATTACACCTCTACCAAGCCACATATTTCTTATTGTCTTTTTTCGTCTCAAGTATGGTTCCATCAACAAATTCTAACTTGTTTTTAATGTTCAACGCATTTTCTATAGACTTGTTCCACAAGTGATAATTATTTCCTTCAAGAACTAGTGAAACAAAACAAGTAGCAGGATTCTTGTTGGGATGAAAATACATGCAGTTGTTCACGGGAGAAATTTCTTATGCCATGGAAGAAAGAAAGAAAGAAAAGAAGACAATAATGGAAGAAAAGAGAAAATAAAATCAAGAAAAATAAACAGAGTGAATCACAATAAAGTTTTTCCTAAAAAGAGCTTTGATACCATAACATAGAATCATTATCCATCTTCAAGAAATAGGACCAAGAGAACAAAGAAAAAGAAAGGAGAAACAAACAAGAGAAAGAAACAAGAAACATAATGTATTTGTGAACATTGTATTATTCAATACATGTAAAGAAAATAATCAAAGTATATATATATATATATATATATATATATATATATATATATATATATATATATATATATATATATATATGACAAAACTAACAAACTATAGTGTACCGTCTCAACCTAATTACTGGTACAAATTCAAACACCCTAGAGCGGGAAGAAGCTCATCCAAAGGATGAGGTCTTCATAGCAGCTCATCCAGAGGATGAGGTCTTCATAGCATCTCATCCATGAGGTCTTCATAGTAGATCATCCATAGGATGAGGTTTTCATAGTTGCTCATCTAGAGGTTAAGGTCTTCATCCTTGAGACGAGGTGAGGCACCTGGGAAGCAGCTCATCTAGAGAATCGTGTCTTCATCCTATAGACGAGGTGAGACACCTGGGAAGCAGATCATCTAAAGGATGAGGTCTTCATCCTAGAGACGAGGTGAGGCACTTGGGAAACAGATTATCCAGAGGATGAGGTCTTCATCTTAGAGACGAGGTGAGACACTTGAGAAGCAGGTCATCCAGAAGATGAGGTCTTCATAATTGTTCATCCAAAGGATGAGGTCTTCATCCTAAAGACAAGGTGAGATACCTGGGAAGCAGACCATTCAGAGGATGATGTCTCCATAACAGCTCATTCAAAGGATAAGGCCCTCATCCTATAGACGAGGTGAGGCATTGGGGAAATAGCTCATCCAGAAGATGAGGCTACCCAAATGCATCCACCAGAGGGGGCGAACCACACATGCCAAAGCCACAACCTCAGCTCCTAGACCCACACCCTAGCATAAATACCTAAATATCCTAATACCTAAGGAGACGACTTGCAACTTTCGCAACCATTCAAACCATGATCTTGCGAGTAGTTAGCGAGTAGTTATAACCACTGTATCCCGAGTTAAGGGGAAAATATCTCAATATAAAACTGAATGTTGACTCTATAAATATGGAGGAGCTCCCTTTTGCAGAAGGAGTTCAGAGAGCACAAATTAAAAGATTTTGAGTTTAAAGGATATTCTAAATACCGGTTGTCGGTAGAAAAAGTGTTTTTTTTTTATCGGAACAAGAAGTTGGTTGCTAGTTGACATCTTACTCTTAACTCCATACGGTGATTTTTTTTTTCTTTGAGCATCCTTTCATAGTATTAACGATAATCGACTCAGTTGAATTTGTGACATAATTAACTTAATAATTTTGAGTTAATTTTAATGAAGAGTAGATGCTTAGTAAATAAATTATGTCTTATGTTATACACACTGTTTTAAACCTACTTTATTGTTGGAATTACTTTTATGGCCATTACCTAATTATCATCGGTATTAAATAAGAAATAACTTATTATAATATTATTTTACAATACCAAATTGCAAACTAAAGTTGTAACACGATGTGAGAGAAGGTAAAGAAAAATTTGGCATACCACAACAAAGAAAAAAATGGAATATACTACTTTTTGTAAAAGGAAACAAAATAAAAACAATTTTTTTTCCATAAACAGCATCCTATGGCTGAGTTTCTGAAACCCCATTCCACCCAACATGTAATAAACTCCAAAACCCCTACCCTTTCCATTCATTTTTATTTTGCAAACCAACCCTCACAACAAATCGCACACACATACTGCTATCAGACCTTGAATAAAAATTTAGCTAACACCTACTAATTTAAAACAAACAAATACTTTTTTAAGGATAAAAATATATTTAAATTTTAAAATGATTTATTTATTTACTAATAATTAAAATACACTATCTAAATAAACAAATTAAATTATTATATTTAAATAAATTATTTGAAAAATCATACAAATTAAAGGCAGTTCAAATTGCAATACATCTTAATTTCAATTTACTCTACCATTAGTTTTCTAAACTTGAGTTATTACAATAGTGTAAATGAATTGTAAGCAATGGTGGACCCCATGTTGTAAGGTCTTCTTGGTGGTTATTACAATTGCACATGCTTTCATTCGTTCTTTTGTCAAAGGTGAATTCAATACAACAACTTCATTCATCACAACTTGAAGATGCAACCATGGATCTATCTCATACTCATTTATTACTCATTCAGGAACCACTACATCTGCATTTTCATACGCTTCATTACTTTCTCAATCAATCTTATTCTAACTTCACTATGCCACCCACCTTTTTCTTTTAGCTTTTACATACTACTACAAATTTCATATGAGAAACATAATCATAACTTCAAATTTTGTAACCAATTATGATTGAGATTTAAATTTTAAAACTTCAATGGGCAAAATAGAATAACAAGAAGATATTTCTTTATCCCTTGCGCCGCCATTTGGTGAAAATACTTCTATTTTACATTGTTACTTTTAGTTTTATTCAAATCAATTTTAAGAAAATGTTGTGAGAAATAAGATTTTTTAAGTTGATTATTTCCCTATTCAGAAGGATTCCCACGTCAATAAGTTGTTCAAAACTATTACTTTCTATTTTGGTGAGAGTTTATGAAAGAACTTGTTGAAACATACTATATTTTAATTTCTTGTATTATATGACCTGGAAAATATTGATGTAATGTAAAAAAGCAAAAAAAATTATTGAAAGCGTTTTAATTTTTTATCTTAGTTATACTCCTTCATTTCCAGTTCGGCTCTTTATCTGCTACATCCAAAACTCCACGCGAGGTATGGAAGAAACAAATCTATATTTCACCGGAAAAATCTTAATTTGATTTCAATTGATTAAATTCAATTTATTTAAGTGATTATTTCCTTCTTATCCTAAAAATGAAAACATCATATTGAAAATATTACAATATTCCAGGTACAAAACATTCCACAGTAATTTTTTTTTTCATTTTAAGGAAATAGTTTTTTCATTACACTGCAATTCAGTCTTTATTCAACTGCCACATACCCTTTTGGAGTGGAAACTACTCAGAAAATCTGTACTCTAGTATAAGGTAATAATTGAACATCATAAATATAAAACTTAAAAACTCCATATTTAACAAAAATAGAAAAAAAAATTAGAAATCAAACCATACTTGACTCATCACGCTCACGGTGACTCTCGTGCAAATCACCGTTGGGTTTGGTGGCGGCGACGACGGCTATGGTGGCGCGACAAATCGGGCAATTGGAGTGGTTACTGAGCCACAAGTTAATGCAAGAGGCGTGAAACGAGTGTTTGCACGCGCTCAGCTGCCGGACTTCTTCGCCGTCGGCGAACACCGAGAGGCACACCGGACACTCGCCGCCGATCTCTTTGGAGTGCTCCTCTTTCCGGTACTTCACCCCTGCGTCGACGCTGGCGAGTTCGATCTCACGGTGGGATGCCTCCGACGCGACGGAGGACTCGCTAGCTGAGGGATCCCCGCGGCGGCGGCGGTGCGAGGGGCAACCGAAGGCGAAGATGAAGGTGTAGATTAGCGCCGGGATAGTGACGACGGCGAGGAGTGCGAGGAGGAACTCGAACGGGGAGAGATCGACGGAGCTGGGAGGGTCGGCGAACGGCGGCGGCGGGGGAAAGGGGAGGACGGTGATCTGGAATATGGAGCTGGGGGCGCCGTCGAAGGGATGCGGCGGCGGGAAGGGTATGACGGTGATTTGGCTGGCGGGACGCGGCGGCGGAGCCGCGACGACCGTGGGTGAGTTTTGCATTGCGATAGAGAAAGAGAGAGAATGGATTATAATTATTATTAATATTTATTATTACTATTATTATTAAGTGATATGTGGTTTCATTTGGGAACTTTTTTCGTTTTTAACTTTTTTTTTGTTGGTTTTATTTTTATTTATTTATGGTAGAAAAGGTGATTGAAAATGGTTGTTAGTAATGAAAGGGATTGAAGGTGGATGAATTCTTTGAAGCAATAATTGGTTTGGGTGGGTGAGTGAAGAAAATGGAGAATTTTTTTCTAGGTGATATGTGAACAAAGAAGTCGTAGCTGGACCCTCTTTAATTTGTTTCTTTCTCATTCTCTATTTTTTTTTTCAATATTTTTTTTTACTTTTATAATTTTATAGTATTAAGGGTACTCGAGAAACTAAATTGATTGTTGATAAGTTTCTACCTTTCAAGTTCAAAACATTAGTCTAAGTTAATTCTTTAATATGGGTCTTCTAATATTTTAAAATAATCTATCAATTTCTTCATCAACAAATATATACTCTTACATTAAAAGTAGGAACAAAAGCTTCAAGCTTTGATCCTAGTTGTCAAAGATAATGGAAGATTTGACATAGTTTAGAAAGTATTTTCTAATATCAATCCATTTCAAGATCATGAACATAAATTCTTCTATTTTCAAGCATTCAATATAACAACCAAATCACAAGATTGCAAAACAAAATCTACTTCTTTCTTTTTACACATACATATAGTAGAAAGTTTACATAAAAGTCACAAAGTACATATGATCCCAACAGAAAGAGGATTAATCACTAAGCAATTTAATCTTAGATACAATAAGAGAATCAAAAAAAAAAAAAAAAAAAAAAAAAAAAAAAAAAGAACAATTGTTTGTAGAGTTTTTAGTTAAATGACCAAGTTTGATCTCTCCCTCCATTCGTGTTCTCCTTATTCTCTATCTTTATTCTATTTATAAGTTATATTTTTCATATGAAAGAAAATTTCACAAATATGTAATTTAATCATATATGAATTACATATATTTTATTTGAATAAGTTAATCTAATCAGTATTAGTCAAATTTAATTTGTTCACCTTATTTCACATACCTCTAAAAAAATAGTTATTCTTAAACAAATTTTCTAGTTTATTATTTTGTTTACTTAAATTGCTGTCATCCTTCAGAGTAAAAGAGAAATTTATTGAACCTTTATATATATAAACTAACTATTTTAGTTGACTAATCAGACTAAGTAAATAAATCAAATGCCTTCATATTCTTATATTAAAAATGACTATTATTCATATATATATATATATATATATATATATATATATATATATATATATATGTATATATATTTTTTTTTTTTTTTTTATTTATATAACATATCCCATGTCCACAAAAATCATACGTTTTTTCATTGACTAAAATTTGTAATCTAATCTAAAATTGTATTAAAACTAAAACAAGGTGAATCATGCGTGAATTGATTTATTTGAGACAATCAAATGTACAGTCTCAACTAAAGGAAATATTTTTTGCATTATCAATAAAATGTAATAAATCCTTCCTAAAGAAAACTTTGGACAAAAATCAAGATTATTACAAGTAACTTTGCCATAAAATATATTAGAAGACTACGGTCAAAACTAATACAAAGTATTAAGTGTAAGATTGATTTGCAATAATCAACCTATGTAAAACAAAACACATCGAACACAAAATAAAAATAAAAAACAAAAATACAACTACATCTAACATTTTAAATTTTTTTAATGTTTATTTTTCTATGCTTTATAGTATTCTATCTCCAAATTACTGTATATCTTTTACTTTTTAAAGTTTGATTCTAATCAGAATTGTCTCCCTCGTATATTTTCTTTGAGAGTTGTATCTATTATTTCATTTTTTATCTACTGGTTGCCAAAAATAACAATCTAGAAGGCTCTATAGCTCTTAGTCATGGAGAAAATTAAAAGATATAGTTAGGAGTGTCTTTATGTATTTGTAGATAAAAATAAAAATGACATTATGAATATTTGGTGTGTAATCATTTATTATAGTAGAACTTTTAAGAAAAATTTAAAGGAGAATAGGACATAGTCTAAAGTTGGTATATATATATCAACTCAAATGAAAATCTAGTGCTTATTAGCGTTTATATACATTGATCAGTATTTTTTTTATCATACTTTGCGAAAAAATCTCAAACCTTATTCATACCTCATTTTAGAGTTGACCTACTACTTCATTTGAAATTATAAACTAGTCTGAATAGAGTTGAATAAACATTTTTTGCAAGTATTTGGGTAAATGATAACTTGAGTTAAAGAGTGTAAATGTGAAATAACAGTAGTAATGAACACCAAGTTTATATTGATTCACTCATGTTGACTTCCATTCAATTCTCCTCCAAGAAAACCTAGAAGAATTAATATAAGAACAAAATATAATTCTAGATCAAGGTTGTGAAAAAAAATGGTGTAATTGAGGTTATAAGCAAAAAGAAAAATAACTTGGGAATCTAACTTAATTTAGAGATATCAAATGAGTTGAATGATTAAGAGAGATAATGAAAAACTGTACGACAAAATAAATGTTCTTCAAATAAAAGGAAACTAGTGACTAAAGATAAGCTTGAAAATAACTTTTTATATTATCTAATAAACTAAACATATTTAAATAATTTAAAACTAGAACGAAACATGAGGATGTGATAAATATTTACATACTTATTTTTATTTTCATGCCTGCTTTAATTGAGGATTGCACATATCCATGCTTGATTAACACATATTTTTCATCAAAAAGTTAAAACGAGTTTAAAAAATAGTTGTGGGTATAAATGTGCTTGTTTATGGGTGACCCTATGAAATTTTTATATGAACTTCTTAACCTTTTGAGCGAGAGACTTATTTGATAACTATAGTGTTTTCTATTAATGTTATGGAAATTGATATTTTGACAAACAAAGTTTGACAAACTTTTGACAAAGTCTAGCCGGCTCTTATGTGTCACCTGAATTATTTTATTTTTAATTGTATATTATTTTCTTTGTTGGCAAGGGAAAGAGGGAAAGGGAGAAATCCTCGTTTCTTTGAAAATTTTGATTTCTAACACCAAACTATCTTGCTTTCATGCTTCGTTCTCTCTCTCTCTCTAGGTCTTTCGTCCACATTGTTCTACTACAAAGGTTTCTTTGTTTCCGTCCTCACTGTTCCACTTTCGTTGTTCCAATGTTGGAGTTGGGCGACATCGTAGGTAGGTTTTCCTTTTTTTCTTGTTATTTTTGAGGTCCTTTTTCAAGTGTTGCATCCCTGCTTTTGGTCCCGTGTTTTCATGTGCTTTGTACTGGTGTATATATTTCATTTTATAGGTTTAGGGAAAATAAGTAGAAGTCAAGTGTCATGAGCACAAGAAGGTTTAGGCAAATAAATTTACATAATTATGAAATTACTCTTTTGATTTTGTCAGTGTTAGTCCTTCGACTTTTTGGATGATTGGATTTATAGTTTTATCTTGAAATTTATTTAATTCCATGAGTCTTCACCATACATTTTGTGCTACACCAATAAAGAGGAACAAATTTGAATCTAATGTCACATTGAAAAATCATTAAAATTTTTACTCTTTCAACATATTTTCTAGTGCACAATCTAGGGATACCTACAACCCACTCAGTTTTGAAACAAAAAGGTGGACATGTGTCCCTGATGAAATGCAATATCAAATCAATTGGACACCTTCATCTGGGATACCTTTCGTTCAAAAACATGTACCGCATTTGCCACTTAATCAATCAGTGTTTGTTAGTTAAGTATTGAATACATTTTTCCAACAATTTTTTTCAACATATTTTCTAGTGCATAGTCTGGGATGTTATGTTTGTGATTCATTAGTAATTTTAGAATTGAAGAAATGAGGAAATAGTCTTATATGAGCAAATATTAAGTAATTATGGTGGCATTTACAAGTTTTTACTCTTCAATGTAGTGGTTTTGTATCATTGTCGACATCTGTACAATCAAATTTAGATATACCTCAAACAATTGGTACAAGTTAAGTATTTGTGTTTCCTTGATAAGTAAGTAGGATTTGCCTTTTGAAATTGTCGAAGTTGTAGTTACAAAAACATCTAACAAATTCCATTATGCTGGATTTTATAGGTGAGGAAATGCTGACCATTTTTTGGGCCACTTTTATAAGTTGGATATGACATCGTTAAACACCTTTTTTTATGTTGGTTGTGTTTGTCAATGACATTCAATGTATATATAAAAAATAACTTAATGTAGGATGTACGTTAATTGGTATTGATTGCCCTATAATTATTCATATTGACCAAAATTTATTTTAGACACTATGTTGCAGTGGTCTGATATGAGCATGGAATTGTTTTAGACACTCTATTTCAGTAGTACGTACAAAACACAAGGTAATTAAGTGGCAAATGCTGGAAGAGTTTTTGCACAACAGGTAAAACATATTATCTATGTCTTTGTATTTGGGGTGGCTGAGAACTCAATGAAGTTTTTATCAAAGGTTGTGGGTTATGGGTTTTTGGTTCACTTGAAAAAAAAATAAAGGACAAAAAACTCACAAATTTATGCAATAACTATGTACCAAACTCAAGGTAATTAAGTGGCAAACACTTTAAGAGTTTTTGCACAACAGGTAAAACAAATTATTCATTACAACACATTTGGCTCTACATTTGGGGTGGGTGAGAACTCCATGTGAATTTCGTTAGAGGTTGTCGGTTGTGGGGTCTTGTTTCACTTCAAATAAAACTTAAGAACAAAAAAGACTGACAAATATATGCAATACCTATCTACTAAACACAAGGTAACTAAGTGGCAATCTCTGGATGAGTTTTTTTACAACAGGTAAAACATATTATCTATGACTTTGTATTTAGAGAGGGTGAGAACTCCATCTGGATTTCATCAGAGGTTATGGGTTATGGGTTGTATGTTCACTTGAAAAAAAAAATAAAGGACAAAAGATTGACAAATATATGAAATAACTATGTATCAAAACACTATGTAATTAAGTTGCAAACACCATAAAAGTGTTTGCACACCATGTAAATAGATTATCCATTACAGCACATTTGACTCTGTATTTAGGGTGGGTGAGAACTCCATGTGAATTTCGTTAGAAGTTATGCATTATGTGGTCTTGGTTCACTTCAAATAAATTTTAAGAACAAAAAACACTAACAAATATATGCAATACCTATCCACCAAACACAAGGTAATTAAGTGGCAAACGTTGTTAGAGTTTTTGCACAATAGGTAAAACAAATTATCTATGACTTTGTATTTGGGGCGTGTGAGAACTTCATCTGAATTTCGTCAAAGGTTACGAGTTGTGGGTTGTAGATTCAATTGAAAAAAAATATATAAATGAAAAAAAGACTGACAAATATAGGAAATAATTATGCACCAAACACTATGTAATTAAGTGGAAAACAATGCAAGAGTTTTGCACACCATGTAAAATAGATTATCCATTACAACACATGGTCTGTGAAATAAAAGGGATTAAAAATTGATTTCAAAAACTATATACCAAACGTAGTTAAAATAAGTGACAAATGCAACTACAATTTATGTACATAAATGGAATCAGTTAATTCCTCACAAGTTCTTTCACGATATACTTAGGCTGGCTGACAAATGCATTTCAACAAAGGGTGTCTGGTGTGGGTTTCCCCATGACTTCAAAATAAACATGGTCTGCGAAATAAAATGATTGAAAATTGATTTGAAAAACTATGTACTAAACGTAGTCTCAATAAGTGGCAAACATAGTTAAAGTTTTTGTACAAAAATGGAATCAGTGAATTACTTACAAGGTCTTTCAGTGTGAACTTGGGTTGGCTGAGAAGGGCATGTGCACTTCAACCAAGGGTGTTTGGTGTAGGTTTTCCCATGACTTGAAATAAACATGATATGTGAAACAAAAGGGATTAAAAATTGATTTTAAAACGATGTACCAAATGTAGTCAAAATAAGGGGCAAACACAGTTATAGTTTTTGCACACAAATGGATGTAGTTATTGAACATCTATATTTGTAACCCTATTTACCACAAGATGAAATTATATTGGGTACCTAGTTCTTGCAACACTTTTGGTTGTTTTTTTTTAAATCGATACCTAATACTTTGGAAAAAATATATTAAAGACTTTACTTAGTAACTCTAAATTCAATAATTGTACATATAATTAGGGAGATTTAAGGAGATCTATGAATACTTAATCTACACATAGTCCATCAGATAATCATTACACTTCCTTAGAGTCTCAAACACACTATTCTTTAATAATTATGATTTCATTTATTAGATACCAAACATTATTTATATTATTGTAAAATGTATTCACGTTATTCTAATCAATTTCTTGGATTATTTCCTCAAAACATATGTACATTTTCAGTATGAAATTCTTCACAAGCCTTTTGAAGCTCATCCTTGTGTGATGTAACTGCTTCCACTTCTATCAAAACATGAAAAAGCTGTAACTAAATGATATTATTTGTGAACCTCTTTTAAATGCAATGTTGCAACTATCAATTGTACCATTATTATCAACATCATCCTACAACCACTATTATCAACATCATCCTACAATCAGAAACAAAATTGGGAGATGGATTATAAGGATGTGGTACTAAAAATGTGCAACATCCTATGTGTTCAAAGAAACCAAATTTTTTGATTCAAATAATTCAAATAAAAAGTAAAAAATCACCTTCCATAATTGCTGTTAGAGCCAATGCAGAAGAAATAATATCAAATAATAAAATTATATGGTTGAAGATTTGGAGAATGTCATTTTTCACAATAAAAGGAATATAAAAGTATTGAGATTTCTTGAACTTGGAAGCACATGCAATTAAGCATGTTTAAATAAATGGTCAAAGATGAAGAAGCAAGAGACTACTACTCATTGGGTTTCTTGGAATCTCCTAGGCCATGAAGGGAATATTTCCAGTGCAACTACAACTCTAGTTGTGAATAAAGTTGCAAGAATCACAAGGGCAAAATTTCAAGAGGATCACCAAACCAAGGTGTTGAAGATTACAAAATAAAGACTGAAGGACTTTCAATTATAACAACAAAAAAAGGCAAAGGAATCTAATCCAAATTTTCATCAATTATGGAGTTGGTAAATCTTGCAAAGGAGGTCAATTTCTAACATTGTAAGCCAACGCCATCCAAGTCTATTGTCTCATAATCATTATTGTCTCAGTCTAAAAAAAATGATTATTTCCCCTAAATTAGAAATCAAGATCCAAATAAAAAAGAAAAAAAATCCCTAAACCTACAAAATGAAATACATACACCAACACAAAGCACACGGGACCAAAAGTAGGGATGCAAACATAGAAGTTTAAAAAAAAATCCTTAAACCAGAAAAAGAAAAATAGCAACGCTTGAACAAGGATCTCCAAAATAACAAAATACAGAGAAAAACAAGAGGAAAACTTACCTACGATGTTGCCCAACTCCAACAGTGAAACAATGAAAGTGAAAATAGTAAAGATGAAAATAAAGAAACCTTTGCGGTAGAACAATGTAGATAAAAGGCCTAAAGAGAGAGAACGAAACATGAAAGCAAAATAGTTTGGTGTTTGGAAATAAAAAATTTCGAAGGAACAAAGATTTCTCCCTTTCCCTCTTTTCCATGCCAGGATAGAAAATAATATACAATTAAAAATAAAATAATCCAGGTGACACATAAAAACTAGTTAGACTTTGTCCAATAGTTTGTCAAAGAAAAATTTTTTGTTTCTCAAACTATCGATTTCCTAATGTTGTATATGAATATATACAAGCAACTTATTTTTATGTTTTTAAAAAAGTTAGTTTTCGAGGGCATGCAATACTAGAAATACCTTTTATGTATTGTTGAGATATAAAGCAAACAATTAAACTATGGTGTAAAAGAAACACGTGAAAATAGGAGGTATAGAAGCATGGTATTGTTTTAAGTAAAACGTGGATTTTTATAAAATGGTTAGCAATATACTATTTTTTAACTCAAAGTTGATTATATTTAAATAGTTCTACCTTGTAACATTTAACACCGTATATATTCGATATTAGCACAAGCAATGATAGTTTTAATACAAGTATTTATCAATTCCTTTCAAACAAATATAATTCACAATGTCATCTTAATTTAAAGATTTTCCTTTTATGGTTATTGAAAAAAGAAAGTTTTAAAGAAGAGAAAAGAACCTTAAGGCATATGAAATAATAATAAAAAGTTGTAGAGATACATAATAAATCAATTAATCTTGTTTATTGTCATTTGTTATGGATCATGTTATAAAGACTTGTGTTAAAAATGTGTATTATTCTATTCTATTATAACGTGTCTACCACATCCAATTTATAGAGTTACAATATAGTAATTATATTTAAAAAAGAAAAACTAACTTTCATTCCACTCTAATTATTGCTTTAACTACTATCCACATATAACACATTTTTTTGTCGTTTTTGTCTTTTTAACTACTCCTCAAAGTACTCTATTTATAACTTCTTTCATGTTCTTGAAGCGAAACCATTTCTTAAAGTAATTCATTGAAATATGAGATGTTATGAGATGCTATTGGCAAAATGGATAAAGTGAATCTTGTCAAGCATATATCAAATTTACAATTAATGTTTATATCTTCTAAATAACAAATAGAAATACAATTATTAAAAACTATTACAAGTTCAAAACTTTGTACTTTCTTATTATTTAATAAATAATAAAAAAATCATATAAGTGCAATATTTTTTAATTATAAATTATGGCATAACATAAATTCATGAAATTCTATAATAATTATTTCAACATATATTTTTATTAGTAGATGTGGATAGTGATTAAATTGGTAACACTTTTTAATCTTAAATTATAAATATTGAAAATATTTAGGCAAAATAATGAAGAATTTGATTTTAAAAAATAAAAAATTCTGAATTTGACGATTAAAACCAGTAATCAAATTAACTCATTAAACTAGTGGTTCTTTTTTTGTGAAAAAGAAACTAATAATTGGAAACATACGGGGACTAAGCGTGAAATAATGGGCCGGTCCGGGCGATGGGCCTGATTTGTGACATTCCAGAATAAATTTCAGCCCATTGAAAATGAAGGTTGCAAGTCTGGAGGAGCGTGAAGAGGAGAAGGTTGAGGAGTGTTCCCAAAATCGCAATATCTTCAATTCTATCTGCAACCACAAACCTTCTTGTTCGTAGTTGATCACAAAAAAATGGCGACGAAACTTCATATATTCACAGGATTGACCCCGGCGCCATTTCAATCTTCTTCCTCCTCCTCCACTCTTTGCGTAGTGAAGAAGCCTCTCAGTACATCCTTTTTCGGCGCTGGAGGAGGTACTCTTACTATTCCCGTTGCTCGCTGCTCGCAATAGTTAATTTCCGTTTAATTTGTTTAAACGCTGCGGTTTAGCATGTGATTAGTTTAATTAGCCATGTTTCTAACTTCTGATCGTTGCAGTGGAAGCTCTGAAAGTGAGCGCGATGAGGATTGCGAAGCCTGTGCGTGGTGGCGGTGCTCTCGGAGCTCGCATGAACCTATTTGACAGGTTCGCCAGAGTTGTGAAGGTGAAAAAAAGCACCGAAACGACAGCGTTTAGTTTTTTATGGTTTAGCTTTAATATTTTCTTTGTCGTTATGGTTAGATTTTGTCATCTTAGTAATGCAGTCATACGCAAACGCTATCATAAGTACGTTTGAAGATCCGGAGAAAATATTGGAGCAAGCTGTGCTGGAAATGAACGACGACTTGACGAAAATGCGTCAAGCTACTGCGCAAGTTAGTTACAATTGTTCATTATCTGTTTGTTTTGATTTTGATTTTTTAAATTTGTTGTGTGTGTTATTGTCTTATTTATTTTTTTTCGAATAATTAATATATAATGTTATAATTGTTTTAGTTGTTTGAGTTTTTATGATTGTACACGAGCTATTTAACTGTAAACTGACTTCAAAAGAGATTGCTAGTTTTCCCTGTTTATGCTATCTCTTATTCAATTTTATTTTATTGATTTTTTTTTTCTATTTCTTGAGGTATTGGCATCTCAAAAGCGGTTGGAAAATAAATACAAGGCTGCACAACAAGCTTCTGAAGAGTGGTAATGTATGAAAGATTTATTATCTTAATTTGCTAATGATGTCTGGTATATAAAATGCCTTTGTGCTTTTTATGTGTTGCAGGTATCGGAAAGCACAACTTGCTCTTCAGAAAGGTGAAGAAGATCTTGCTCGTGAAGCACTTAAGAGGCGTAAATCTTATGCGGTAAATTCTCAATTTGTTGAAGGTTTTTTGTTAAATTTTGTCTGATAGATAGATAGAAAGAGAGAGATTCCTTTCAAATGTTTGATAACACTTTGTCCTCCTCTCATTGCTTAATTATTTTTCCGTTCATACAAGCAAATGTAAAAGCTTGATTGAAACAAATCTATAGGTCTATGAAATGGACCATTGCCAAGGGTTTTAATGTGTTTTGATTAGCTGAAGTTGTTGGAATGTTTAGATGAGGACTTGACAGACTACACAATAGTTGACCTTTGAAAGTGCTTTCATGTATGCATTTTGGCTCATGTTAGATAGTATTGATGAAATATGAATGTCGATGTCAGTATTGTAGATTAAAAAGTTTGGATTTGCCAAAGTTTTAACTTTTATAGGATACTGCATCTTGAAAATAGAACCTTAGTGTAATGGAAAGCTCATTATGCTTTTAATATGTTGCAGGATAATGCCAGTTCTTTGAAAGGTCAACTTGATCAACAAAAGACTGTTGTTGAGAATCTTGTCTCTAATACACGGGTAAGTTAAGTTCTTCTCAGTATGTTACCAGTCCGTTGTGTTTACTTATGTGTTAAGAGTGTTCGAAAACAATCATTTTGAAGCACTGGGCTGAATCGAAAACCTAAGTCAAAGATCATCAAAGCTTATCATTTTGGATTAGTTTGATTCTTGATAATGTTATGGCTATATATTCCTAAAACCTTGTTAAATTATAGTTGTATATGTGATTCTTAGGAAGAGTAAACTGTGTTGCTTGAGTTCATTGTATAAATTTTTCCTAGTGATGTTTCTCGATCACTAGGATCTATACTTTTCTTCTAAATTACTTAGGCACGATTGGTTATTTTTTAATGTCCTAGCTTTTCTCTTGGGTTTGGACTTTGGTAGTAGTAGAAACTGAGAAATTTCATTTTCCATCATGGTAGGATAAATTATCGGACATCATTTTAAACACTGTAATGTCTTTTTAGATGAATGATTGTTTTAATGGATTAATGTAGAAAGTCGGTGTGCCCTTGGTTGTACTGACTGTGTAGAAAGATATATCATATTGTACCTGTGGTATCTTATGAAGGAACTGTAGACCGTCCACCAGGTTTTGTTAGCTTTCCACTTTACCTTCTACTGTGACCTTTTTTCATCAGCATGTCACACTAAAGTCCTATGTCAAAAGTTTCTTTCTTCCCTCCTTCCTTGAATTAACCCCAAAGAATCCACGTGCCATGGTTTCCACTCCTTGTGCTGTTCACATCGTAAAGGCATTAATTTACCCCTATTACCTTTCATATAAATTGCAATCTTTCGAGCTCAAAAATACATACAATAAATAAGACTTGTGTGCAATTGATCAGAAAATGATGTCCTCCTGTAGCTTCTGGTGAGCCTGTCTTTTCTTTAGCTATGAATGTGAAATTATCTTGAGAATAAAATAACAGGATAAAGAAAGTGGCAACAAGAATTTAGCAAAACTGTTTTCTGGCTCTTGGTTAAAGCCTCAATGTATCAATGCCCTATAATGTTAATGGGAAGCATGCAGTTTAAAAATTGAGATTGAATTTTTTTTGCTGGAAGTGGACACAAAAAAACGCACTTTGACACCTTCATTGTAAGAATTGCCTCCTTCTGGAAATGATTGGAATCCGTTTAGCAATTTTAGTTTAATACTCTAATTCTGGAATTTTATTATACATAAAATTTATTTATGACAGCTATGAGCTATAATTTTTTTATTTTGTAGCTTTTGGAGAGTAAGATACAGGAGGCAAGGTCAAAGAAGGATACCCTGAAAGCAAGAGCTCAATCAGCAAAGTTTGTCTTTTAATTCTTTTTCCCATTGACTTCTGTCTTATTAAAGTCTTCTCTGGGTATTTTAGTGATTGTTGTTGGTTGATGTTTCTTCAGGACTGCAACCAAGGTGAGTGAGATGCTGGGAAATGTCAATACTAGTAGTGCTCTTTCAGCCTTTGAAAAGATGGAAGAGAAAGGTTAGAAAATTTTACATGTACTTTTTTGTTGAATTGTGGCTTATACTTAATGAGTACCTTTGACCATATGCAAACATATAATTCCATTGCCATGCCAGAGTTATTTTGAGGTTCTATGCTTCCTATCCTGCTCACTTTCCTTTTTCTTTTTTGCAAACTGATAACCTATTATTATATTGATAAACTATAGAATCCCGGAAATAATCTGACACGTTGGAGCTTCTAGTGATTCACAGCTTTTTTTTTTTTTTTTTTATTTTTTTTTTTTTTTTAATGTATTTTGATTTTGACAAATGACAACGGCAATAATCATGCTACATTATGATTAAGCCCAACCTATTCTTTGTGAATTATGCACATTTTGACCTTATGCATGCTCATTATTAATTATCTTAATAAATGTAATAGTATTCAAAATCTATAATAATGAGTAAAATTATAATGAAACATGGCATTGGATAGCATGATATAACATGCTTATAAGGTTTAGTCTATGGGATAAAGTGTGGGTATTTGCATGAGTTATTTATATAATCTTTTATGTGCTCTTACTATTGTGTATGAAATTATTTGTCTTTGTAATTATTTTCTATTATCTTGATAGTGATGGCAATGGAGTCCCAAGCTGAAGCTCTTGGCCAGTTGACAAGTGACGATCTAGAAGGAAAGGTAGTAATTATTTTCTATTATATGTTGTGCATGGAAATGAACGAACTAAAAGGGGGCGAACCAGATTTGTTTTATTTTCATTTTTTTTTAGGAAACATAAATGTCCAAATAATGGAAAACGAAATCTTCTGAACTATTATGATCATAGCTAGATTCACTACAGTTATGTAATCTATTAAAAAATAATGTAGTTTTCTTTGTCGATTTAACTTACTGTTGGAAAATGTAGAAACCATTTCCTCGGAAGCTATTTAGTAAGGAAATAAACCCTGAGCCCATTAATTCTGCAGCAGAAAAATATAATCTTCTTTCTGTAAATGTTTTTCTTTGTTAGATAGTTTGATTAAGCTCAGAATCACAAAACTAATTGAACAAGAATAAGTTTCAAATATATTTTGTGGTTTGCTATATAAATCCCTTGGCTTCGTCTGATAGTTTTATCATGCGTTAGACTTGGGGGAGCTTGGAGTGACAGACCGTAAAGTATTTTTGTTTTTTTCTTTTCTTTTTATATAAGGGTTGACGTGTTTGATATCACCGTGAAAGAAAGAGATCCCAACAAGGTTGAAACCCCTAGGTTTCCCCAATCATTTGCAGCACATCAAGGATTTATTTAAGAAAAAAAAAACAAAGCAGAGACTGTAAAACTTATTGCTTCATTACATTATGAGGAAATTGCACTTATCCTCCATTGAGTATTTTATTGTGCGTTAGAGTTGGGGAGTTTGGAGTGACAAAGATTGTAAAATGCATTCTTCATTACGTACATTACATAGTGTGGAAATTTTACTTACCTCCTATAAGGTTATACTATATGACACTCACATCCCTTTTAGTTCCAAAATAGACACTCACATCCTTTTTAGTTCCAATATAGACACTCATCTCTTTTATGTTTTTAATAAAATAACACTTAAATCTCTATAGTTTTTAAATAGACATTAACCTCCCTCATTTTTAATAAATGATACTCACTTCCGTTATGTTTTTTATAAAGTAACACTCAACTCCCTTTATTTTGTTTTTATAATAATTTTTTAAAGTTTTTTTTTTTGTTTATTATGTTCTTTAATTTTTATATTTTAAAACTTAATTTTTAATTTTCATATTCTTTTATTGAAGTGTTTGTTAATATGATATTTTAAAATAAAATAAGGGAAGTGTTACTTATAGTTTTTTTATTAAAATATAAGGGAGATGAATGTTATTTATTAAAAGCATAAGAGGTGAATATTTATTTAAAAACTAGAGTTGTGAATGCTATGTTATTAAAACTATTGAGGAATGTCAATTTTAAAACTAGCATATATGACTTAATGGAGGCAAGTTTAATTTCCCCATCATGATTGTTTGTGAAATTCTTGGGTTTCATTCTTCTGCAGCGATTAATTATTGATTTTTGCAGTTTGCATTGCTTGAGGGCTCTTCAGTTGATGACGATCTCGCAAATTTGAAGAAAGAATTGTCTGGTGGTTCAAAGGTAAGCTTCAAATGTGAAATAGCTTCTGTTTGGGTATAGTGCCACGAGAATTTAATTCTGTCTTGCAAGTTTTCCCTGTTTTGTGACTAGAAGTTGGTAAACCTGTGAAGGCAAGGAATTTCTTTTTCTTTTTCCTAACGCATTACATTTTGCTAACGTAAAATTAGACGCTAGGTGCCGCGTTTCAAATTTTTCATTAAATTGTTTGACTGTTTGCTTCAAGCAGAAAGGTGACCTTCCTCCTGGAAGAAGTGGCACCACTAGCACCAACACTGGAATTCCATTTCGAGACTCAGAGATTGAGTTGGAACTTGATCAATTGAGGCAAAGAGCAAAGGAATTTTGAAGCATGGAATATTTTTCTTTTTTGTTTCTTCAAATTTAGCTTGAATTTAGTTTCCGTACTTTTAATATCAACGCTGTACAGCTAAAAGGCCAATCACGATATTGTTGACACTACTGGCCAAAAGTTGGTTGGAAAATTGAACAGATTAACTGCATACTCATGTTTTGAACACTCTTAAGTGTGATGATGTTTAATACATGTTTGCACAAGAGCTCTACACTTACAATTGCTATTGTTGATAATCTTCATGAGAAGAGCAATGCTATTTAAAATCTCGTAGCATGTCCAGAACTCAAGGTTAGCAGCAGCACCATGTTCATAAATCATAAGGGTGCATCCCCTTTGACCCTTTGTTAAGTGGTTGGGTATTGTAATTGTATTTTGTTTTGGGCATGCATTTTTCCATCTTAAATTGCGGAACATACGTTTATTTTACCATAAAAATGTTTAATGTCTGCTGCCCCCCGCGCTTATTTTTGTAAACTTTTTTCACGTGAAGATGTAACCTAGCATGAAGCAATGGCAAATGTGTGGCCAATTCCTACCTTATATGCAAAGGTTTTTGAACAAAGTATATACTACAAAGGTTACGTTGAACTATGTTTAACTTAATTGCTGGGGCTAATCGAAAGTTTCACCTTTTTATTTAACCATTAATAATTATACTAGATTTGCTAAATTAAAGTATTGGATACTCTTGATGCTAAATCAAATGAGGAAGAAAACCAAGTGTCTACAAACTGATAATAGTGTGGCGTTTTTTCTTTCCGGAGTTAAATGATTTTTGTGGAGACAATATTGTGAAACAATTGATTGTTCGTCATACGCTATGACAAAATAAAGTAGCAGACAGGATGCAAAAATATTTTCTAGAGAGCAAGATATATGTTGTCACATTTTGGGTTAGATAATTGAAATTGAAGTGATGCAATTACCAGTGCATGTTTCTTGGGGAATCGTTCTCCTTCATCGACTATCAAATTCAAGATTCCCGTTGAGATGTGGTCTAACAAATCTGTTCGTTACACAACGCGAAGGTGTTTAGATGTTCAACTTAGGTGAACTTGAACCCAAATCAAAGGAGTTGTTTGTAGATTGAGTTAAAAATAGACAACTAGATCTAACTTATTTTTTCGTAGTTCAGAAATTTTGTAACTTAACCTTATACGGATCAATGAATTGACTCACCTAAATATATTTTTGTTGTTCAAATTTATTTTATATATTTATTATAATATATCTAGAATGAATTGATTAGTCTATTTGTAAGAGCATATTCACTTATTTTACCAAATATTTTAAAGATAGCAAGAGAAAATTAAAATGTCAACTTATATTATTAAACAAATAAATAAATTAAGTGTATAAATTATTCAAACATAATTGAATAACATTACTAACATTTAAAAAAAATCTACGTACATAGATAGCAATAAACAATTATAATAAATAAAAATGAAAAAAATAATAACAAAGAGTTATTATTGATAGGTTACAGTTCCAACTCACCTTTAAACTTGTTTAACTTATAATTAAATACAACTTGACTTACATTTAAAAAAATTATATTAATTTCCAATCCAATCCGATTCGAATTCATGAATTAAATTATAGATTTGAATCCATTTAACATTTCTATTTATGTCTAAAACCTAAGAAAACAACTACAGAAGTGTCTGGTAGACCTAAAGTGTATAAAAAATTCTACACCTAACCACTTAGTACAACAAGAACAATATAATCCTCAAACCTCTGTTTGTTGGTTTAAAAGGAAATGAGGTAGTAAAAGAGATAGGGGTTTAAGGATACCCTTGCCTTTATCTTGATGACAATAGAAGAGGGAGTCTTCTAGGTTTGGTTATTTCAAGATGCAATTGCTTGTGTTAAAGTAAGTGAGTAGTTGGTATGGATGAAAAGGTAGAGTATCCATAGTTATTTCAATTAAGTATTCAGACTATCAAGTCTTAACATATCATGCGACAATAGTTAACCGTAAGACTTAACCAAAGTCTTAATGGATGGAATGACAAGATTTTAAACTTAAAAAAAAAATCTTTCTTTACGAGGTTACATACTTGAATAAGAAAAAAAAAATCTTTTACCTTTAGTTACTATTCATGATATGATAAATATAATGCAGTGGAGACCCTTCAAAATAAATTTTCTATTCTACTCCATTAAAAAAACTTTAAGGTGTAAATTATTAAATTATATTTTTACATTTACCTAAGAGGATTTATCCTTCGGCTATCTCACAAACTATATTAAAATCTTAATCCAATTGAAACTAAATTGTATACTAGAGTTTGAATGGAGAGAAATGTAATAATTACAAGTTAAAATATAAATACAAAGAATTACACCGAGAGTGTGATACCATTTTCTTGTTGGAATTTTTTTCTTCACTTCCAAGATTTGTTCTGCACCTCTAAAAAATTTTAAACTCTAAAAATATGTTTTGACCATTTAATCACATTAATACAAATCGTATCTCCAAATTACGTCTGAATGTCAACTTAAAGATACTTCCAACTTCCGGATGTCGATATCAGGGATGACAACAGGGCGGGACGAGAACGGGTTTCGCTATCTCATACCCATCCCTCTAAAAAATTATCCTCATCCTCATACCCAAACTCAGTGGGTATCAAACTGTTGTCCCATCTCCATCCCCACCGGGTAACGGGTATAATCTCGTACCCATTTTCTTACTACTTTAATATTAATTTTCATAAAATAATACAATATTATGGTAAAGTAAACATAATATTATCAAATATTCAATATTAGTAGGATGATTGTTTATTTGATATCAAATACATTGAAATAAATTATAATTGTTTACATTTTATATTAGAATACCATATAAAATTTCATAAGAACCAAAATATTTATTGAATTTGCAAACATTAATGAAACCTAGTTGATAAAATTTAAAAATATTTTAAAAAAATATAAAAGAAAAACAAATATTCAAATTAAAATATATTTTAAATGTTTGTTTACTTCAATTTTTTAAATTCTAATGAATCTCTTTTTTATACACTAATAAAAGTTATAATACATTACTTTATCAAAATGACGCAAAAAACAAATAACAAACATAATAATAAAATTTTAACATAGATCTTGTATCTTTTGAACTCTAATATATGTTGGATGTTGATAAAACATATTCATGGCAATCATATTAAATTTTTATATTATAACAAATAAAATTTATTTATACAATTATAATGAGAAAATTACAATATGATTGATAATGAGAGAAAATAAAAAATAACTAGATAAAATATATCAAAATAGTATTCTATGTGATGAAAATAAACAATAAATAAAAATATTAAAAAATTAACAAATGTGTATCTTATAAACAATTTGAGAGACTATTGAAAGGAATCACATAATGCAAAAAATAAAAGTATAATTAAAGGTATGATAAGATGAAAAATACATTAAAGATCTAAGAAAACTTTTCAAATATCAACATATATACTCAATGACTGAGAAATAACAAAAATTATTTTAGCGATACAAAAGAGTTCTTCAAATGAAACAAAAATTAATAATAATAAGTAAAAAAAAATTATATTACCTAGTAAATGAAAGATTTATGCTATTAAACACTTAAATTGAGAGTATTAAACATTTTCAGGTGAAAGGAAAATATACAATAAATAACAATATTAAAAAATAATAGAAATATTCAAATGTGAGACATAAAAAAATTTTAATTGACATACATCATTTAACATAATTACTTAAAAGGTTATGATAAGTTAAAAAATATATTGGAGATGCGAATGAGTTTCATGACAAACTAAATAATTAGAAAAAATAAAAAATAAAAAGTGTATATATATATATATATATATATATATATATATAATGTTACTTAATTAATTGTGAATATTTTAGTAATTTCAACAAGAATGAAGATATGGAGATGGCAGGTATTATGGCAGGGATATGTACATCCCTATAACGATCCCCATACCCAATTGAAAAGTCGGGAATTCCCCATATCCATACCCATACCCAGTCAATGTGGGGATTTCCTGTCAAAACGGGGACAGGTTCGGGCAATACCCATGGGGACAGGTTTATTTGCCATCTCTAGTCGACATTGATGGGCGTCCTTGGTGGATAAGTGGAAGGAGATCCATGGAGAATGCTTAGAATGAGTTGAAATGCAGCGAAATTGGAGAAGAAGGTGAAGTGAGCTCTCAAAAATGGAGGATTGGTGAAGATGAAGAGAAGAATTGGAACTATAATATGGAAGGTGGCTAGAGGAGATGCTGGAGAAGGATAGCCAAGTGTGCTTTCAAATAAGAGTAGAAGAAGTGGGGTGCTCTTAACAACTATGCTTCTACTTTTCAAATTCAAGAGTAACCCTTACATGTGCATAGGAAGCTATCATTTATAGTAGATTAGCTTCCTTAATGCAATTCAAATTAAGCACAAATGTAACAGAGATGTAGCTTGAATAACAAGCTTGATTGGAGGCAGTGTGATGTAAGAGATGAGGTATGATGGCACCAAGTGGCATGTCACACACTCCTTGCCATTGTCACACTCTCCTTGCTTTGGTCATATTTTGCTTGCTTATCTCTACATTTAGCACATTGCCAAGGATTCTTGGTCAAGAAGGAAATAGGGCTTAGCCCAATTTTATGCACCATGTAATCACACATGTTCTAGCTTATTTATTGAAAGCAAAACCTAAACAATGACCCAATTTAAATCTAAACTATGACTTTCCATGCATCAACTCATATTTTATAGATTTCTTTAGCCCATGTGAATAAAGTGAAAAACCCATCATTGACTTGATCATCTTGTGAGAGGCCCATGTGGATCTTCTTCATCATGCTTCTAGTGATTGGGCCTCGAGGTGGGCTTGGGCTTGTTGATGCATTTGGGCTTAGGCTTGTTGAGATCACATCATCCCCTCCCTATTGAAGAGGATTTGTCCTCAAATCAAGAGGGTTCTTCAAAGCCCACAGCAATCGAAGCTTGGTTCCACTATGATATTTTCAAAATTTAGATTTGAGTCAATCAAAGCAAATCTGAATTGCAGAAAGAAACACAAAACCCGTGAATGCTAGACTGATGTAGCGCCCAAACTTAATCAAAGATACTAAGCGAGCAATAGCACCAAAAAGCATGTATCAATCACGAAACATAACTCAATCAATGAATACAAACTACTCAAGACAAGATGCTAACATAGTCTATGCATTCACATGACCAAGCTTGAGTTTCCACATAGATATTGTGATACAAATCAGATAGCACAGTGGTGGAATGCTCATTAACTGCTTCGGTCTGAATCAAACATTGGCCAATAAATGAATTTCAGACAGCAACATATTGAATCAACAGAACACAAAAAGCAATTTGAATAGAAAAAATAAGAAAACCAGCACAAATGAAACACGAATTAGTGAAAAATCAAGCACTGCAGAACAATTTGCTAATGATCTAATAGTAAATTCAGAGCACGGAACATACACAACTCAAAATTACAAACTCAACACATGACAGAACATGCTCCAACATCTGATTGGTTTCTTGATATTGTATGAATAATGCATAATGCCTCTATATGAATATGAAGAGTTTGGTACTATATATGATATTTATGGTTTAAATTCCAAATTTTGTGATTAGTTGAGTCTAAATTATGCCATATGTGTTGCGCACATTTTTCAATTGCTGGTTATTGATGTTGGGATGTGAATTGGGCATGTTTGCTGGTGTCTGTTTGCGCAATAGTGTAAAAGTCTGTAATTCTCGCTCAAGCGAGCCAGGCTCGCCTAGGCGAGATTAGCAGAGAATCGAGTTTGTTTCTGCTCGAGCGTTTCGCTCGAGCAGAGAGTTTTGGTCTTCAGTGACAGGTCATCTCGCTTAGGCGAGTGTGCCTCACCTAAGCGAGAACTCGAGAGTGTTGGGAGCTTTTGCTTGAGCATCTCGCTCATGCGTGATGCCTTGTCTTGGATGAAAGCGCGTCTCGCTCAAGCGAAAGACCCTCGCCTAAGCGAGAATTCGATGGATGATGGGTTCTGTTTAAACCCGCCGCCTAGGCGAGGCACATTAGTTCTGGATGAAGGACCGTCTCGCCCAAGCGAGAAGGAGCTCGCTTAAGCGAGAGTTCATGGACTACTACTGTGCAACATGCTCGTTCAGGCAAGTGAGCCTAGCTTAAGCGAGATAGGCTTGGGTGTTTGGACAAAGACTTTTAGCCTAAGCAAAGAAGAGTACAAAGGGTGTATTTCAAGGCAATCAATAATGTTGTATTAGTTTGGTTATGTTTGATTCGTGATGCGTTGTCTACAAGGCTTCTAAGAGATCTCAAAGGTGGGCTTGCTGGTGTTTCTTGTGTTGTGGCTCGGAACGTATCCCTTGAGTTATGGCTTGGGATAGGGTTAAGCACGTGACATTCTCTAAGTTGTGGATCGGAATGACGTCCCTTGAGTTGTGGCTCAGGATAACGGATGAACACGAGGAACTCTTGAGTTGTGGCTCGGGTTGGCGAGTGTTGTCGGTGTGATTGTGCTGGTTGTGACTAGTATGAATGGGTCTTGATAGATTGCCCTCCTCAGTAAATAGCTGACGAGTTTGGTAGCTTGGGATGTTACGAACTATGTTCGTATTGGGAACTTCACCTGGTGTTACGATGTGTGATCCGTAGCATGGTTTCCCGCATGTGCTCTATCGGTTGTGGCCGATAGGTATGACAACAAGACATCATGAGGTACTCACAAGAAGATGTAGAACACGGTCAACATGGTTGTGGCCATGTGGAAGGAAATGATGAGATTCCTTTGATGTTTCTAGATATCAAATCATGGTTGTGGCCATGTGAGATCAAAGGGTGATTTTCCTTTGATGTGCTTATGATATCAAAATATGGTTGTGGCCATGTGGGGGGAAGGAAGGGAATTTTCTTTGGTATAATTAATTGGATATATAATTTTTTATATACATATGATTGTTTGGTATTAAGTCACCCTATCTGCTTGTGTTTGGCGATGATCGTGTACGCGGTACACGGGAGCATATGATATTGCAGGTGGTTCTGGTGAGGTATAGGCTCAGAGCGTGAGCTAGCTTGGGAATTTATCAGAGTATTAATATGTTTTGGAATAGTTGTAATAAGTTATATTATTAGACTTGGATTTTTTTATTATGAATTTTTATGTTGATTTATAGTAGAAGTTTTGAGAATATTCATTACTATTATAAAGTTTTAAATTTCTCACGTTTTTGGGAAATGATGTTTTATTAAATGAAGTTATTTATATTTTCTTTATGATATTAATTAAATCCGTAATATCCATTCGGGATGTTACAATTATAGTGGTGGCTTTATCTTAATCTCCTTCTATATTAGGTAAAGGTGTGAATGAACCTTAATTCGAAGACAAAAAGTAAAGAAGTATCTCAACCTTAGCATATATCACTAAGGCAAAAATAATTTTTTTCTTTGGCTGTGGGAGTTAATGTTTTATTTATAGTGAAATCAGTTACATCTTAAAGATAACTGGTCATCTTTTAGATATATGTTTTTACAATATATCTTTTCAGAGTTCATTTAAAATAATAACCATCAAAAAATAATAACTACCCTAAAATAATAATAATAATAATAATAATAATAATAATAATAATTCCCCTACAACAACTTATAATAACTATTGTATTTTGGTTTACAATAACAACTAAATATATAAACACCTAATTGAGATATGCCTTTCTGACTTGAATTGTCGCCTGATTCCTTGACCTATTGAGTACCTTGATTTATTAGAGATCCTCTGCATCCGGGAGGGCACATAACTCTCCAACTTTTGAGCTTCTATCTCTATACAATAGGAGCGAGAAAGTTGCTCTTTCAATAACTGTCGTTTGCAGTTCCCCATACTTCATCATTACTTTTTAACTAATTCTGAATAGGTCGTCTATTTTGTGAGCTCTCAGCATTACACATTTTACCTGAATAGGTCATTTGTTTGGTGAGGTATCAGCATTATATACATTTAACCTGAATAGATCGGCCGGTTGACGAGCTTTCTACATCAAGCAACTTGTAAAATCAATTACACTAAGTTAGTCGGTTGGTTGACGAGTTCTCAACATCAAGCAATTTCTAAAATCAATTAAACTGAGTAGGTCAACTAGTTGACGAACTTTGTACATCAAGTAACTTGTAAAATCAATTACACTGAGTAGGTTAAGTAGGTCAGCTGGTTGACGAGTTCTCAACATCAAATAACTAAAAATCAAGTAAACTGAATAGGTCGGCTAAATGGTGAGCTCTCAGTATCGAGCCATTTTTAAATTTTAAAATCAATTATACTAAGTAGGTCGACTAAATGGAAAGCTCTCAATATCAAACAATTTCTAAAAGTATATTGAGTAGGTTGGCTAAATGGCGAGCTCTTAGTACCAATTACGGGCCCTACCACATGTATGACAAAAGATATGTTGAGGGCTCTTCTCGCTCATAACCTTGTAGTGCTCTATATCTTTCTAGTACCTAACTTAACACCAAGCACGTAGCTTGACATCAGGTGTGTAGCTTGACATCAAGCACATAGCCCAAAATCAAGCACGTAGCTTGGCATCATCAAGCGTGTACCTTGGCATCATCAAGCATGTAGCCTAACTGTTATATTTTATATAATTTTATAATATAAAATTATTATTCTCTATGTTGTTGTTATTATGGATTAGCGTTAATAATAAATTAAGTTATTTGTTAATATTAATTATTGTATGGGTAATATATATAATTTTGGGTATTCTGATGAACGATCCGTGATGGGGTTGGATTGTTTAATAAATGGTCTGTGATGGGTTTGAATAATCAGATACATTTTGAGAGGTCCCTGGTCTCTATTGAGGGGTTATAAAACTGATACCATTAGTCAGTTTTTAAGTAACAACGTAAAACACTCTTACGTTTGAGAATACATATCAGAAAGAGAACAGTAACATCTCATACTACGTGCTTCCATGGATCCTTCATTAATTTCAGATACACAATTTTTAACTCATACTTGAATATATTGTATTATTGTATCTTATACATATTTTATTTCTATTAATTGATATCAGAGCATATAAGATACAAAATATAATTATTCTTTTGGAAAGTGTGTCATAATTTTCATAATTTTTCATTCTTACGGAATACCTTAACTTTTGATTGCATTCAAAATTTGATTAAGGAGTTTAATTATTTATTAATTATTGGTCTGATGTAGTTTAATTAATATTATCAAAGCACCAAATTTGGAACCCTAATTAGGAGTAAAATCCCCTTTCTGGAATTTCACGATCTGTGCTCGTGAGATTTTTTATTGTTTTTCAAAACCTAATATATCAATATCAATTGGTTTTTGGATAAATCAATATTCGAAATCAAAGCCCCAAATCATTGTGCATCACGTTTCAAAGCCCTAAATCAAAGCCAGGTTTCTCTCGTTTGACCACCAACCATTTTCATTTTCTCTTTCACGAGAAATGTTTGACACTGCATCCCGACGCTGCTCGATCTGCGTGGTGATGGTCTGCGTTATGCGCAGCAGCAGTGATCATCGTTTTCATCACGGAGCAGTGGTTCGCGTCGACGTTATGCTCAACAGTGGTTCGTTGTGGATGATGGTCACTTTTGGTGGCTTATGTTTCGCACCAATGGCCCACGTGCACCAGATTTATGTACATCTTTTTGAATCTTTGAAAACAATGAACACTGCATTGACTATAGGAAAAGAACCCCGTAACTACGGGAATAATAATAACAATTAATAATATAATTATATTTAATAATAATAAAATAAATAAATAAATAATTAAATTAATAATAATAATTATTATTATTATTATTTCATGCATTATATAATTTATTATATTTTTGTTAAGCATGATATAATTTTATATAATTGTTAATTCACCTATCGTGGGTACAATTGTATGAAATTTTGTGAGAACGACATAATTTAAATATTTAATTAATTAATTTGATATTACATTAATATTAATTATACCCCATCGGTATTTTATTATTAATGCATTTTACTTTTCTTGATACAATGTATTTTTTGAATTTTATTATGTCACGTATTTGTCTTGTACCCTATCGGTATTAGATTTCTTTTGACATGAGATGTGCATTGTATTTTATTATATTTTATATTTTATTATATTTCTTAATTATTATGATTCGGGACCCTTAGGCGGGATCATAGTGAATGAGAAATAATTTGATATCATAGGCATATTTTGCTGTGTATTCAGAAACATTTATTTTGTTTATTTACACAATAAGTGTGTATTAAATGTTTCTTTGTTATTTTGATACCAGCTTCTTTGCCTATGCCATTGACTTCGGTCAAAACTTTAAATGGGACAAATTTTGAGGACTGGAAAGAATTTTTGGATTTGTATCTAGTAATTACCAACATGGATTTTTCTTTGAGAGAAGCAGAACCTTCAGCTCTTACGCCTGAGTCCACTACTGTCCAGAGAGCTTCTCGTGAAAAATGGGAACACTCGAACAGGGTGTGCCTGATGGTGATGAGATATACCATGGAGAAGTCTATTCGACAGAGCATTCTAGATAATGACAATGCTAAGGATTTTATGAGATCAGTTGGTGAGAAGTTTAAAACTTTTGATAAAGCTCAAAAGGGTCAATATCTGTCACTTCTTGAGAAGACCAAATATGATGGTGTCAATGGTGTTCGTGAGCATATGATGAAGCTTGTGCACTATTATAACAAACTCAAATCTCTAAAGGTAGATCTTGGTGATAGTTACTTGATTTGGCAGGTTATGGAATCTCTTCCTTCTCAGTTTGATGTGTTGAAGACTTCTTACAACACTCAGAAGGAGGAATGGACAATTGATGAAATGATAGCTATTATTACTCCTCAGCAAAATGGAGTTGCAGAAAGGAGGAATCACACTCTTTTGGAGATGGTGAGATGTATGTTGAGTCATTCCTCTTTACCAGATTTCTTTTGGGGAGATGCTTTAAGGACTATTGTGTATATTCTTAATCAAGTACCTAACAAGTCTGTTTCAAAGACTCCTAATGAACTCATGTCTGGGAAGAAGCCAAGTTTGAGACATTTCCATGTGTGGGGTTGTAAGGCGAAGGTGAGGCCTTATAATCCTCAGTTAAAAAAACATGATCTCAAGATTGTCAGTGGGTTCTTTATTGGTTATTGTGTGGGTTCTCGTGGTAGCAGGTTTTATTGTCCTTCTCACTCTATGCGGGTTATTGAGTCTGACCATGCGATATTCTTTGAGGATGATTTGGACAGTGGGAGCAATACACCACGACCAGTCACTTTTAGAGAATACCGTGTTGTTATTCCCATGTCATCCATTTATCTTCCTGCAGATAATGTCATTTCAGTTGTCTGTGATGAAAATGAATTTGTTCCAGATCTTGTGGATGCCACATCACCTGTAGTAGATGAACAAGTTCATGATGATGTTGTTGAAGAAATTTCTTTGAGGAGATCTCAAAGAGTACGCAGGTCTTCTATATCTGATGATTATCTAGTGTATCTTCAAGAGCATGAATATGATCTAAATAATGTTGATGATCCTACTACTTTTGAAGAGGCTATCTCTAATTCTCATGGTGATGATTGGTTAAATGCTATGCCTGATGAGTTAGCTTCTATGGCCCATAATGATGTTTGGGATCTTGTGGATTTGCCACTAGGTTGTAAACCAGTTGGGTGTAAATGGGTCTTCAAGACTAAGTGTAGTCCAGATGGAAAAGTTGAAAGGTATAAAGCCAGACTTGTAGCAAAAGGCTATAGTTAGAGGGATGGCATTGATTATAAGGAGACTTTCTCACCGATCTCTACTAAGGATGCTTTTCGTGTTGTTATGGCTTTAGTAGCTCATTTTGATTTGGAGCTTCATCAAATGGATGTCAAAACAGCTTTTTTGAATGGAGATTTATTTGAAGAAGTGTATATGGTTCAACCTAATGGTTTTGCTAAAAAAGGTAAGGAGCATTTGGTTTGCAGGTTGAAGAAGTTTATTTATGGACTAAGACAAGCTTCTAGGCAATGGTATTTGAAATTTGATCAGGTGATCACTTCTTTTGGCTTCAAGGAAAAGGCCTCAGATCAATGCATTTACTTGAAGAAAAATGGGAGTCATTTCATCATTCTTGTTTTATATGTTGATGATATTCTTCTTACTAGTAGCAGTGTTGAACTTTTGATTGAGAAAATTTATACTAAATAGCCACTTTGATATGAAGGACCTTGGTGATGTTTCTGTTGCTTTGGGCATTCAAATCTCTCGTGACAGGTCACGTGGCATTCTTGGTTTGTCTCAAAGAGGATACATTGATAAAGTCCTCAAGAGGTTTAACATGCATTCTTGCTCCTCATGTGCAGCACCTGTTCAAAAAGGTGACAAACTCTCCAAATCTCAGTGTCCTCAAAATGATAATG